>Ga0157373_10000781_pt1 | contig 24490 bp, 12 predicted proteins | sample C65metaG_FD_113460 | JGI IMG/M metagenome (GOLD analysis project Ga0157373, IMG submission 113460) | Corn rhizosphere microbial communities from Kellogg Biological Station, Michigan, USA - C6-5 metaG | ecosystem: Host-associated > Plants > Roots > Rhizosphere > Soil | place: USA: Michigan... | reverse complement strand
TGGGGCGACAATCGCCCCATTTTCTCGACACATGTTGCAACATGGCTTTTTCACACCAGTCGCAAAATAAATAGAACCCCTGCCAGCGGCCACAGTCCATCTCATTAAGCGCCACAACCACCGGGCGCTTATTCCTCTATCTCGGACATCGGCCCAATTGACCGGCCCTACCGAGTCCACAGGCTCAAGGAGATACACATGAAGCGCACAGCACTGACTGGCTTGTTTCTGACCGCTGCACTGTTGGGTTCCCCGGTATTCGCTGCTGATGATCTGTGCGGCGCGAACCTGCAGACCCTCAAGGATGCTCACACCTCAACGAGCACCAACATGAGCGCTGACAGCAAAGACGAACTGGAAAAAACCATTTCCAACGCTACCGCTGCGCAGAAAGCTGGCGATGACAAGAAATGCATCGAGCTGACCACCAAAGAAATCACCTCCTTGAAAACCGGCGGTGACGGTTCCGACGGCGGTAACGCCAAGTAACCTTCAGCTTCCCCTGCGCCAGCCTTCGGGCTGGCTGGGTGAAGCAGCACGAGGCGCGGAGTCGACGTATCCCATTGATTCGGGTACACTCCGCGACCTGACTGCTAGAGCAGCAGAATTGGGGCCGATTAGGATTCGACGCCGGTGATGAAACTCTAGGGGCATGCCGACTTGGTAACAGAAGTCGTAAATCCACTGTTGCAACTTTCTATAGTTGCCAATGACGAAACCTACGGGGAACAAGCTCTCGCTGCGTAAGCGGCGCTAGCCTTCCTTCTGGTAGCTTCGGCTCCAGCAATCATCAGGGGATGCCTGTAAACCCGAAATGATTGTCATACAGAACAGGATCGCCGTGCAGTACGCTGTGGACGAATCGGCTAAAACTTACACAGCTCGCCCAAAGCACCCTGCCCGTCGGGTCGCTGAGGGTTAACTTAATAGACACGGCTAAGCATGTAGGCCCGAAAGCGGAGTACTGGCGGACGGGGGTTCAAATCCCCCCGGCTCCACCATTTGATCATCTAAAGACGTCCACGGACGTCTTTTTTTGTGCCTGAGATCCAGTAAAATCAAGGCTTTAGGGTCTATTAGCGTCCATGGACGTCCGGCACAATCCACTACATCGGGTATTCCAGATGGTATTCCAAGCCCTTCAGTGGTAATTTTTGGAATACCAATTGATGTCATGGAACACCTCATGTGCGCCCAAGCCACCCGCCTCTCTGACCGCCAGCTCAAAGCGGTAAAGCCGAAAGACAAAGACTACGTCCTCAGCGATGGAGACGGTTTACAGCTGCGCGTGAGGGTCAATGGTTCGACGCTTTGGAATTTCAACTATCGGCAGCCGATCACCAAGAACCGCGTCAATATGGGCCTCGGCACTTATCCAGAGCTCTCACTCGCGCAAGCCAGGAAGAAGACGGTCGAAGCCAGAGAGCTTCTCGCCCAGGGCATCGATCCGAAAGAACAACGTAGCGAGTTGGAGCAGACAAAAAGGCAGGCAACCGAGCACACGTTCGAGAACGTGGCATCTGCCTGGTTTGAACTGAAAAAAGATTCGGTCACTCAGGCGTATGCCGAGGACATCTGGCGCTCGCTTACGCTGCATGTCTTTCCATCGCTGGGAACAACACCTATCTCGCAAATCAATGCCCCGAGGGTCATCGAGCTGCTGCGCCCTTTGGAAACCAAAGGCAGCCTGGAGACAGTGAAGCGACTGACCCAACGACTCAACGAGATCATGACCTACGGTGTGAACTCGGGAATGATCTTTGCCAATCCGCTCAGCGGCATTCGGGCCGTTTTCAAGAAGCCGAAAAAGCAGAACATGGCAGCCCTCCGCCCGGAAGAGCTGCCAGAGTTAATGATCGCCATCGCCAATGCGAGCATAAAGAGAACAACCCGCTGCCTGATCGAATGGCAACTCCACACCATGACCCGCCCTGCGGAAGCCGCCACGACGTCCTGGGCTGACATCGACCTCGACAAGAAAATCTGGACGATCCCGGCGGAACGTATGAAGAAGCGACGCGCTCACGTCATACCGCTGACCGAACACGCACTTGCTCTGATAGAGACGATCAAGCCCTACAGCGGACACAGAGAGTACGTGTTCCCAGCCGACAGAGACCCACGAACTCACTGCAATAGCCAGACGGCAAACATGGCCCTGAAACGGATGGGCTTTGAAGGGCGCTTGGTGAGCCATGGCATGCGCTCCATGGCCAGTACCATCCTGAACGAACAGGGATGGGACCCCGAGCTGATCGAGGTCGCACTTGCGCACGTGGACAAAGATGAGGTGCGTAGCGCCTACAATCGTGCGGATTACATTGAACGCAGAAGACCAATGATGAAATGGTGGAGTGAGCATATTCACCGAGCAGGTATGGGTAGTTTGTCTATGTCGGCCACCCAGGGAGCTACGAGGTTAAAAGCGGTATCAGTGCGATAGCTGGCGCAGGATCTCACCACCAGCGAGCTGGGCCTGGCCGACGAGATCGATACTCTCGCGAATCTTCGACGCAGTAATCCAAGGGAATACGCTGCAAGATTTCAAGGCAGATATCTTCGGCAAACAGGCTAAAAATCCCGACCAGATCAACCTAATGATGCTCCACAGCTCGAAGGGGTAGGGTTTCGGGCCGCTATTATGATGGGTGTGGAGAACGGCGTATTTCCAAGCTCCTGAAATAGGACCGGTAAGCAACTGGCGGAAGCCGCAAGTTTGATCTACGTTGGCGTGACACGTGCAAAAGCACAGGCTCACCTGATGTTTGACTCGCATGAGTCCCAACTAATCACAGCAATTCGAAGGGCTACTTAGCCGCGTCAAGAATACGGTTGGAAAAACGGCTCATTTGATTGTCAGGCTCAAACCATGGACATAAGGTTGGGTAAAGATGTTTACGGTCATTGATTCAGCGCAGCGGATCCCACCTCAAGCGAACTCCCAAGTATTTCTTTTGGTGGATTACTGGGATGACTGGTTCAAATTCCGCACGACGTTTAGGATCATCGTTTTTGACGCTGCCGGTGTTCGGCATATGCCCGGATCCGTCAAAATTGGTCAAGCAGGCCTTCTCCCTGCGCCGAGGGGGTCAGATCCTCCGCCAGGGACACGAACTCCGGATCTCCCGGAAAATTTTGTCGCCCTTGATCCAGCGCAGTTCTTCTCACTTGGCCAAGACGAGGACTACTACGCAACCCTTGCATCGCTCCCCCAAGGATTCGGCTCAGTTATTCTCCAAGGGCTATGTGATTGCGCCTTTGACCTCCAAATCTTTAATAGGCACCACCACGAAGAGGTGATGGGCGAGTCCTTGCTCCGGTCGCTGACAGAGCCGAATGTGCGCAATCGCCTGAACCGTCTTGCGCACGGCAACGCAGTCCTGACTCGATTCGAGTTCGAATACACTCTTCCCCCACCACCTCCACCTATCGATGGCGGTGTTCTATCTCCGCCTCCACCAACTATGCAATTCCAGGTAATTCCTAACGCTGAACCTCCAACAAATCTGCACGTGCTGGTGGGTAGAAACGGAGTAGGTAAAACCCGTTGCGTTCAAGGCATCATTAATACTCTGTTAGAGCGAGATAGCGAATCCGCACCACGAGGAGTGTTACGTCGGCTGGGAGCAAATCACGAAGACTGGACATTCTCCGGGCTGGTCTCCGTATCGTTCAGTGCTTTCGATAGCTTCGAATTACCGCCGCCAGCCACGATGCGGACCACCGCTGTATTCGTCGGCTTAAGATCGCAAAGAGAAGTGGATGGGCAAATTGTTGAACATCTCAAAAGCACTCAGGAATTAGCAAACGACTTCGTCCTGAGCCTAGAAAGATGCCAAAGTGAACCTCGGCGAGCACGGTGGCTTCGCGCCGTGGCAAGCCTAGCCACCGACCCGCTCTTTGCCGAAAATACAGTTGAACAACTCATCGAACCTAGTGACGATTGGCGAGACCGTGCTAGCCGCTTTTTTAGGCTCCTAAGTTCGGGGCACGCGATAGTTTTACTTACAACCACTCGACTCGTCGAGCTCGTTGATGAAGGCACGCTGGTGGTGCTGGATGAACCCGAAGGGCACCTACACCCTCCTTTGTTATCCGCGTTTGTTCGAGCAGTGGCCGATCTCCTCGTCGCACGGAATGGGGTCGCCCTGATCTCGACACACTCTCCAGTGGTACTGCAAGAAGTCCCGCGTAGCTGCGTTTGGATGCTAAGGCGAACCCGCACTCATTCAGCCGTAGAACGCCCATCCATAGAGACTTTTGGGGAAAGCGTTGGTGTCTTGACTCGAGAAGTATTCGGTTTAGAGGTAACGGACTCAGGCTTCCATCAGCTTATCGCGGAGGTAGCTCGCAGACCTGGACAAACGTTTGAAGCAGTCGAAAGCCACTTTAGAGGGCAGTTAGGAGCCGAAGCACGAGCGCTTGCGCGAAGCCTTACCATTCATGGGGACGTGCCGTGAAACGTCTAGATCCACCTGCGTTCAACGCCACTTTGACGGTAGAGACCTGTGCCGCCGGCATCTCCATCCCCGACAGAGCTCAAGCACTCAGGGATGCATTACCTGTTATTCAAGCCTCGGAGGTCGAGTATCTAGAGCTTGGTTTAGCCGGCCAACTGTTTGAAATAGTCGAAAGCGACACAGTGACCCCACAGCTCAATGCAGACTTGATGGGAACAATCTACAAGTCGCACTTTGCCCGGAAGGGGTCACCGTCAAGATCACTTTATGAGCAGATCAGAATGGCTCCTGAGTTCGGCATTTGTCCATTGTGTGCTCAGAGGACCGTCGCCACGGTTGACCATTACTTGCCTCAAACTCGCCACCCCAAGCTCAATTTGACACCGGCCAACCTTGTCCCTGCTTGCTCAGATTGCAACAAACGCAAGCTTGCGGGGGTTGCCACGAGCGCCGAGGATCAAACCCTACATCCTTACTATGACAGCCTAGGCAATGAGCGCTGGCTCCTTGTTGAAGTTCGGGCATCTTCGCCACCAACGATATCCTTTGCCGTACGTCCTGCGGGGACATGGAGTGAAGTGCTCACAAAACGCGTGCATCATCATTTTCGAGTTATGGGCCTCGGTGAGCTTTACGCTGCACAAGCAGCCAGTGAAATGGCGGACATCTCGTATTCACTTGAAGATGTTGGGGCCAGCTCGGGCCCGGATGGGGTTCGCCAGCATCTTGATGGCCAATTTCGATCCCGACACGCCCGCGACGCTAACTCTTGGAAAACCGCTCTGTACGAAGGGCTTAGAGACTCAGATTGGTTTTGTTTTGAAGGCTACCGACAGATTCGTACGCCCCGAGCATAAATGACAATTTATCCTCCTTAATCGCGCCTTTGACATTGTCAGATTTTTAAATGTAATATCTGACAATGTCAAAACCGGTATTCACTGGGGGCTGGACGAAATGAGCGATGGGCCACATAGAAGCTTGAAGCTGCGAAAGCCATGGAAAGAACTGGCAAAGCGTGCGGACCAAGATACCTACGATGCCTCTCAGATAGCTGAGGCTACGGCGTACGCAGTGGCCAGTGACTTCAAAATGGAGGTCTCGTGGCATCTGATGGAAGCCCTGAAAGCAGTCTTTACCGGTTGTGATAACTCCCTGGAAATGCCGGAACTTGCGCTGGATCAACTTGAAAATGCGAAAGCTCTAGCAGCAGCCTCCGTTTTTGGAACGAATCTTGTGGAATGGAGCATCACCCTCATCCATGAAGGCAAGTTTGGAATTGAAGCATTCCATGAAGCGGTAGGCCTTGCCGCTAAAGACCGCTGCCACGCAAACATCCGGTCGATCGAAGAACACTACCTTCGCGACTCGAATGAGCACAGAGCAGAGCACCTGAGTAAGAGACTTCAGAATGCCATTTCTACTCTATCGAGCACCCAACTCGGTCTGGATCTTGTGGGCCCAGAGCCCAATCGAATCCTCCCCTCTAGGAAGATGGAAGGTCTGGATGACGGGGTATCGTTGTGATGAACACCTTGCCGCCTAAGGAAATAGCTGTAGATATACTTGAACCTGGCGCCCGCAAAAGAAACGGTGTGGTCCCGTGTTACATCGAGAAGAACATCGAGTTCAATCTTGAGGCTCTCGCATCCTTCTCATCCCATGACAAATGGGAGCCCGCAACGTATGACGCACTACTCATAGCCGCTGCGGTCGAGTTCTGTGATCGCATCCTTGTCCGCAGCACCATGAGCTGGGGCAGGCGGTTCATCGTTCATGTTCCAGTACACGACGTTGAACGGTGGTCGAGTAACAAGGTAGATCGAGCGCTCGTCAACGCGCTGAACCTCCTGACCGGCGACGACTGGAATTTCAACTTTCGATCTCGAAAGCAACCCGCACAGAGACCGCCACAAGGCCAAATATCTTTTCCTTCCGATGCTGAGGCGGTCATTGCTTTCAGTGATGGAATGGACTCCCGTGCGGTGTCTGAACTTGAGAGCAAGCGCCTAGGCAAACGCCTGATTCGTCTTCGAATAGGGAGCAAACAACATGATATTTCAAAGAGGGAGCGACAAAGGATTCCGTTCACGGCCATCCCATATTCAGTCAAACTTGATGACGCAAGAAGCGCCGAGAGAAGTGCGCGCAGCCGTGGGTTCAAGTTCAGCATCATATCCGCAATTGCGGCGTATCTAATTGATGCTCCAATGGCCATCATCCCCGAAAGCGGACAAGGTGCCCTTGCACCTGTGCTCCTTCCTGTTGCACATGGGTATGAGGACTATCGAAATCACCCCGTGTTCACCAAGCTTATGGAACGCTTTATCGAGGCCCTTCTTGGTTATCGATTCCAGTACACCTTCCCCAGGCTTTGGATGACGAAAGGCGAGACCCTGCGTGAGTTTGTGGAAACCTGCGGCCCTCACGCGAATTGGATAACGACCAGGTCGTGCTGGCAGCAATCCCGACAGGTAGCAGTTTCAGGTGCAAGAAGGCAGTGCGGTATATGCGCCGCGTGTATGCTTCGCCGCCTTAGCGTCCACGCTGCAGGATTAGAGGAGCCACCCACGAATTATGTATGGGAATCCCTAGACAGCCCGACCTGGGAAACAGGCGCAGCAAAAGAATTCACCAGTTGTACTAAAGCCTTGCGACAATACGCTATCGCAGGGGTGCTTCATTTCGAACACCTTTCTTCGATTCGGGAATCTTCGCAGTACGAACTGATCAAACGCCGCAGAACGACCGAACTGGCTCGAGCTCTGGCCGAGTCGCCACATGCCGTGGCGCAGAACCTCGACAGGCTTTTGCAGCAACATGCCAAGGAATGGTCAGCGTTCACGAGCGATATGAGATCAGAGTCGTTCGTGAGGAAGTGGATAGATGGCGCATCATGACCAAACCAAACTTTGAACTGAACCCAGCTGAACTGGGTGAACGACTGAAGGTCGCGCGCGAAACCGCGGCCATGACCCAAGACGCAGCGGCCAAAGCAGTTGGCTTTGCTCGAACCACTCTTGTGGCCATTGAAAAAGGACAGCGCTCTGCAAAGCTTGACGAGATCCAGATGCTTAGCCGCTGTTATGGAGTATCTGCTAACTCTTTGCTACGCCGAGAAGCGGTCCATGTGGACCTTGTTCCTCGCTTCCGCTCACTCCCAGACACTGGTGATGTAGGCATCGACCAAGCTGCTCGGATGCTGAATGATCTCGTCAGGGCAGAAGTAGAACTTGAGAACATTTTAGGTGTTCGGAAAACCTCAAATTATCCGACCGAAAAAAGCATCTTACCTGGCGATGTACGCAAACAAGCAGAGCACGATGCACATAGCCTCCGAAGCTGGCTAGGGCTCGGCGAGAGCCCGATTCAAGATCTGTTTTCACTCATAGAGATGCAACTTGGAATTCGTGTCTATAGCCGGAGACTTGAATCGAAAGTGTCTGGGTTGTTTGCCTATGACGACGCCGTTGGCGCCTGTATGCTAATAAATGCAGTACATCGGAAGGATCGTCAAACTCAGACTGGCGCCCACGAGCTCGGGCACTTTATCGCGACGCGGCGTCAGCCCGAGATCTATCAAGCCGAAAAGTATGAAAACTCGCGTGAAGAGCGTTACGCGAACGCTTTCGGAAGCGCGTTTCTAACGCCAGCCCGTACTGTCATGGAAAAGTTCAAAGAAGTGACCATTGGATCAACTCACCTCACTCGTCGGCACATCATCCTGCTCGCTAGTTTCTTTGGTGTTTCACGCCAAGCGATGGTGTTGAGGCTTGAAGAATTGGACCTGACGAAAAAGGGTACTTGGGATTGGTTCATGGATAATGGCGGTATAACCGACGACCAAGCCCAGCAGGTACTAGGCCCGATAGCTCACGATTCCACGCCTACGGAAGGCGCGCAATCAACGAGGCTTTTTTTATTAGCTATCGATGCGTGGAAGAAAGATTTAATCAGCGAAGGGCAAATGTCGGATTTGCTTAAGCTCGATAGGGCAAAAGTACGCGAGTTGCTTGATGAGGCAGAAGAGGATGAGGTTGATGACCTTTTCAAGCTGTCTCACTGATCGAGATAGCATTCTCGTTCTAGACGCCAGTGTCATCATAAACTTGCTGGCGACTGGCTATGCAGGCGCAATCCTGCAAGCAGTTCCGGCTCCTATTGTCGTCACCGACAATGTAATACGGGAGATTGAGCAAGGAGCAGTAAACGGCCGGCCTGAGCCGAAACAGCTTTCGGAGCTAATCCAAAATCAAACTTTAAAGAGAGAAGAGCTTTCTGGTATTGCACTAGAGCACTTCTTTGACTTGGTATCCGGATCCACAGCGGCCTCGCTCGCAGACGGAGAAGCCGCGACACTCGCGCTTGCACATAGCAACGGGTTCACAGCTGTCATTGATGAAAAAAAAGCAACTCAGATTTCCTCCCAACGCTTTGGAACACTGAGACTAATTACAACAGTCGATATTCTTGCTTACGAGCCCGTGCGTATTTCAATCGGAGATAAAGCCTTAGCCGATGCAACGCTTCAAGCGCTGAAACACGCCAGAATGCAAGTCCGAGACAGCCAATTCGACTGGATTGAAAAGGTGATCGGATGCGAAAACGTAGGTTTATGCCCAAGCCTTAGGAGGCTTGCAAAGTTTAAGTTGGCAGAGCGCCGCAATGTTAGCCAGTAATGCTGGACCAACTTATACAGCTAGTTTTTAGCTGTATAAGTCTGAGAATTCAGTCACCAGAGGGCCGCACTAGGAGAAACAAATTTCTCTTTGCTCGAGTAGCAGCAACGTGCAGCAAGCATCTTTCAGAAATTTCAGTATCTTCGGTTACCCCTGCATCCTCATCACGGCTTAATTGGTCGGCGTAGGAAGCGGCTCCTCTGTAGGCGGCAACAATCACTACGCTAAACTCAAGCCCTTTGATGCGATGCATGGTGGCCAGGCGAACTCCCGGCTGTGCCGAATCGTCAGAGGTTGAGTTGTCCAGTTTCAAGTGAACAATACCTGCCTGCTGCAGAGCCCGAGCGACATTATCCAGATCGTCATTAGTACGCGCAGTGATGCAAACCTGTCGAGGCTCCATCCCATCGTCCTGCAATTGTTTAAGGATCGCCTTTATATGCGGCATATCTTCGTGTGCGGAAGACGACTCGATGATATCCGGCACATCACCATGCGTCAGAGACCGATAACCGCGCAGAGAATCCGCATTCCCGTCCAGGTCGTCGACAGCACACCCTTCGAGCTGAGCACAGGCCCATTGGCGGATTTCGTCGGTAGTGCGGTAGTTCACCTTAAGGTTACGGCTGCGGCCACGAACCTCAATACCCACCCGGCTTAATACGACTTTGTGCCGGTAGATACGCTGGTGAGCATCGCCAACGATAAACAGGTCGTTTTCAGCTTCTTCTACGGCTGTACGAATTAGCTCAAAACCTGCGTTGCTGATGTCCTGGGCCTCATCTACCACCATGGACCGAATTCCGAGTGCGGGCTGCTCCGTCCTTAACAACTGACAGGCTTCACGGAAGGCTTCTTCAGGCTCGCGCAAATTGGCGGCTTGCAGCTGGGCGCGGTATTCGGCAAACACCGGCCAAATAGATTTACGCATCGCACGGCCAAGCTGACCGCCACGGCCGACTCGACTGGCACGCATATAGTCCTCAGCAGTTTCACAAGCTTGAGGCAGCACCACTCGCTCATACTCCGCACGCATGAATGTTAGACTGAGATCAACCGATGTCGGCATCGCGGATAGAGCTGCTTGCCAGAAACGGCGACGATCGCCTTCGTTGTAAAGCAGGTTATGTGGGTAGCCAAAACGACGCAGAAGGCTGGAAGCCCACTGATCCAGATTCACAACTTGAATTTTCTCCAATTCCTGTGGGGTGCACAGCAGCGCCAAATGCTGGCGGATGTCCTCGGCAAGTGTTTTGGTGAACGTGGTAAACAACACCGGACGACCAGGCAAGTCCGAATATTGTCGAGCAAGTCTTGCAGCGCGATGCATGGCGACAACAGTTTTACCAGTACCTGCACCACCGGTCACCTTCACTGGACCATTCCAGTCACGCTCCACCAACTTGCGCTGAGTTGGGTGCAGGAAGACCCTCCAGCGTTCTAGAGGTGCAGCCAGTAAGGCCTCCAGATCGCTGTCATCAGTCAGTACCACGAAATGACGACGCGAGCTATCGCGCTCCAGCGCAGCCCCGAAGTCTGCAGGGTCGACAGACTCTGGCGCGGCCTGATCACTGATGATCTTGTCGAAAAGCTCGCCGGCAGCAAATAGATACAACGCCTCGAATGCCTCATCGGGCAATTGCGCTTCCAGCGCCTCAAGTTCGCCTTCATTAGTTACGGCACGCACCGCTTCCAGCCGATCATCGGGTATCCCCAGCCGGCGAATCTCACGATCCTTGAGGGCATCGAACAGCCCCACTGCACGCACCTCGGCCGAGGCGTGAGATGCCTTCGTGTTAGCCACCTCCTGCACTGCATAAACCTGGATGCTGCCAACATCCGGATGGATCGCAACTCGATGGCGACGTGCCCACTGATAGGCATCGTCATGTTGGTCAACCCACAACAGGCAGTAGACGTTGCCCACATCAGGTTTGAGCACGATTCCGCGCATATTATCGTTGATCCGAACCGAGCGCATGTTCGGATCGGCGGCATCGTGAATGCGCTCATAATTGATACCGGTTGCCATTGGGTTCTGACGAAACTTTGCAACGAAGGTCAGCACCGCCTGCTGGTGAGAACGGGGAACTGCAGAAAACGACTTTAGGAAGTCATCGGACATTGCAATCTTCAGTGCCAGCGTCATGCCAGTGTCTCCATCAAAAGGGTTCTCAGCTCATCAGGCAAATCACTGCCGTCAGCGGTAAAAGAAAGCCAACCTTGGCCAGCAAAAAGCGCCTCTGCTCCAGAATCTGGCAGTAGTACGGCGGTACGAACATCTGGCCAAGCCAATTCAGCTTCGGCTATTACTCGACCTTTTTCATCCATCAACTCATAGCCCACTTCCGGGGCGGTCACGTCCAAACCAGCCAGAGCCAACCCCCAAGTCTGTACTTCATGAGCAGCCAGACTCAGCGCTTCCTGCCAGGCTACAGACAGCCCGCCTGATTTCGCTTTGAACGCAGAACAATCCTGCAGCGCAGGCAACCCTGGCATTTCAGCGTTGCCAACCCAAATCTGACTCAGCGGCAACAATAAATTAAGTGCCTGCCAAAGTTGCTGCCAGCGTAACTGAAGCTCGCTTTCGGGCAGGCCATCCTCTTTCCACTCGCCAACCAGAACAGGTTCAGAGTCTGCAGAGCCATTGCCCGTCATCACTTGCTTCAGATGCTCCGGGTGCATGGCAATGGCCAGCATCCAGGCTGTACCGAGCTGACGCTGGCTCAACCTATGCATTTGCAGGTCAGGTAGCAGACCCAGCTCATCCAAACGCTGCCAGAAAGCCCCTTCGCGCAGGACTTGAAGCGCAGTAGTGTCCCCCGGCGGCATCAACATTCCCGCAGCCAGGGAGACGGCCAATTTGCCGAGCGCTTGCTGTTGCCCATGGGCTAAACGCTGATGCAGCTGGCTAAAGGACGGCAACGATTTGAAATTGGAGAGTGTTGCGATGCCCTGTGCCGCGCACAGCTTCTGCACTACCTGCTGTGGATCATCATTAAGCAAAGTTGCCCAAGGCGATGGCGTAGGTAATACCTGGTTTTGCAAAGCGCATTCGACATCATCCCAGGTCAGCGTCCAGACTGAGAACTTCCCGCTCTTGGCCACCGCCATACGTTTGGCCATATCGGTAGTAATAATGTCTTTGTGGTACTGCCAACCATCAACAAAGACCGCCACGGGCAGGTCGTCGGCGGCATCGTCTGGCCAGAACACGAAGTCAGGCTTGCACGGAATCAACACACCTTCGCTGGCTCCCAGATTGACCTGCAACTCCATCCGCCAGCGACGCGAGCCAGCCTGTATCTGATAGCCCGCCTTGCCCTTGAACAACAGCTCACTCAGCTTGAACTTCTCACCTTCATGCTCACGGCGCAGCGCTTCGACAAACCGCTTCTCCAGCATGCTGTCCAGTAACTGGTTAGCTGGCTGGGCGTCGGCCAGATGGGTAACTGGCTTCAGTGCACCCTTGTACTGCATCACCTCACCCAACAACTTCTGTGCTGTACGTCGCGAGATAGACTTACGATCATGGCTGTTGTGATAGCGGTACACGCAGCGATAACAGCCATCGGTGTCCGCATTCTGGTTGCAAGTACAGCTATTGAGGGCTTGCAGTGCAATGTCGAATACTTCCAACAGCGGTTCCGGCGCGCGCATCAATTCCTTGAGATAGCCGGTGCCACCCGGCACGCTGTCGTAGATCACCAGAAAACAACGCGGCGTATCTGAGCCCGCAGCCATACGCATATCTGGGGCAATACGCAGATGGTCCACTGCTCCCCTAAAACGCCGCGCCAACCCCAACTCCAGAGCCGACACAAAACTCAGCAGGGCCTCGTTGGTATCGGCAAAACCCACCTCGGGCAAAAATAGACGAATGCCCTCACTAGTGAACTCGCGGTAGAGGAACACGCACTGCTGCGTACTCGCCTCGGGGTTCTTGCGCTTCGCGCACCAGGACGAATGGTTGCGATACAGCTCCTCGGCCTTGCGCTTGCGCTGCAAGGTTCCGCACTCGGGGCAGATGCTAAAACCAGGGCGACTGAGTTCCTTCCCGCCGATCTCCATCGGCATGCCTTCCGCTGACTGCTCGCCAAAGTTCACCTCGCGAAAAGTCACTCGATCAAGAAACTCGAAGCCGAAAGGAAATGTCTGCTCGTCAATCACAAAAGCCTGACGCACTGCATCAGGCGGGCTATCCACCAAAGCCTGGCGCACATAAAAGCCGCGCTGACGCTCGTCTGAGTCGTCAGCAATACGGCTATCGCGATCCAGCGTGCGGGCAAATACCGTGGTCAAGCGGAGCATCTCGTGTAGGCGCCCACTGTCGCGCCACAGCGTATCGCCACATCGTGGGCAGTTAGGGTGTTGATCACCCGAGGACAGCGGCTCGGTATAGGCGCACTGCCTACAGAAACGCCAGTGCTCCGGCTTGATCTTCGATACGTCGATCTGGTTGATCACCACCCGCCTGCCTTCTGCATAAAAGGTGTTGTTCGGTGCCAACTCAGTGATGGCCGTTGATCCAGGACGCTCATATTCGAAGGTCAGAGGATCAGGAGCGGATGTTCCAGGCTTTGAATCGCGCACAATGATCGAGCGCAACAGCACACCTTGCTCCGGGAACGCGTAGTTGGGTAGCAAGCCCTCATCAGTCAGCACATTGAGCGTAGCCTTACCCTCAATGCTGCCAATCAAACGCGAAAGCGCAGTTCGATCTTGAAGCAGTCGCGCCAACTCCAGATCCTGATCCTCACCACGCACCGTCAATGTCTGCAGCTTATCGATCTCCTTCACTGCGGCTTCACGTTTGCGCTTGATGCTTTCAACATCACTAGCAATGCCCTGCAAACGGTTGACGATCTTGTACGCCAACGGACTGCTATCACCGCTGCTGCCCTGAATGAAATTTGCGAGCCATTGGCACGTACCGTCGCTCAAAGGGCACAACTCCCCCTGATTGAACAAGCGCAGGAACCGCTCAAGTAGCGATGCCTGGTGCTGTTCCACATAGCTCAACCAAGGGTAAGGAAATTTGCTGGTGGTCTGATTATTGATCGCAGTGAACACCCCACGAATTTCCGAAGGGATCTGCGCCGCCCGCCCGTTCTCATGCACCCAACAATCTAGAGTGAACGCTGTAAGTTGACGCTCAAGTACCGCCGAGGCGTTAAGGAAAACCCCAGGTGCCTGCACGGAACCTGCAATCATGGTTTTCGGGTCATCCCAGAAATACAGGTCATGCGGCTTGCTGTTCGCCATGCTCATCAGCAACGCATTACCCGTGCTACGCCCTGCCCGTCCTGCTCGCTGAATGTAGTTTGCCTGCTGTGGAGGAATCGAACATTGCAGCACACTGGACAAGTCCCCGATATCGATACCCATCTCAAGAGTGGGTGTCGCGGAGAGCACATTAATGCCCCCGGGGCGATCACTGTTGGATTTAAAGTTGCGCTCTACCGCCTCGCGCGTTTCTCGCGGCAGTAAACCAGTATGCTCGTGCGCCACTACCCGCCGAATATCCGCATTCAGGTAGAGCTTGCGATAAAAATCACCGGGTACATCTAGTGCGTGCAACTCGCCCCGACAATCGACACGGCGACACGCTTGCTCAGAAAAATCATCCTCTGGACCAGAGAGTGTGGTGCTGTGGCAGCTGGCACACCGCCACACCTTGCCCCCCAAGATAACGTGGAAAGCAGAGGGCTCCAGCCCCCATACACGGATATCCGGTTTCTCGGCGGCCTCCTCAAAACCTGCTAAGCCAACGCTTTCCAATGCCTCAAGAGCAAGCCGATAAAGCGGTGCAATCAAGGCATCCGTGCCCAGCGCCAGCTCATGCAAAGCAGGCAATGCCTTGAACGCCCAGTCGCTAAACAAACGGGCATGGCTCTTAGTTACACTGACGCAGCGACCAAACTCTGCCAGTGTCAAAAACCTCGGAGGCCGAGGGCTGGTTAGAAGCTTAAACTGGCTTGGATTCTTCTTATACCCCCAAGGGCTGCTACCCATTCGCGCATAAAACCCTAGCTCCTGATCACGCCAAGCCCCGATGCGCTGCATGTTTTCCAGTAGCCCGCGCATTAAAACAACAACTTCGTCCAGCTGCGCGGCGGCTAACGGTTCAAGCGTGTCACGTAGACGTGGCAACAGCCATTGAGCGGCTTCGTCTAACTTGCCTGCAAGTGGCACTACGCAAGCAGTTCCCGTCGCTACCAGAGTACGACCAATATGAGCATCCTGGCCAAATTCTGCATTGAGCACCCAAGGCAACACCCTCGCCAACTCGCCAGGTAGGTTGCTGCTCTCAGGCAGCGCCCCCTCTTCCATCAGCGTCTCGTAATCACGTAGCCACTGCATTTGCGGTGGCAGGAAGTTAGCAATGTAATGACCATCACCTAGCGCCGTGCGCCAACGTTGCGCGAATGCTGTTGGCAAATTTTCCAATGTCACAGGTCGCCCAGCTGCATAGGCATCAGCAATTACCTGCGCCAACGCCGGGCGTAAGTTCATTCGCCAGGTTCGTGCGGCAAGGAACCCTGCACGATGCGCCGCATCCTGTACCGAGTCAGAGAAAGCAATCAGCTTCTTGTCTGGATTGAAGCGCGTTGCAAACAACTGTCCCACCATCACCGCAGCCAGACTGGCCGCTTGCGAACCAACAATCGTCAGCGTTTTATAACCGGCACAGAAAGGACAATCATGGTGCGACTTGGTGTACTTCGCGCCATTGCGCGTACCTTCACGCAGGTTGCTGGCAATATCTACAGCCAGCAAAGGCTGATCCTCACAGTGTGAGCATTCGGTTTGCGATGCCTGATGCAAGGAGCCGCAGGCAGGGCATACCTGCTTGCGCTCGAACACCGCTGGGTTCGCCCCCGCACTGGAAGGAAAGATAAAACGGGTACTCACATCCTCGGCGAAGAACGCGCTGTAAAACCCCTGCAAATCATGGGTGAGTTGATTGGGGCTGATCTTTTGCTGCGTAGAACCCCAGCCGGTGGCGTGGCACTCGCGACAATGGATCACCGGCAGATGCAGCCGCTCCATATCGGCTTTACGTAAGTCATCGTGATGCCGAAGCTGCGGCTCAGCATCCAGCACAGCCACCATGCGGCGCAGCTCACGTAGCCAGATTTCCACCTTTACCTGCAAGAAAAAGTTCTGATGTGCATCCTGGCGTGCATGCGCCACCAACGACAGCAGGCTAGACAACCAAAGCAGCGCAAAGCGCTCATCATCGCAGCTCGGCAAACGACGCTTGAGCAGTACCAACAGGTCATCCAGCAACACGGACTTTGGTCCAAGACGCTCCAAATCACGCAAAAGATTCTGGAAGGCAAAGTGGCTCTTCAGGTCCTTACCCAAGCCACAGCGCCAAGCAAAATCCTCTGCCTGCGTGACCGAGCAAGGCTCACCGAACCACAAGGGTGCTTGGGCCGCCAGATAGGCATGCAGGTCGTCATAGTTCTCGGGTGCCAAGGTATCCAGATCACTGGGCCGCGGGCTTTGGGTGAACTCAACCAGGGCTTCAGCGAGATAATCCCCAACCGACTCGCGGTCCTCGGAGATAACTGCACTGTTATCCAACACTTCACCAAACACATCACCGGCAAAGTCCAGCAAATCGCTAACGCCATCATCGCCCAACGTTGCCGAAGTACCGACGCACACCAACTGGCCCGGCGGCGCCTTCAGCCGCCCCTTGAGACGGCGAATCAGACAAGCCAGATCAGTACCCTGCGCACCATCAAACGTATGCAGCTCATCCACCACCAAATAACGTAGCGTGTCTGGCAACTGATGCCCCCACAAAGGGGCATCTGCCGCACGCAGCAGCAGAAAGTCCAACATCTTGTAGTTGGTCAGTAGAATATCCGGCGGATTTTCACGCAGGGCATTGCGGTCGGTAATCACCGAATAACTGCCATCACTCAATTGGGCGACCGTTTGCGACTCGACAGCCGGTGTATCGCCCACATACAAGCCTGCACGAATCCCACTAAGGCCAGCGGCTTTAACGATTTCCTTGGCCACGCGCCCAGATTGGTCACTGGCCAAGGCATTCATGGGATAGAGGATGATCGCCTTGATGCCACGCCGCCCCTCGGCACGCGCCACACGACAATGCTCAAGGATCGGATATAGAAAGCACTCGGTCTTACCCGACCCCGTACCCGTTGCCACCAACGTGGATTGAGCCTCTGATCCCGCCAGCCGCGCAAAAGCCTTGGCCTGATGTGCATGGGGCACAAAGCTGGCGGGTAACCAACGAAAAGCTGGTAACCCGCCATTAAGCTGCTTGCGAAATGGCAGTGGCAATGTCAGATATGGCCCTTTGAAGATATTGCTGCGCTCAGCCAAAAAGCGCTCCAGCAAGCCCTCAAAACCAGTAGTAGTGGACGGGAATGCGGTGCGCAGAAAGTCTGCGACGCCCTGAGTGACCTGCTGAGAAACGATTAGTGGCTGCATATTTTTTACTCGGCAAGATCAACTTCAGTATGGGGGGCCGTGTGGACAGCAGATCCGTAGCTATTGCTCTTGACCGCGAACAGATTGCCAAAATCACTCATGGTCACTTGCCGCTTTCTCGAAATGCGCCCAAGCCACGCGGTAGTCAGCTTCACGGTCAGCCAAGGTGAAGGGCGCAATGTATTCAATGGTGCGTAGAGCCGGGCCACCGGGCTGAGTGTCGTCGAGTATGGGCCGCTCGATAACGGTGCCGTCAGGGACTTGAGGCTGGCCATCTTTGGGTTGCACATCTTCCCAACCGAGGCGGCGAGTTTTCTCACTACAGCCAGGTAAACGAACAGTACAATCAGCATCGCGCTTGCCGGCCTTACGCGGCAGGCCAACGCCAACTAGACCTTTGCTAGTGGTAAAGACGATGCGGCCCCTGGCGTCATACCAAGTATCGCGTTCGTACTGTCGCATCACCGGGAATTGCACGCGATAGATAGTTAGCAGCTCGTCTAAGGTCAGGTTTAAAGCCTGGGCGGCGAGGACATCAATTTCCACTAGCGCCTGCCGGCGGGCGAAGTCACTACGCAGGGCGCAGTTGCGCTGCCATTCAGGGGTGAGTCGGGCAAAAAAGTCCTTCGGCAAACGCGGATCTGAACTCGACCAAGAATCCCATTGGAATGCGGGTTGCCAACCATCTAACCACAGATCTGCGTAGTGTTCAGATAGACTAGACAAAGAAAGTGCGCGGACGTACAAACCTGCGCGGGCCGACGCCGAGGGCGAATTAGAAGTTAAGGGCAATCGGCTTAGATAGGCCAAATTGGCGTGCCCTGCTCCCGTGGATTTCATATAAAAATCCAATGGAATGGACAACGTCATCGAATGAAAATTTAAAAGTGTATTAACTGACAAGAATGCGGCGCTAATGCATGCATGCAGGTGACTAACCTCTTTGGGGATGATCGCGGAAACCAGCGTTCTTTCCATGGAAACGCTGATCATTTCTCGGTTGATGTGGCGATAATAGGATGTCACCGGCCTCGATTCCGTCTCCCCGCTCTCTATCCAACTCACGCGAGGAGTTCGACTCGCGTACTCAGCCTCGCTACAAGCAGGAACATAGTTACTGCGAGACAAGTAATCATTAGGCAGCACCTCGAGATCGAGAGTGTCGTATGCCTTGTGCGTCTCGCAGACGCGCTTAGGAGTTTTACTGAGTGGGTTACCAACGTAGAAATGCGGACCGGAAAGCACGAATCCGGTCGGCTGAACAACAAATCCCTGATCCTCTCTATGACGGCGGCGAATGGTGCCGTCGGATTGGCCGATTGATTCGTTCCAATGCTGAGTGAAATATAAATCATCGCTCAGTTCACCTAGCCGATGCGGTGCATGAGCGAACTTTTCTAGAACCGAAACCAGCTCGCGGCTATGAACGGCAGGTAGACGCGCCTGCAGCGGCGGCGTCCCCGGCTCATCGTATAGCTGAGCGAAGATGGCCAACGTGGCTTCTGTCACCTCGACAACGCGGTTGCAATGGCTGGACAAGTCCCAAGTACCCATGTCGGTCTTAATGCCTGGGGTTACACCACCACCGGAATGGGCGAGCGAACCATACGTGGTTTGAGGGTGCATCACATTGGCCATGGTCCTGAACGTAGCCGCCTGAGGAAGGCCGTAGACGTTAATGCTGTATTTAACCCGATTGCCAATTTCGGCAAATAGCTTCAGTTCATTCTGGAACTGATAGTGCGCTCTTAGCCGCTGATACATAGCCTCACGCAGCAGTCCACCGTTGGGATCCTCATAAGGCCCCTCCGGGTGTAGTAAGGCTTGTACGCCACTGCCCAATTGCCAGATTAGCGGCAAGAAGCATTTGTACAAATTGGCCTTTTGCCCCTCTAAAAGCGGATAGTTCTGCCGGGAATTGAGAAATTCGCCCATACCCTCAGTGGCCGTGCATTCGGCAATGTAGTCAATGCGAGACTGTTTCGAGGCGACCAATACCTCCTCGCGCCGATCGGCCGTTTGCTTGGCGCTGAGTTTATGAATAGCAAAACGAGGATCAAAGTCGGACAGCAGCGCTTGTTCATTCCATTCGACTTTGATCCACGGAGGATTGCCTAGAACCACATCAAAGCCACCACGGACTTTAAAGACATCAGCAAATTCCAGAGCCCAGTGCATAAAGTGCTGCTGGCCTGCCACCTGCTGCGCCACCTGCAACTGAGGAAGAGCTTCGACCAGCGCGGCGATGTCAACATGGCCGTAGCGGTCGCGCTCGGGGGTAAAGTTCAGCCCCTGTTGTGGCTGGGTTTCCGGGAACAGGTCTTCGGCCGGGGTACTGCTCAGTCGAGCATTGCCAAGCAGCACGGTTTCCAGCACAAACCACCAGAGTTCGCGGCTGGGCAGCTCGCTGGCCTTGTCTAGCGGCCAGAACCACAGGGCACACCAAACATCCATTATCAGTTTTAGGCGGCGGTAGGGGCTGGCATTTTTCTGCGCTTCGCTAAGCATTTCCCGCTGGTAGGCAGCGTCTTTTTGCGCGGTACTGGTAGGGGCGTGGTTGGCGGTAGGGTCCGGCCATACATGCAGTTCATCGCAAGTAGCGGAACGCACACGAGCCAGCTCCTGGGCGTGCTGCTGCCAAAGCTGTTCCACGGCCCGACTCAAAGCCTGTACGCGATGAATTTCGTCCTCGGTGAGTGGCGCACTAAAGGCCTTGCGCCATTGTTTGAATTGCTCGAAGGCCTCTAGCTCCAGCGCCTTTACCACCTTATCGCTGACCATGCCCATGCCTTCAGCAGGCAGCAAAAAGTGGAACACATCGGTAGCGGCTGGCACTTGTGTGAGTGGCAAAGCACGCGGCGCGGCGGCGCGCCAGTCGCGTTCGGGCAGACCGTTTTCACCCCTGCCTGGGCTGAGCTGGGCGGTGCTAAATAGTTCGCGTCGCGCCCCCACCAGGGAGTTACCGTTGTAGAGCTGCAAGCCAAACCACGGCACATGGCTGCCTTTGAAAATGGCGTTGAGCCACAAGGAGACTTCGGCTAGCTCCACCGCAATGGGGTTGAGGTCCACACCAAAGACATTACTGTCGGCAATGAACATCTTCACCCGCTGTTTTTCTTCGGTGTACTGCTCGTGTGGGATGGTGCGGCCTAACTCTTTCTGTTTAGCTTGCAGGTAGGCTTCGGCCAATTGGCTGACGGCCTCGTTCAAAAACGCCGCGCTGCCCATGGCCGGCTCGCACACGGTGAGCTTCAGAATTTCATCCGCCGTTCTACCGGGCAGGATTTCTCTTAGCGCATGCTCGACTAGGCATTTGGTCAGTACTTCAGGGGTGTAGTAGCTGGCCGACTTCTCGCGGGCACGACCGGCCAGGCGATAGATAAAGCTGCCTTTAGGATGAATCTTGGTATTGCCGCCAAACAGCCGTTCGGCGTCGGTGTACTGGCTGATGCTACTGGCAGGTACAAAGTAGGCAGCATCCAGCGGGTTGACTTCGGCGTCTTTTTTCTTCTCGGCTGCGCCGGGGGTATCGAGGCCTTCCTCTCTGTCCGTATCGCTCTCGCTCGAATCGTCTTCTTCGCTCTCTTCGCCCGTACTTGCCTTCTTCCCGTTGGGGTCAGGGCGTACCTCGTAGAGATTTTCTTCGGCGAAAAAACCACGGAAGGACAGCAGCGATTCGTACACAGCACCCAGCTGGTTGATACCGAGGGTGCCATAGCTGATACGCCCACGACGGCTCTTGCCACCGCCGCGGGACAATGACATTAGCTCGATGACTTTCTGCAGCACCGAGTTACGCAGTTTGACGCTACCCAGTAGCGGTGTGCGCGCAGGGTCAAACAGGTGGCCTTGTAGCGGCGCGATGGTGAAGCCGTTGTCGAGCAAGCCATCATGGCTGCCACCTAGGTCGAGCTGACTCGCCGTAGCATCCCGGCGCGGATAGCCTTGCCAGATCAGGCCAAACAATTGCTTGAGGCTATCGTTAAAATAGAAACCTTCCTGAGCTTCGCTGGTGGTCAGCGGGGTTTGTTCCAGCTCGCGCAGGTGCTCGATGCTATAGCCCTTAAGGTAAGCCTCGGCATCGATGGGCGCATAGCCCAGCTCGGGCCGCGCCTCTATATAGAACATAAACAGCAGACGGTACATGTAGCGCAGGCTTTCACGGCTGAGCTGGTCGGCCAAGTCGGTATCGTTACGCTCGAACACCTTCTCTTTGGCCACCGTGCGTTTGTACCAAATGGCTTCGTTGGCAATCAGCTCAATGCATTCACGCAGGGCGTATTTGAGATCAGTGGATACCTCAAAGGCATGCTTGTGCGAGCTGTCGTCCAGGCTGTCGAGCAGCGCCACCCCGCCTTCTACCGACAGCACCGACTGGCTGCCCAGCAGCGCGGCCATAGCGCGAAACTGCTTGTCATCACGCGGGCCGAACAGTTCCGGCAGGTTGAAGCGGAGCAGTGCCTTGCGCCCCCATTTGCTGCGCTCGATCAGCAACCACTCTTCATGGTGCAGCAGCAACACCCAGCGTGGCGGGTGGTCGTCGGCAAACAGGCGCTTGCTGAGGGTTTCTTCCCAGGCGCTATGAGCATATTTACCTTTGCCTTGCTCACTGGCCGCTGGCGCAAGCAGTTGCAGCGAGCTGCTGTCTTCGTCTTCTGCATTGGCAATAGCTGCCGCAATGACTAACAGCGGCTGGTGTTTGGCATCGCGATACACCGCGATTACCGGTAATTCGCCTTCGGCCAACGTCAGGTTCTGCGGTGCTAGTTCGTAACCCAGGGCGGCGAGCAGAGGCTGCACCAGGTCAATAAACAGGCTGGCGCGCTCGCTGGTTTTGCGCTCATTCAGAAAGCGCTCACGGGCGCGGAAGTAACCATTAGCCCCCGCGGCAGTGCGCAGCCGAGCGACGGGGCTTTGCGCGCCCTGCTCTTTCCATTGATCAAACAGCGGCTTGAGGTCTTTTTCGAGGATCTCGTCCAGGTAGTGCTGGCTGTAGAACTCGTTGGCATTGGTGAGGCCGGTGATGGCAAAACTCATGCTGTATTCCTTCCTTAAGCCATCAGTGCGGCGACAACGGTGAACTGAGCGCGGTCATCCAGTTGCAGGGTGTCGCGTATCCATTGTTGGTAGTTGCTGAACAGGTCGGCGGTGGCGCTTTCTTTCTGCATACGTTTGGCAGCGATGACCTGTTCAATACCTTTGGCGAAATCGATTTCCAGCTGTACGTTGTGTTTGAGCTGCAGGGTTTTCAGCTTGGCCAACTCGAGCTCCAGACGCTGGCGACAGCTGGCATCGAAGGCCTGCTTGATCGGTTTGATGTGTTTCTCAGCAGCCTGAATAACCGCGGGTAGTGCACTTTGCAGGGTACTGCTGTCCGGCGCCTGGCCATAGTTGGCCTGCGCTTTTGCAGTGCTGTTGAGCCCTGTACGGTGCAGTGCTTCCTCCAGGCTGATGACGTTCTTTACTTGCCCAGCAGCATCGAGCTGTACCCCTAGCCATTCGGCTAGCACGGCTTGACCACGGCGGTTAGGCACCTGGGCGAGCACCAACACGATGGCTTCGCCTGCGGCCAGCCCCTGTGCAACCCGCAGCAGCGGCGCACGCTGGCGGCGGAACAGCGCCATAAGCTTGTAGTCGAGCCACTGGGCAATGGGGTTGAGCGCCCAGAGGTAATGCAGCTGCGGCCAGGCATTGGTGTCGCGGGCCTGTTTGATGGCCTCTTCAACCACAGCCTTGTTGGCGCTCAAGGCAAAGGTGTTATCGGTCGGCCACATTTCGCTGGCCAGATCACGCTGGAGCACCCGAGCAAGGTCGCGACTGGGCTGGAAGCTTAGCGTGCGGCTGGCATCATCCGTTTTGATTGCAGCATGTTCGCCCGGAGACTCTTGCGCCAGCCAGCGCAAGGCATCGCGCAGGTAGATATAGCTGTCGTTGAACAGACTGGTGAGTTCAGCAGTGGGCGCCATGAGCGCTACTGCACTGGCGGGCATAACGCTTTCGATGCTGGGCACGTTCGCGCCCCATAGAGCCTCGAAAGGGTCGACATCATCCCCAGCCAGTAGCGCGGCGAACTCAGCGACAGTCCGGTTGCCTTCAATGGCCTTGGCCACTTCGACGGTTTCCAGCTCCTCGTCATATAGCCCCATAAAGGCTGATGGGTCGCCGATATTCTTTGCCGCCTGCTCGTCCTTATCGATCAGGATTTCCAGGTAGCGCAAGTCACCGCGAACTCTCTCGTGGCGAGGTTCGGTCAGCAGGTAGCCGATTTTCGGGGCATGCAGTTGACCATAGCGATCCACACGACCATTGCGCTGCTGGAACACCATCAGCGACCAGGAAATATCGAAGTGGATCAGCCGATGAGCTTGGTAGTGCAAGTTAAGACCTTCCGAGGCTACATCCGAAGCAATCAGCAGGCGCAGGGGCGAATGGGTTTTGCCGAAATTTTCGACTGTTTGCTGGATGTCCAGGTCAGGCAATTGGCCGTGCAGAATGGCTACGGCGTTATCTTTTAAACCCAGGGCCTTGGGCAGCTCGTGCTGGAGGAATTTCAGTGTTTCCACTCGCTCGGTGAAGATCACCAGGCGGTCACTTGGATCTTTGCCATCCCAACGCCAGTGCTGACCTTGTTTGAGCTGGCTGATGAGGTGCTGGAATTTGCTGAATTTGTCGGCACTGATGGCCTGCACCAAAACTTGAAGATCACGCAGCCCCTCAAGATCAGGATGGCGTGCGTCTTTTACCTCGAGCTTTCGGATGCGCTCTTTCAGCGTTTGTAGGCAGGCTGCCGGGGAAGAGAACAGCGCCTTTTCCAGCACGGTGCGGAACAACATGGCACCGTCGCGCGCACCGGTCCCGTCGCTATTAAGTTTGAGC
>Ga0157373_10000780_pt1 | contig 24491 bp, 27 predicted proteins | sample C65metaG_FD_113460 | JGI IMG/M metagenome (GOLD analysis project Ga0157373, IMG submission 113460) | Corn rhizosphere microbial communities from Kellogg Biological Station, Michigan, USA - C6-5 metaG | ecosystem: Host-associated > Plants > Roots > Rhizosphere > Soil | place: USA: Michigan... | reverse complement strand
CTGAGCCTGCTGATACCGCTGTTTCCGGTCCGGCGTTACGGCAAGGCACTGCCGATGGACATCAGCATCGTCATCGCCGCCCACAACGAAGCACGACACATCGAAGACAAACTGCGCACCTTGCTCGCCCAGGATTATCAGGCGCGCTCGCTGCAGATCATCCTCGCCAGCGACGGCTCCAGCGACGACACAGTGGTCTGCGCGCGCAAGGTGATCGACCCGCGCATCACGGTGCTCGACCTGCCCCGCCAGGGCAAGGCCGCGGCCCTCAATACCGGCGTAGCCCACAGCAGCGGCGAGATCCTGGTCTTTACCGACGCCGATAACCAATGGAGCCACGACACCCTCGGCCATTTGCTCGCCCCGATGGGTGATCCGGAGGTCGGCGCCTGTGCCGTACACATGGAAATCCCCGTGCCGGGCAAGGGCCTGAGCCTGGGAGACAGCCTGTATCGGCACTACGAGGGCTGGCTGCGGCGGGTGGAAAGCCGCACCGACTGCATGGTCTCGGCCGATGGTGCGCTGCTGGCCCTGCGCCGGGAGCTGTTCGAGCCGATCCCGGCCCAGGTCAACGACGATTTCTTCCTCAGCACCTGTGCACCGGCCGCCGGCAAATCCATCGTCTATGTACCGAAGGCCCGGGTGATCGACCAGGGGGTGGACGAGGCCGACAAACAGTTTCGTCGGCGCCAGCGGGTCACCGTCGGTGGCTTGCAAAGCCTGGCCCAGCGCCGGGCACTGCTCAATCCGCTGCGTCACGGCCTGTACGCCATCGGCCTGATCAGCCACAAGCTGATCCGACGCCTGGCGCCGGTGTTGCTGCTGCCGCTGCTGCTCAGCAACCTCTGGTTGTGGAGCGACCAGGGGTTCTATCGCTTGAGCCTGGCAGCCCAAGTGCTCGGCTACGCCATGGCGCTGCTTGGCCTGCTGGATATGCACCACCGCTTGCCCCGGCCCTTTCGCCTGGCGGCGTTCGTGCTGGTGACGCTCGCGGGCATGAGCATCGGCCTGTGGCAATTCCTGCGGGGCCGGCGCTACAGCCAATGGAATCCCGAGCAGAACCGCTGAGGAGGTGGCGAATGTCTATCAAACAAGTCTTCAAGCTCACCGGCGGCTGGTTGTATCTGAACACGGCCCTGGGCCGCGGCCCACTGCGAGGGGCCGGCGTGATCCTGATGCTGCACCGGGTGCTGAGCAACGACCGCGCCGCCGAACTGCCCCATCGCAACGAATTGTGCGTGGGCCCGGAAGCCTTCGAACACTTATTGATCTGGCTGCAACGGCATTTCGAATGCGTGCCCCTGATGACCTTGCTGCTGGCCGACCCCGCCACCGTTCCGGACCGTCCGCGGGTGGCCCTGACCTTCGACGACGGCTGGCGCGACAACGCCATGAATGCCTTTCCCCTGTTGCGCCAATACCAGGTGCCGGCGAGTATTTTCCTGTCCACCGATTTCATCGGCAGCCGCCAGCACTTCTGGTGGGAAAGCATCGGCGAAACCCTGTGGGGCAGCCACGGCCAAGTGGCACGGCTGGCGCTGATCGAGCACTTGCAACAGGTCGGACGGCCGTTGCCGGTGATGCTCGACGACCTGGATGACGAACGCCGCAGCCTGTCGTTGCTGCACTATCTGCAAAGCCTCAAGACCCTCGATCCGCAGACCCTGAGCGACCTCACGGAGACCTGCCCCCATGGCGCCCAGCCCCAGGCGTTGGACTGGACCCAGGTGCGCATGCTCGAAGATTCGGGCCTGGTGCGCTTCGGCCCACACGGCGCCAGCCACGCGATTCTCACCAAGCTCGACGACCAGCGCATGCACGAAGAACTGAGTCGCAGCCGGATAGCCATGGAAAACGCCTGCGCCCAACCATTGCCGGTGTATTGCTACCCCAATGGCGATCGCGACGAGCGCGTGCGCCACCAAGTGGCGGCTCACGGTTTCTCGTTCGCCCTGGGGACCGAGGCCGGGTTGTATCGCAACGACGGCGATCCGTGGAACCTGCCGCGCTTCGGTGTCAGTCAACGCAATGCCCAGCATCCCGAACTGCTGGCTTGGCGCATTCGTCGAGGAACACGTCCATGAGCCGCGCGCATTACCTCAAACACCGGGTGCTGAGCACGGGCACAAGCCTGGCGATGATCGGCCTGCGCCTGCTGCGCAACGTGTTGCTGGCACGCATCCTGGGTCCCAGCGAACGCGGGTTGTTCGCCCTGCTCAGCACCCTGCCGGACCTGATCAGCGCCGCCACCAGCGGTGGCCTGAACTCTGCCGTGGGTTATCAGGCGGCGCAGCAGCGCTCGATGGGACTGCTGCTCAGCCAGGTGCTGGTGTTCGGTTGTCTGTTGGCCGGGTTGTTGACCCTGTTGGTCGTGGCGCTGGCACGGGTGTTCGGTGCCGACCTGGACATCACCACCCAATTGGGTCTGCTGGCCTGGCTGCTGTTGCTCGCCGTGCCGTTGAGCGTACTCAAGAGCGGCCTGCTGACGCTGCACAATGCCTCAGGCGGCGTGGGCGGCTTCAATGCCTTGCGCCTGATGGAATCCCTGACACCGCTGCTGCTGTTCCTGGCGCTGTTCTGGATGTGGAAGGACGCAGCCCTGGAAGCAGCGCTGATCAGCTGGCTGACCGGCCTGAGCCTGGTGGTGCTGGCCGGTTGGGTCTGGTTGCGGCGGGATCACGACGTGTCGCTGCAATGGAACCGCGCCAGCCAGGGCGAGCTGCTGCGCTACAGTGCCCGCAGCCATCCTGACCTGCTGTTCCAGCAAGTGATGCTGCGCTCGGACTACCTGTTCATCGGCGCCCTGCTGGGCAGCGCCGCCCTGGGTCATTACGCCATGGCCAGCGCCGCCGCCGAACTGCTGCTGATCGCTCCGGAGGCCGTGACCACGCCCCTGATGAAACGCCTGTTGCAACAGGACCACGACATGCAACGCCTGACGCCCCTGGCCCTGCGCCTGACCGCCACGGTGATGCTCGGTGCCTGCCTGGGCATGGCGCTGATCGGCGAATGGTTGATCGTCACCCTGTTCGGCGTGGCCTACCAACCGGCTTATCCGGCCTTGCTGGCGTTGCTGCCGGGGCTGTTCGGGCTGTGCTATGCGAGCATCCTGCGCCTGGACCTGCTGGGCAAGAACCGGCCCGGCACGGTATCGCTGCTGATGGGCGTTGGGGCGTTGTTGAACCTGGCGTTGAACGTGCTGCTGATTCCTCACTACGGCATCGTCGGTGCCGCTGCCTCTTCCTCCATCGCGTACCTGGCGGTGACCCTGGCCCTGCTGGCGATATATTGCCGCCTCAGCGGCGTGGCGCTGTGGCAGACACTGATCATCCTGCCCAGCGACCTGTTGCCGATGCGGCAGATGCTGATGGGGAAATCGGCATGAAGTCATTCGTCGCCTGCCAGTCCGCCATCGCGAGCAGGCTCGCTCCCACAGGGTTCGGCCCCCCCCCTGTGGGATCTGGTGTCGATCACAGTATCCGCGGTCGATGCAGATCCAGGGTGGGAGCGAGCCTGCTCGCGATGGGGTCGGCGCGGTGCTGGATGATGGCTGCTGCATGCCTATGGGCCCTGGCACTTCCGGTCCATGGCGCCTCCATGTCCTGGACCGGCATCCGCGACGGCAGCCTGTACCTTCAGACCGACCAGCCGGACCGGGTGACCGTGCGCTGGGTGCCAGCCTGGCAGGCCAACGCCAATTCGGAACACCTCTACCTGCTCGACGGCCAGGGACGCCTGGTGGGGAAACGCTTGATCAAAAAGGTCCAGGAGCGTGGCGAACAGCAGTGGCCTTTGCTGCCGGGGGCCGCCAGCTATCGCCTGGAAATCCCCGGCTACAGCTTCCGTCGCTACAGTGTCGAGCATGATGCGCGAACCCGGGCGCTGTTCGCCCCGGCCAAGGTGCATTTCAGCGCCGAAACCCGCGACGGCGAAACGTTGTATTTCAAAGTGGCCGCCGGCGAGCAAGCCGTGCTGGCGGGCAAGTTCCATGGCGGCGTGCGAGCCTTGCAAGCCCGACGTGTCGCCGATGGCAAACAGCTTCAGTTGAACCTCAAGCCGTACCCGGCCTATGGGCAGTTCGATCAAGTCGCCCTGCCCGTCGCCAATGTCGAGCAAACCTGGCGCCTGCAATTGCAAGGCAACGGCAAGGCGGCATTCTGGCTGGATGGCACGGCGAACCTGTTCGCCCAGGACCCGGACCATCTGCAACCGCTGCGCCAGGATCCGGGGCAGGCGCGCCTGAAACTCTATGGCGATGTCCTGGGAACAACCCCGAAACTGGGGGCCTACCTGCCCTACGTCGTGCCCCCACCATCGGCCTATCCGGTGATCGAAGCCCTCAAGCCCCAAGCCGCCAGTTATTACAGCCTGGTCGACATCATCGCGGACAGGCCGGACTATGAAAATAAGATTCGGCGCCTGTACCAGGACCGCTTCGGCATTACCCAGGACATCACCCTACTGGCTGGTAGCGCGCGCAAGGCCGACCTGCAGGCCGACCGCGTCAGCAACAAAGGTTTGCAAAACTGGCTCAAGGCGACCCAAGCCTTGGGCGGCAAAGGCATCCACTACCTCAGTTTCGCCGATGAGCCGAACCTCAACTACCCGGATTTCGCGAGCTACCAGCAGGTGTTCGAGAGCATGGCCGATCAGGTCCGCGCCACCCCCGCCAATGCCCGTGTCGGGGTGCGCATTACCCTACCGCCCAGTTCCCGGTTCACCAACGGTCCTTTGGCGGAAAACGCCGTTGATCGGCGCGGGATCGATTGGGCGCGGCGCTTGCTGGCCAGATACGGTGACCAGATCGACGCTCTGGCCTGGCATGAATGGATGATCCGCGACCTGCTCGCCACCCGTGTGTACCGCCACAGCGTGCGTCAGGCCGCTCGCCTGGTAGGCCTGGATAATAACGGACGACCACGCAAGGCCCTGCTGCTGGACCAGACCAACATGTCCAGCGGCTCGAGCCTGAGCCCCTACGATCAGGAAACCCACTACGCCGCCCTGTGGTGGACGTCCGTGGTCATCAATGCCTCGGCCGACGGCTGGCTGGACATGCTCAACTGGTTCATGCTCGCCGATGAACCCGAGTACCCCAAAGGCATGATGCGGGTGCTGGACAACGAGCGCTTCGAGCTCAAGCCGGTGGGTCTGGCCCAGCAATTCATCCAACAGCATTGGCTCGAACAGGTGCTACGCCTGGATAACGACGCCTTCGAAGTCGACGCGCTGGCCATGGCCACCGACGCGAAGCGCAGCCTGCTGGGCGTGAACAAAAGCACGCGCCCGCAACAGGTCAGCCTGGACGGTGCGTCCTGTCCCCAGGCGCAAGCGGAGCTGGTGTACTTCGGCCCCGACGACCAAAGCCGCAGCGCACCGTTCGACTGCGAGGCCGGGCAGATCCGTTTTCTCCTGCCAGGAGAAACCGTGTTTGCCCTGAGCTGGACCGCCCTCTCTTTTCCCCAACCCGCCACCCGTCAGGAGGCACCATGAGCGTTCTGCAAGCGTTACGTGATGGCATTCAAAGAAAAGGCCTGCGCGCTGTTCTCAAACAGCTGTTCAGGCGCTACGTGTTTTTCCACACCCGGCTGGTGTGGCTCGAGCACGATGTGCGGACCCCACTCCCCCCGCATAACCTCAAGCCCTACCCACCGATGCGCCTGGAGTTCATCACGGTCAACAATGCCGATGCTTTTGCCCGGCACTTCGGCGATCGCGTCGAAACCATGCGCGAGCTGGCGGCCGAAGGCTACATAGGCTTGATGTACCTGGATGCTCAGGGCGACACCGTGGGTTTCGCCTGGGCCAGTACATGGGACTATTTCGACCACCATTTCTATCGCTGCAATTTTCCGATCAAGCCTGGCGAGTATTTTCAATTCGGTGGCGATGCGATCCGTGAATACTGGGGTTCCCGTATATCGGCGGACATGCAGTTGGAAATGTGGAAAGTCATGGCAGACCACGGTTGCAACACCATGGTCGATGTCTGCGATTTGCAAAACATCCAGGCAATCAAGATGCACCTGCGCATGGGCTTCCAGGAACGCGGCAAGATCACCCACGTGTATCGCCTGTTCGGTCGCTGGCGGTTTTTCCGCGACACGCTCTACCGCGGCTCGGTACTGGATGCCATTCGTAAACAGGCCACACCGCGGGCATCGACTGCGCCGGCCTGATGTCCACGGCGATCCCCCCCATCGCGAGCAAGTTCGCGATGGGGTCTTTCACCAACACGCCCCCGCCAGGAGGCACCATGAACGTTCTGCAGAAATTATGTGATCGCATTCGGACAAGAGGTCTGCGCGCCGTTCTGAACCAAGTGTGCAGACACTATGTGTGTCTACATGAACAACTGGTGTGTATGGAACGCGACCTGGTCAGCCCGATACGGCCCAACAACCTCAGGCCTTATACACCGTTGCGCCGGGAAATCATTACCACCCGTAATGCCGATGCCTTCGCCACCTACTTTGGCGACCGCGTCGAGACCATGCGCGAACTGGCTGCCGACGGCCACACAGGGCTCATGTACCTGGACGACAAGGGCGACACCGTCGCGTTCATCTGGGGCACCACGCGGGACTACTTCGACCGTCATTTCTTTCGCTGCTGGTTCCCGGTCAAACAGGGTGAGTGCTTCGAGTTCGGCGCTGAACTGTACCGCGATTACTGGGGCACCCAGCTATCGGTGGATTTCCAGCTGGATCTGTGGAAAACCATGGCCGAGCAAGGTTGCAACAAGGTGGTCGACGTCCTCGAGCTGCGCAACATTCCAGCCGTCAAGATGCACCTGCGCATGGACTTTCAGGAGCGCGGCCAGATCACCCATATGTATTGCTGGTTCGGCCGCTGGCGGTTCTTCCGTGACACGTTCTACACCGGCTCGATCCTGGACTCTTTTCGAAAACCGGCCAAGCCGGTTCCATCCACCGCGGCGGCCTGACGTCCATGACCATCCGTTTCCAATGGTGTCGCTCCCTGGGCGCGACGGAATTTCCTGCATCAGCTTATGAACAGCTGCGAACCCGGGTGGCCGATACGACGCCGTTCAACACCCTGGCCTGGCTGCAGGCGGCGGAATTTGCCCTGTTGCCTGATCAGCACTTGCATGTGTTACTGGGTTGGCAGGATCAGGACTTGTCTCTATGCCTGCCCCTGGTTTCGGGACCTGAGCGTATCGGCGGACTGCGGTTCCGGGTGTTGCATCACTTGGGTTACCCCTTGGCCGACCGCATCGCCCTGCTGGCGCGCCTGGACGCCGAAGGCATGGGCCAGGCACTGATGCAGATCCGTCAGGAGGTGCCCCATGCGATGTTGCAACTCAATGAAGTGGTGGAGCCGGTCGGCGAGCAAAGCGTCCTCAGTGCCTGGATGGCATTGAGTTCTACCGGAGAACGGCGGTTGAGTTGTCGGGTGCCGGTGCACCTGATCAGCGACAGCGACCATCAGGAAATTTCCGGCGATCCGCGCTACAAGCTGCGCCGGGCGCGTAAGCGGATCGCCGCGTGCGGTGCTCGCATCCAACGGGTGACACCGGACGCCATCGGCATGGGGCCGTTGCTGCGAACCCTCGCCGAAGTCGAGGCGGCCAGTTGGAAAGGCGAAGAAGGTGTCGGCATCTTCTCCGATCCCATGCGCCGACAATGGATGAACCACGCCTTCACAGCCCTCGCCGCCGAAGGCCTGGTGCGGGTGGTGATGCTGGAACTGGATGGGACTGCATCAGCTATCGCCTCGGCCTGCTGGAGCAGGGACGCTTGTACGACTACAACCTGGCGTTCCTGCCGGAGCATGCCGACCTGGGCAGCGGCCGGGTACTGCTCGAAGAGTGGATTCGCTGGGGGTTGGATGACAACTGGCACTGGATCGATGCATCCCGGGTCAGCCTGGAAAACTCCAGTCATCAATTGCATGAGCGCATGACCGGACAACTCGAACACTGGCGCTGGAGCTTCTATTCATGGCAACCCGGTGGCCTGGTTCTGGGCCTGGCGCTACGGCTATGGAAGAGCCTCAAGCCGTGGCTCGGCAAGCGCCCGCGCCGACAAAACACAACGACTGTTTCTTCACCCAATCCAAAAAGCAAGGAGAGCGATCATGCCTAGCGAGGTCATAATCAACGCTGACGACTTCGGACTCAGCCTCGGCGACAACGCAATCATTCAATCGGCCTTCAAGGCAGGGGTCATCAGTTCCGCCACCCTGATGGTCAATACCCCAGGTTTCGAACAGGCCTGCAAGATGGCCCGGCACCCTATGCTCCGCGGGCGTATTGGCTTGCACTTCAATAGTACTTATGGCTCGCCGCTGAGCCCGTCGATCGCATCGCGCCGCACATTTTGCGACGCAAACGGTGAATTCGACCTGAGCCTGTCGCGTCATGCCCTGCGTCTGGGCGCGAAGGACCTGGCCGCGGTGCTGGAGGAACTCCAAGCCCAGTGGCAACGTTGCCTGGACTACGGCGTGCGACACAGCCACCTCGATTCCCACAACCACGTGCACAACATCTGGCCCATCGGTGAAGTCGTGGCCCGCTTCGCCGCCCGACAAGGCGTGCCCCTACGCCTGGCACGCAACCTGGGGGCGAATCTGAACCTGCCCAAGCGCATTTTCAAGACCTTGTTCAACCGGCGCTTGCGCACCCTCAGCGGCGCCACCGCCGACTACGTCTGCACGCCGGCCGACCTGCAACACGCAGCACCACCGGACCATGGCGTGCTCGAAGTGATCGTGCATCCGCTGCACCTCGAAGGGGACTTTGGCGACGACAGCCTGGAAGCCGGGTGTTCATTGACCGAGGTGTTGCGCAAGCGCCTGGAGGGGGTGCCCAAGGTGCCTTATGGCGGAGCGAGACAGCGATTGGTGTTGACTGGGCTTGAGGATGTGCGTGGCTAAGTGGCCTGTGTGGCTGATTCCTGTACTCAAATCGACCACACCGGCCACGCGTCAGAAGCTGACAGCCATGCAAAATCCTCCATCTTGCGAGAGGATCTGTTAAAACGCATCTTTCTGTCTTGAGTAGCGAGTCGCCTCGATGCCTTCATCTTTACTCCCTCGCCGTCGGCGCCGTTGGCTCGCCTATTTGTGCATGGCCGCGCTGGTGGTCGGTTTGCCGGTGGGCTGCGCGGTGTTGCAGCACAAGGAGCGGGAGCTGGTGTTTCGCATCGAGCCGGGGACGGCGAGCTGGTTCAGCGGCCTTCCGAGCAGCGTGCAGGAGTTCGACCTCAAGCCGAAAAGCTTCAAGGCCGGGGAAAATATCCACGGCTGGTGGTGGCCCGCCGAACGCAAGAACGCACCGGCAATCCTGTATTTGCACGGAGTGCGCTGGAACCTGACGGGCCAGTTGTTTCGCATCCAGCAATTACGCGCCCTGGGCTTTTCGGTGCTGGAGATCGATTACCGTGGTTTCGGCAAGAGCCATGGCGACCTGCCGTCCGAGGCCAGCGTCTACGAGGATGCGCGGATCGCCTGGGAACGGCTTGAAGTGTTGCAGCCGGACCCGGCCCTGCGGCTGATCTACGGTCACTCCCTGGGCGGCGCCGTCGCGGTGGACCTCGCCGCCGAACTCGGCCAGAAGGCTGCGAAAGACGGCAGCGCAGTGCCGGCCCGAGGCCTGATCATCGAATCCACGTTCACCTCGCTGGGCGACGTGGCGACCGCCATGGCGGATACCCCCCTGCCTGTGCGCTGGTTGCTGTCGCAGAAATTCGACTCCATCGACAAGATCCCCGAAATCAACATGCCGCTGCTGGTGGTGCATGGCGCGGCGGACAATTACGTTCCGCCGCGTTTCAGCGAGCAACTGTTCAAGGCGGCCCATGAGCCGAAGCACCTGTTGCTGGTGCCTGGAGGAACGCATAACAACAGCATGAGCCTGGCCGGCAAGAACTATCGGCAGGCGCTGGATACACTGATGAAAGCCCGGCCCACCCCCATGGCCGGAGGTCCCCAGGCCAGCAAGGTCAAGGCAGGCTGATGACATTGCTGTAACCCTGACAGTGGAGAATCTGTTGGTATCGATGTCGCATGAGCCGACGCTATCGCGAGCAGGCTCGCTCCCACAGGGTTCGGCGGTGTGCCTGGAGGTTGTGGGCCTCCACGCTCCCACCGGGTTCGGTGGTGTTTCCAGGGATCAAAAAAAACGGCACCTTTCGGTGCCGTTCATTTATTGCAGGATGCTTACTTGCGGGCTGCTTCCCACGATTTCAGCAGTTCGGCGTAGCTCACGGTTTCGCCTTTAGGCTTCTCGTTTGCCAGTTTCGGCTTCGGTGCGCCCGGTTGGTCGAACCAGTATTGCGCATCGCGTTCCGGGTTCATCTTCGGCGCGCAGGTGGCCTGGGCCTTGGAGCGTTCCAGACGGGTCATGATCGCGTCCTGATCCTTCGCCAGGCCGTCGAGCGCCTGTTGCGGAGTCTTCTCGCCGCTGGCCGCTTCGGCGATGTGGCTCCACCACAGCTGCGCCAGACGCGGATAGTCCGGTACGTTGGTCCCGGTCGGGGTCCATTGCACACGGGCCGGGCTACGATAGAACTCCACCAGGCCACCCAGCTTCGGCGCCAGGTCGGTCATCGCCTGCGAGTTGATGTCCGACTCGCGAATCGGCGTCAGGCCGACGATGGTTTTCTTCAGCGACACGGTTTTCGACGTCACGAACTGCGCATACAGCCAGGCCGCGAGTTTCTGCTTCTCAGGCGTGGACTTCATGAAGGTCCAGGAACCCACGTCCTGATACCCCAGCTTCATGCCCTCTTCCCAGTACGGACCGCGCGGCGACGGTGCCATGCGCCATTTCGGCGTGCCGTCCGCGTTGACCACGGGCAGGCCCGGTTTGGTCATGTCGGCGGTGAACGCGGTGTACCAGAAAATCTGCTGGGCGATGTTGCCCTGGGACGGTACCGGGCCGGATTCGGAGAAGGTCATGCCCGCCGCTTCCGGTGGCGCGTACTTCTTCAGCCAATCCACGTATTTGGTGGTGGCGAACACGGCTGCCGGACCGTTGGTATCGCCGCCACGGGTGACGCTGGAACCGACCGGATGGCAGTCCTCGACGCGGATACCCCACTCGTCCACCGGCAAACCGTTAGGCAAGCCTTTGTCGCCGCCACCGGCCATGGAGAACCAGGCATCGGTGAAGCGCCAGCCCAGGGACGGGTCTTTCTTGCCATAGTCCATGTGGCCGTAGACGCGCTTGCCGTCGATCTCCTTGACGTCTTCGGAGAAGAACTTGGCGAGGTCTTCATAGGCCTGCCAGTTCACCGGTACGCCCAGCTCGTAGCCGTGCTTCTCCTTGAACTTGGCCTTCAGGTCCGGACGTTCGAACCAGTCGGCGCGGAACCAGTAGAGGTTGGCGAATTGCTGGTCGGGCAGTTGATAGAGCTTGCCGTCCGGCGCGGTGGTGAACGACGTACCGATGAAGTCCTTGATGTCCAGGGTCGGCGAAGTGAAGTTCTTGCCTTCATTGGCCATCAGGTCGGTGATCGATTCGGTCTTGCCGTAGCGGAAGTGCGTACCGATGAGGTCCGAGTCGTTGACCCAGCCGTCATAGATATTCTTGTCCGACTGCATCACCGTCTGCATCTTTTCCACCACGTCGCCTTCTTGCAGCAGGTCGTGGGTCAACTGGATCCCGGTGATTTCGGTGAAGGCCTTGGCCAGTACCTTGGACTCGTATTCGTGGGTGGTGAGGGTTTCCGACACCACGTTGATCTTCATGCCACGAAACGGCTCGGCGGCCTTGATGAACCACTTGAGCTCTTCGAGCTGCTGCTCGGCGGTCAGGGTTGACGGCTTGAATTCACTGCCGATCCATTTTTTAGCGGCGTCTTCATAGGCGTCAGCCCAGGCCACAGCGCTCAACCCGCTGAGTGCCAGTGCGGCTGCCAATGAAACGCTATGTCGCAGCTTATTGTTTTTATTGAACATAGAGACCTCCTGTTTGGGTTTAAGAGCCTGATCGTCTAATATGCGCGACTAGCCCCACCGCATCACTGCCAACAGCCACACCCAAGACAACGCGAACGCTATCCAGATGCTCCAGTCGGTGGCGCCGATTACCAGCAGATGCAGGTAGGCGCTACCGAGAAGACCGATAAACAACCGATCGCCACGGGTCGTGGTAATCGGCAGGAAACCACGCCGAGGGATGCTCGGCGAACGCAACTCCCAAGTGGTCATGCCCGCCAGGAACAAGGCGATAACCCCAAAAAATACTGCTGTGGGGGCGGTCCAGTTCATCCATTCCATCATCGACTCCTCAGACTCGACCCAGGGCAAAGCCCTTGGCCACGTGGTTACGAACGAACCAGATCACCAGCATGCCCGGCAGGATGGTCAACACCCCCGCCGCCGCCAGCACGCCCCAGTCGATACCCGAGGCCGACACGGTGCGGGTCATGACCGCCGCGATCGGCTTGGCATTCACCGAGGTGAGCGTGCGGGCCAGCAACAATTCGACCCAGGAAAACATGAAGCAGAAGAACGCCGTTACACCAATGCCGGAGCCGATCAACGGGATGAAAATCTTGGCGAAGAACTTGGGGAAACTGTAGCCGTCAATGTAGGCGGTCTCGTCAATTTCTTTCGGCACCCCGGACATGAAGCCTTCGAGGATCCATACCGCCAACGGCACGTTGAACAGGCAGTGGGCCAGGGCCACGGCAATATGGGTGTCGAACAGCCCGATGGACGAATACAGCTGGAAGAACGGCAACAGGAACACCGCCGGTGGCGCCATGCGGTTGGTCAGCAGCCAGAAGAACAGGTGCTTGTCCCCCAGGAACCGATAACGCGAGAAGGCATAAGCCGCCGGCAGCGCCACGCACAGGGAAATCACCGTGTTCAGGCTCACGTAGTACAGCGAGTTCAGGTAACCGGTGTACCAGCTCGGGTCGGTGAAGATCACTTTGTAGTTGTGGAAGGTGAAATTCTGCGGCCACAAGGTCAGGCTGCCGAGGATTTCAGTGTTGCTCTTGAACGACATGTTCAGCAGCCAGTAGATGGGCACCAGCAGGAACAGGATGTAGAGCAGCAACGGGATCAGCTTTTTATTGCTCATCGTGCAGGCCTCAACGGTTGGCGTCGGAGTGAGTCATGGCGGTATAGAACAGCCACGACACCAACAGAATGATCAGGAAGTACACCAGGGAAAACGCGGCCGCCGGCCCCAGGTCAAATTGACCGATGGCCATCTGCGTCAACGTCTGGCTCAGGAACGTGGTGGCGTTACCCGGCCCGCCCCCGGTGAGCACGAACGGTTCGGTGTAGATCATGAAACTGTCCATGAAGCGCAGCATCACCGCGATCAGCAGCACGCTCTTCATCTTCGGCAACTGGATGTGCCGGAACACCGCCCAGTTGGAGGCCCGGTCGATCCGCGCCGCCTGGTAATACACATCCGGGATCGCCCGCAACCCGGAGTAGCACAGCAGCGCCACCAGCGAGGTCCAGTGCCAGACGTCCATCACCAGCACCGTCACCCAAGCGTCCATGGTGTTGGCCGCATAGTTGTAATTGATGCCCAGGGCGTTGAGGGTTGAACCGAGCAGGCCAATATCGGCGCGGCCGAAAATCTGCCAGATGGTGCCGACCACGTTCCATGGGATCAGCAACGGAATCGCCAGGATGATCAACACCAGGGACGACCATTTGCCCTTGGTCGGCATGGTCAGGGCGATGGCGATCCCCAGGGGGATTTCGATCAGCAGCACGCAGGCCGAATAGATGAACTGGCGCAGCAGCGAGTCATGCAGCCGTGGGTCCATCAGCACCTGCTTGTACCAGTCGGCGCCGACGAAGTAGCGGCTGGACTGGTCGAAGATGTCCTGCACCGAATAGTTGACCACGGTCATCATCGGGATCACCGCACTGAAGGCCACCAGCAGGAACACCGGCAACACCAGCCACCAGGCCTTGTTGTTCTGCACCTTGTTCATGGCTGCACCTCACTCGACGAATCCAACAGATATTCATCGGCGTACACCATCAGCCATTGGGCCGGGAAGCTGATATACGCCGTGCCTTCCGGCACCGGTTTGTCCTCGGCCAGACGCACCTTGAGCGGCGCGCCATCGAGGTTGAGGGTCAGGATCTTGTAAGTGCCCAGGTCTTCGACGTGGGTCACTTCGGCCCGCATCGCGTCGTCGTAGGGGCCTTCCCAGACGTGGACGAACTCAGGGCGAATGCCGACTTTCAGGGATTTGCCTTCAGCCTCGGCCACACGCTTCTGCAGGGTTTCGGAGAGCGGCAAATGGGTCGAGCCGAAACCGACGCCGCCCGGTTGCGCGGTGACCTCGATCAGGTTCATCCCCGGGCTGCCGATGAAGTAGCCGACAAAGGTGTGACTCGGGCGCTCGAACAAGTCCCGGGGCGTGCCGAACTGCACGATCTGGCCGCCGTACATCACCGCGATCTTGTCGGCGAAGGTGGAAGCTTCCAACTGGTCGTGGGTGACGTAGACCATGGTGATGTTGAACTGCTCGTGGATCTGCTTGAGCTTGCGCCGCAGCTTCCATTTCAGGTGCGGGTCGATCACCGTCAGCGGTTCGTCGAACAGGATCGCCGACACGTCGTCGCGCACCAGCCCACGGCCCATGGAAACTTTCTGCTTTTCATCGGCGGTGAGGTTGCGGGCCTTCTTGTCCAACAGGTTCTGCAGGTCGCGGACTTCGGCGATTTCCTGCACCTTGGTGTGGACTTTCGCTTCGGCCATGCCCTGGTTGCGCAGCGGGAACGCCAGGTTTTCGAACACCGTCATGGTGTCGTAGACCACCGGGAACTGGAACACCTGGGCGATGTTGCGCCGCTCCGGGCTCAGGTCGTTGACGACTTTGTTGTCGAACTTCACCTGCCCCTCGGAGGGGCTGAGCAGTCCGGAAATGATATTGAGCAAGGTGGATTTACCGCACCCCGAAGGCCCGAGCAACGCATAGGCGCCGCCCTGCTCCCAGACGTGGTTCATCTCGCGGATCGCGTAATCCTCGGGGCCCGCCGGAGTGCTGGTGTAGCTGTGGGCGAGGTTCTGCAAATGAATTTCAGCCATCAGGCAACCCTCGCAATACGCTGGCCCGGGGCCTGAACCAACTTGCCCTGGGCGTCGAAGACAAACAGTTTGTGGGTCGGGATGTAGATGCGGATCGGCGCATCCACGTCGTACTCATGCACGCCGGGCAAGTGCAGCACCAACAGGAAATGCTCGTTGCGCACATGCAGGAAAGTCTCCGAACCACTGATCTCGGCCACCTCGACGGTCACCGCCAGTTCCAGGTCGTCGTCATTGCTCGGCACCAGCGAGATGTGGCTGGGGCGCACACCGAAACGGAATTCGCCCTCGCCCACCGGGCGCAGATCGACGTTCAGCGGGAAGTGCACGAAATTGGCGAAGCTCACTTCATTACCGGCAATGCGCCCCGGCATGAGGTTGATGGGCGGTTCGGAAAACAGCTCGGCGGCCAGCACGGTTTGCAGCTGGTGATAAACCGAGGCCGCCTTGCCGCTCTGGATTACCCGGCCTTCATGCAGAATCGTGGTGGTGCCGCCCAGGGCCAACGCTTCGTTGGGCTCGGTGGTGGCATAAACGGCGATGGTGTGGCGGGCCTGAAACAGTTCGCGCATTTCCTGGCGAAGCTCTTCACGCAGCTTGTAGTCCAGGTTCACCAGGGGCTCGTCGAACAGGATCAGCTCGGCATCCTTGACCAGCGCGCGAGCCATGGCGGTCCGCTGCTGTTGGCCGCCGGACAGTTCCAGTGGATGGCGCTTCAAGAACTTTTCGATCCGCAGCATCTTCGCGGTTTCCAGCACCTTGCTCTGGATCACCTCGTTGGACACACCGGCCTGGCGCAAGGGCGAGGCGATGTTTTCGAAAACGGTCATGGTCGGGTAGTTGATGAACTGCTGATAGACCATCGACACGTTACGCAACCGCACCGGACGATTGGTCACGTCAACGCCGTTCATCAGGATGCGACCGCTGTCGGGCTTGTCCAGGCCGGCCATCAGGCGCATGAGACTGGTCTTGCCGGACAATGTGCGGCCCAACAGAACGTTGAAGGATCCGGGTTCGAAATTCAGGTTGGCATCGTCGATCCAGGTCTGGCCTTCGACGGTGCGACAAATGTGCTCAAGCGTTAATGACATGGCTCGGCCTTTTTATTTTTTGGAGTCAAGCGACCGAAGGTTAAAAGCGAAAGCCGTGCCAGAAATTTCATCTAGCTGAATTTATTGGGTTTTACGGATTTCTTCAGGAAAAATGCGTTCGCTGATGAACACAAGTGAACAGACATGACTGAACAACTGAACAATTCACCGGTTGACAATGAACAATTCTGAACAACAATGAATGAACGTTTTCTTGAGCTGGACTGTCTTCCTGTGGGAGCGAGCCTGCTCGCGATAGCGTCGGATCAGCCGCCCCCATATTGCCGATAGACCGCTATCGCGAGCAGGCTCGTTCCCACAGGATTTGCGTTCCACCTGGTAATCGGGCTTGCCCCAGCACAAGGAGTCTGTGCGAAACTCACCACAACAATAAAAAACAGCTTCTGCGAGAGTGCCCCATGGCCGCACCAGCTCCTGCCTTGTCCCACGACGCCATCATCCAGGCTTCCTGGTCCCGCTGCCGTGCCTTCGGCCTGAATCACCAGAGCGCACCGACCTTCGACCCGTTGCCCGCCGAAGGCATTGCCCAATTACTGGAAAGCCAGCATTCACTGGTGCAGACCACCCACCAGGAAGTCCTGCCGTACTACGAGAACATCCTCAGCAATTCCAATTGCCTGATCATGCTGGCCGACAATCAGGGGCAGGTGCTGACCTCCTGGGGCACCCAGCGTTTCATCGAGCCGAAACTGGCCCACGGCTTCAGCGCCGGGGCGAGCTGGATGGAGCGCTGCACCGGCACCAACGCCATCGGCACCGCACTGGCCTGCGAGCAGGCGGTGCACATTGAACACGATGAACACTTCCTCAAGGCCAACCGCTTCATGACCGGTTCCGCCGCGCCGATCTTCGATGCCGAGCGCAAGGTCATCGCCGTGCTGGACGTGTCCAGCGACAGCTACCTGCCGCCCTCCCATACCCTGGGCATGGTCAAGATGATGAGTCAGACCGTGGAGAACCGGCTGATCCTCAACCTGTTCCGCGGTGAACACTTCCAACTGATCTTCAACACCGGATTGAACAACCTCGACAGCCAATGGGCCGGGCTGCTGATTTTCGACGAGAGCGGCCAGGTACTCTCCGCCAACCGCCGGGCCGACAACCTGTTGGGCCTGAGTCTGTCGCGGGTCAGTATCGAAAGCCTGTTCAAGGTCTCGCTGCTGGAACTGCTGAACCAGCCCGACGGCCTGCCGTTTTCCCTGCAAGCAGCCGGGCGCAATCGTTTCCAGTGCATGCTCAAGCGCCCGAACCAGGTGTCGGTCAAGCCGCGCATCTTCACCGAGCCGGCGCCCTCGCCCGCCCCTGCTCCCGCCGCCCACGTCATCAGCCTCAATACCCTGCACTTTGGCGACAGCCGCGTGAAAAGGCCGTGCGTCAGGCCGAACGCTTGCTGGAAAAAGACATTCCGTTGTTGATCCACGGCGAGACCGGCGTCGGCAAGGAAGTGTTCGTCAAGGCTCTGCACCAGGCCAGCTCCCGGTGCAAGCAGCCGTTCATTGCGGTCAACTGCGCGGCCATCCCGGCCGAGCTGGTGGAATCGGAATTGTTCGGTTACGAAAAAGGCGCCTTCACCGGCGCCAACCAGAAGGGCAGCATCGGCCTGATCCGCAAGGCCGACCGCGGTACGCTGTTCCTCGACGAGATCGGCGACATGCCCCTGCCGACCCAGGCCCGCTTGCTGCGGGTACTGCAGGAGCGTTGCGTGCAGCCGGTGGGCAGCGCCGAGCTGTTCCCGGTGGACATCCGCATCATCTCCGCCACCAACCGCTCGCTGCGCGAACAAGTGCAACTGGGCCGTTTCCGCGAAGACCTGTACTACCGCATCGGCGGCCTGACCCTGGAACTGCCACCCCTGCGCGAACGCAGCGACAAACAGGCGCTGTTCAAACGTCTCTGGGAACATCATCGCGAACCGACCCAATGGGCCGGCCTGAGCCGCGAGGTGCTGGAACTGTTCGAGCGTCATCCGTGGCCGGGCAACCTGCGACAAGTCAGCAGCGTGCTGCAAGTGGCCTTGGCGATGGCCGAGGAACAACCGATCCGCCCGGAACACCTACCGGATGATTTCTTCGTGGACCTGGAGATGGACCCGGTGGACTCACCGGAGCCGCTGTCGGTGGACTTGAACGATGCCGAAGACCTGAACCGCCAATTGCAGGCGGTCGGCGGAAACATCTCGCACCTGGCCCGTCGGCTCGGGGGCAGCCGCAATACCTTGTACAAACGTCTGCGACAGCTGGAAAACTGAGGCGTAGCAGCCTGCGAACAGGCTGCTACGCCGGATTCAACCAAGCCTCAATCGAACGCACCGTTCAGCACTTCGTAAATGATGCCACTGGCAATCGCCACTAGAATCAGGTCAGTGCCTACCTGCCGCCACTCGTAACCATCGTAGTGCGGCAACCGCCCCAACAGGCGCCCGTCCAGCTTCTTGGCAATACCCGGCGGCATCGGTTTGCCCCGGGCGAGGTTTTTCTGGATACCCGGCGGCAGTGCCGGGCCGGGGCTCCAATAGTCGCGATAACCGCCAATCACACCGATGACACCGCCCCGGTCGATACTCGGACCGTTGTGCCTGTCACCGCCACCGCCACCGCCACCGCCACCGCCACCGCCGTGAGCATTGCCCTTGCCACCCTGGTTACCATAGTTGCCTTGACCGCCCTTGTTGCCTTGTCCTCCTTTGCCCTGCCCGTGACCCGGCCCCTGGTCGAACTGAGCGTTTCCCTTGCCGTTCCCCGGATCTGCGACGACGATTTCAGGCCCCGCCACCAAGGCGAAGCATGTAACCACGGCTATCAACGAGCGAGACTTGAGCATGATGGTTCTCACTAAAAAGGGAATGTCCCTGCACATATGGACGCTTAGGGTGATATTAGTTCCACATCACGTACCTCGCTGCTGAGGCTGATAACCGCCAGTTGAAACACGGTTGAACCATCACTGGCGTGCGAACCTCCATTCGTCGCCTGCAGGACGCGGCCGATCTTGCCCGGCCACGTCTGGCTTGGGGTTTGCAGCAAACGCCGTAGCAGCCAGGACGACGACATTCTGACGCTGCGGCAACTCAATCACGCTTGGTCAGCCACCGGAGATGTACCGTGTCAACTCTCAATGAAATCGCAGCGAACCACGCGAGAATGGCAAAGGCAAAGGAAGAAGAATCGATACGGCTGAGTGAGTTTCACGTTCAGGTAGTCGGCAGTCTTGAAATGACGCCGATTGAGGCAAAACCACAGATGCCGCTGCACTTCATGGCTGGCGTACCGGAACACTCATTCGGTGAGGTCGCAGCCCTGGGCTTCTGACCTGAATGACATTGATTTATCGCCCGCCCGCAAGCGGGCGATTTGCATATCAGAACTGCCTCATCAACGCCGCTGCCAGTATGCCCGCCGCAATCGCCGGCAACGCTTTCTTCAGGACCAGCATGACAACTGCCGTGGTGAGCAACGCCAGGCGTGCGCCGTCATCACCCTTGACCGCCATCGGTGCCAGGACCGCCACCAATACCGAGCCCGACATGGCGGTGATGAACTGCTGCACCCGATAGTTGATCGGTACGAACGACATCACGAAAACCCCGCCCCAGCGAGTCACCAATGTCACGAGCGCCATGAGCAGAATGATGACCAGCGTGCCATGCCCCGCCGTTGCGATATTCATTGTTTTTCCTCCATCCACAACGCGCCCAACAGCCCTCCCGCCAAAGCCCCCACGACGACATGACTGTTGGCCGGTAAGTACCAGTAAGCCATCAGCGAAGAGCAGGCCGCGACGGTCCAGATGATGAACATGCGCGGGTTCTTCTTGCCGCCGACCACCATCGCCAATAGGAAGCACCCCATCACCATGTCGAGCCCGAAACTGACGGGATTCTGGATGGCGCTGCCGAAATGCAGGCCCAGCCAACTGCCCAGGATCCAGGCGGCCCACAGCGCAATACCGCCCCCGAACAACAACCCGAACCCCGGCTTGCCAGCGTTGAACGCTTGCATCGCCATGGCCCAGTTGGCATCCGAGACCACCAGCATCACACAGTAGCGCTTGGCCACGGGCAACTCCCGCAGCCACGGGTAGAGCGTCGCACCCATCAACAGATGGCGGGCGTTGATGGCGAACACGGTGATGATCAGTGGCACCACGGGCACCTGTTCGCCCCACAGATCCAATGCGGCAAATTGTGAAGCACCGGCAAAAACCAGCGTGCTCATGAGCACGGCCGACATATCACTCAAGCCCGTTTGCGCAGCCGCCAGGCCGAAAGCGACCCCGAATACGACGACGAACAGAGAGATCGGCATCAACCGCCTGAAGCCGTCGTAGATGTACTCGCACTTCAACTCATGCAGAGGGGGTTCAACGTTTGACAAGACAGCGCCTCGTTCAAGGGTGGGCTTAAAAGAAACCAGTATGCGAGCCGAAGACAACTTCCGAAAAGCACATAATTCGAAGAGGCCCTATTCGATAGCCTCATACCTCAGTGAACGCGTTCATATCGAAGACGCTTATCTGACGCTAAGATTGCCGCGCGGTCGATCAGTCCCCGCGTCGAGCATCCCTGGAGAACGAGTGAGGTGGCATGAGTACGCTTGAGACAGCCATAGCGATTTCCGCGCGGGCCCATGAAGGGCAAACCGATAAGGGTGGCTCGCCTTACATCCTGCACCCGCTGAAAGTCATGTTGCGCCTGTCGCATCACGACGAACGTATTGTGGCGGTGCTGCATGACGTGGTCGAAGACACCCACGTGACGCTCGCAGACCTGCGCAACGAAGGTTTCAGCGAGGCGATTCTCGCCGCTATCGACGCCCTCACCAAGCGCGAAGGCGAGACCTATCAGGCCTTCATCGAACGAGCTGCCCGAGATCGATTGGCGCGTCGGGTGAAGCTGGCGGACCTTGCGGAAAACAGTGATTTGTCACGGATAGACAGCCCGAGCCAGAACGATCTGGAGCGGGTTGAAAAGTATCGGAAGGCCGCTGAGTACCTGACCGCTTTTGCCGGAGATGCGAAGGGATAGCGAGGAACAGCTGCCAAGAAAGCCCTGGTTTATGCGCCAGGGCCTTGTGCCCGAACTACATCACGCCTGCGTGAACGTACCGACGCCGCTACCGGAGAACTCTCCGTCGAAATCGGGTGGGGACTGCTGGGGATTGACCAGCACGGCCTGCAAGCGGGTCCCGTCGGAGATGTACACCTTGATTGAGCCAGCGCTCATCGACAGCTGTAGTTTCAACTGGACCCCGATGAGACTCACGGCATCAGGCGCCGTACCCAACAGGTACAGATTGGAGGTATTCAAATGGGTGCCCGTGCCGGTCGCCTGGCCTGAAAATCGCACCCGGATGCCCTGTTGAGGCGCATCTGGGCCAATCATGGCGGACAAAGCCGTGATCTGAATCGTTTCGGTGTGGGACCCGTCAACGCTGTCGCCACTTTCGAAGCGGAAGTAACCACAAATGCCCTGTTGAGATCCGACCCCAGCCAGGGAGTGAGGATGTTCGTTCTGATCTTGCAGCCGTTTGACTTCTACGTCATAAGCCGCTTGAGACTGTTTTTTAAGCGCGTCGACTTGGCCAGGTGCGATGTCCTGAAGAGACAGATTCATAGCTAAAATCCCTTTTGAGATACCTGGAGACAATCCGCCTCTCTCGGTCGGCGCCTTCCAGGCGCGGTTTCTATGATGCTACGCAATGCTCGACTTGAGCCGCTCCTTTAAATCATAAACAGGAAGCGCATACAACTTTTACGCGACGCCCCTCACAACAACGGACAAGTACCAATGACGCCATCGTCCGGGCTGGAAGAGATGATTTCCACAGCCCAGCCTTGGGCAAAGACCAACTCGTTCTGCTCGACGAGGGCGAGGATCTCCGGGCAGAGTTTGTTTGCGTCTTCTGACGACCCGTCTATGACGATATTGACCGTACGATGCTCGGCCGAGAACTCGGAAGCCTGGGTCAAGGCATCCATGCCATCCAGCATCTTGCAGAGCAACGACGCGTTTTCTTCGGACTCGTCTCCCCCACTGCTGTAGGCAGATTGAACAGTCATGGCCATCAGCAGAAAAAACGCACCCGCTATAAACCTGTTTCTCACAGCCATGCTTCCTGGATTTTGGTGAGGGAATGCTAATGCACGAACAGAACATCGATAAATTGCAAAGGATCAAGACACCGGACTCATTTATGCGAGAGAACTCGCTCCCGCTGGGCCGCACAGCAACCCCAGGGCAATCCGGCTACTTATGGGCAGGTTCGGTATTGAACGCGGTATACGGTAGGAACAATGTATCGGCAACCAGGCTGAACGGCAGGTCAATGAGCGCCACCGGCAACAACACACGGAGCACGCCAGCATTTTCCTCAGTGGCCCCCTTGATCACCTCGATATCCGTGGAAGATCCGCAATAGGGATGAGCACCACAACGCGGGTGATCATCAAAGGTTTCGGCAAGCGTCGAACATCCGGCCAGGAGCATGACGGTGGTCGCGCCCAGAAAAAACTTCATATGGAACACTCCAAAATTACGACGGGTGTCGGGCAACAAGCCCAAGTTACCGGAGGAACCGGAAGAGGTACGGATTGAATTATGCGGTCCGTCCACGTCTCCGGTAATGCCCGCCACGCTACTGGAAGTCCCACTCCTCTGCCGGAACCAGTTGGCAGAACGGCCCATCCAGCGTCGCATTGTGATGAGCCACGATGTCTTCAGCGCTCATGACAGGTGAGTCCGAGGTGGTATGACCGTCGGCCAGAGGTCCATTCAGGCTCAGGGAGCATTGGCACTGGACGCCGTATCCTGATCGGGCTGGGCCGAAAGCGGTACATCGAACACGCGATCAAACACCCATTGAAAAACCAGTGAATAGAAAAAGAAAAACACAAACAGCCCCAGATTAGTGATCAATGCCAGCCAAAGGCTGATGCTTAGCCACGCGCCAATCACGGGAGTCAGAATCAGCGTCAATCCCCCCTCGAATCCCAGAGAGTGAAGCAAGCGTCGTCGCCAACTGCGCTGGCGATGGTACTGGCGGCGCTCCCACCATTCGAACAGGCCGTTGAACAGCATGTTCCAGGCCAGCGCCACGGCAGAAATCACCAGTGACAGCTGGGTCGAATAGACCAGACCTTGACCGTAGGTGAGCGCCAGCGCCGGTGCCACGAACAGCACGCCGCCAACCTCGTAGAGAATCGCCTGGAGAATCGTGCGGGGGGTGCCTTGCATCGTGGCTCTCTCGGATGGGGATGAGGAGACCACAGCCTGGCGAGTTGAGCGCCCACGCACAATTGAGCTAAATTGAGCCACGCTCAACCTGAGTAACCCACTCTCCCATGTTCGCCAAACTGCCCCTCACCGCCCTGCGCGGCTTCGAGTCTGCCGCAAGGCTAGGCAGCTTCAAGGCAGCGGCCCAGGAACTGAACATCAGCCCGGCGGCGATCTCCCATCAGGTCAAAAGACTTGAAGCCTTTCTTGGCGTGCAACTGTTCGAACGCTCCAGCCAGAACGTACGCCTGAGCGCCGACGGCGAGCGCCTTCAGCCGCACATCCACCGGGCCCTGCTGGATTTCCAACACGGCCTGCAGATGCTGTCGCCACCTTGCGCCGCGCAGTCCCTGGTGGTGAGCACCACGCCGGCGTTCGCCAGCCTGTGGCTGATACCCCGGCTCGGAGATTTTCATCGGTTGTACCCGGATATCGACGTCAGCCTGCACAGCAGCAACGACGTAGTGGACCTCCAGCGTGACGCAAGCATCGACCTGGCGATCCGCGCCTTGTTCACCTCCGACCCACAACTGCTCGACCAGCCTTTATTGGACGAGCACTTCGGCGTCTATTGCCGCCCCGACTGGCAGCCGCCCGTAGAGAATTCACCTGTCGCGCTGATCGACGTGCCGTGGTTGAGCCACTCAAGCGTCGCGGTCGACTGGCCTGCCTGGTGCACCGCGGCAGGTACCCTGAACTGGCTGGATCAGGCGCGCTTCCGGCGTTATGACGAGGAACAACATGCGCTGCAGGCCGCCATCGCCGGCCATGGCTTGGTGCTGGCCAGTAATGTGCTGGTTGCCGAAGCGGTTGCACGGGGGCAATTGGTCGGCTATCGCCCTGAGGTGCGTCTGCCGGGGGCACGGTATAGCGTGGTGTGCGTGCCGGGGCGGGAGCGGCAAGCGGCGGTGCGGGTTTTCAGTGGCTGGTTGGTGGAGCAGACCAGGGGCTGAACATTGGGTGCTCATGCTTGTTCATCTAAAACGACAACGTTTTCTATCGAAGGAGCATCAGTCGGCATTAGGCAGCGCTTTTCCTCCAGGCGCAGACACAGCAGTAGGATGGG
>Ga0157373_10000773_pt1 | contig 24671 bp, 29 predicted proteins | sample C65metaG_FD_113460 | JGI IMG/M metagenome (GOLD analysis project Ga0157373, IMG submission 113460) | Corn rhizosphere microbial communities from Kellogg Biological Station, Michigan, USA - C6-5 metaG | ecosystem: Host-associated > Plants > Roots > Rhizosphere > Soil | place: USA: Michigan... | reverse complement strand
CACCGCTGAGCCTTATGATTTGCTATTGGGAAGACGTACTTATGAAATTTTTGCTGCGTTTTGGCCACATCAACAAAATGATCCTACTTCTGAAACGTTTAACAAGGTTGAGAAATATGTAGTGGCTACCACTACAGTGGACACCTCCTGGGTAAACACTTCTCTTATTACCGGTAACGTAGTACAGGAACTGGAAAAACTCAAAGCATCAGATGGACCTAATTTGCTGATTTATGGAAGTGCTGACCTGTGTCAGACTTTATTCGAACACCACCTCATAGATGTGCTGCATACCTGGACATTTCCTGTTACCTTAGGTAGCGGTCAGCGGCTTTTTGAAGAGGGTACTCAGCCAGAGCAGTGGAAGCTGGCAGACGCTGTTGTGTCTTCTACAGGTGTTATCATGGCAAACTATTCTCCTGATGGGGATGTAAAAACAGGTTCTATGTCCGGTGGTTAGTGCTACAGCATATTGCCGTTAGCCACTAACTTGTATTTTAACGCGCCTTCAGCATACAGGTAGTATCCATCTTTTGCGCGCACTGTTTCAAATTCTCCAAAGGGTAATTTCAGATGCTTATTGTTAGCAGAATAACCTCCGGTAATAACATTGGCGGTCCATTTCTTTGAATCCTTAAATTCATAGATTTCAACTTTATCTGCACTAAATTGGCAAATCGTTTCCATATATTCATCATTGCCGATGGCAAGCCTAATCAAACGGAATTGTTTCCCTGCTAAAGAAACAGGGATGGGCTTGATACATCCTGCCAAAAAAATGCTGCAGAATGCAAAGTAGAGGAGCGTTTTTCTAAATGGCATAATACTAATGTACCAAATTATTAATCTTCTTAACAAAAGTTATTAGTCGCATATTTCGCGGTGATTGACTAAGCTAATTGCCGCAAATCTTACCGTCGCTAGAAAATTACTTTAAAACTGGTATATTAGAGATATGGGATACGCTCTACTATTTTTAATCCTGATTGGTTACATGATTTATGGCATTGTTAGTGTAATTAAGAACAAACAATTGAACCGTGCTGAAAAAACCGTGTGGATTATTATAATTGTTTTCTTACCTGTTTTAGGTGCGTCAATGTATTTAAGGGGTACTTTTGTGGCACGACATTGAGCCAAACACAAAATTCTTTCATTGAAAAAACTATATAAGATTCAGGGAAAACTATCGAAACACGACAATAAATTAAGGTGCATTTATCACAATACCCCTAGAGAGGTATTGTTACAGTGGATAGGGAATATCAAATTTGACTATAACAATTAACAACCATATCTAATTATTAACATGGAAACTCAAACCAACTCACCACAAGTAGCTGCAAATTTAGATGTTTGCGAAACCTATCCACAGGATTTGATCAACGCAGGGAACCCCATTTCCGAAGCAAGGGCAAGAGAAAGCATCGGCTATTATCTTGCTGCCACAACCGGACCGAATGATCCTGAACATATTTTTGGTTTTGAATATGGACTGAACACACTCCGGACCTTTATGGAACAAATTGATGACTATAATAAAAACGCAGGAGAGAAAATCGTTGCTGTGCGAATTTATCATGCCGTATCGATTCGTCCTAATGATGCTTCCAAAACCCCTAGAAGAGATGAAATTTTAATACCGGTTCTTGAAAGTGGTAATGATTTGTATAAAGTGGCACCTATAGTTGGCCCCCCAATTATCGTTGGCGACACAAGACCATGCCCAAATCAATGTAAATTAACGCTCTTAACAGAATAAATCACTAATGCCGGATCTTAGAGACACTATTTTTTTTATCTCATCGGTATCAGATGTCTCTGAGATCCTGCCTTTAACCGCATGGTTGTTTGTTGCTCAAAAAAAAATGCCTTACACGTTGCTGGGTATATTATTTCTTATCTCCTCGATATTAAAAATATACTCATTGATCACTGCAGAACTGCATATTAATAATATGCCGGCATTTCACCTGCTGGCTTTAGTAGAAATTGCGCTTGTTTATTGCTTTTACAACCAATTGATTTTTAGAAAAATTCATTGGCTGGCGTTAATCGCAATATCACTTGCAAACGTCTTAAATACACTTTTTTTACAGGATATCCATAGCTTCAATTCGCTTGCCTGGGCATTTAACATGATCTTGCTTATTGTGCTGGGACTAATGTACTTTTATAAGATCTATAATGACGACTATGACTATACACCCTTAAACGAAAGGCCAGCCTTTATCATTACCTCAGGTTGGTTAATTTATGCCTCTGGTGCACTTTTTACGTATTTGCTGGGTACAGAAATATTATCTGGCACACCTGATGGATTTTATAAGAATGCCTGGGTTTTTCAGTGTATTTCAAATATTCTTAAAAATATTATCATAGGGTATGGTTTCTGGTTAATTGGGAAAAAATGTCTAACCTGATCTATCTTCTGCTGGGCACATCATCAATGGTACTCATGATGGTGGCGATTATCTGGTTTGTTTTCGCATTCCAGCGAAAACTTGCGGCCAAAGCAAAAGCCTATAAAGAAATTGAAGAATTGATGCAAAAGCAGGAACTTAAGTCAGCATATGTGCTTATAGAGGCGCAGGAGCAGGAACGAAAGCGGATAGCTGCAGAATTACATGATAATGTAGGTAGTTTACTTGCTACCTTAAAGATTTACAGCGATTTATCGGTTACTCATGCTGATCCGGATTACATCAAAGAATTGAACGGAAAAATGAATGTAATAGCAGAGGATCTGGGTCTGGAAATCAGGAAACTTTCGCATAAACTAGACCTTAGGGCCTTGTCGGGCTTCGGATTAAAAGCTGCACTGCTACAACTCGCCGAAGCTATAAATGAATCAGGCAAGCTAAAGGTGCTGGCAGTTATCGATATAGCAAGTCCACTGCCCGAAGAAATATCTTTGCAACTGTACAGGATCATCCAGGAGCTATTTACGAATACCTTAAAACATGCCATGGCAAGTGAGGTGAGAATTGAAATTACGGTAATAGATCGTGATGTTACCTTGATTTATGAGGATAATGGAAAAGGCTTTGATATCAACGATCAGGCATCAATCGGAATGGGAATAAGCAATATCAAATCAAGAGTGAGCCACATTAACGGAAAACTCACTTTCGACTCTTTGTCTAATGGAATTACTTACATTATAGAAATCACAAACTATGAATGAGCTATTGATTTACATTGCAGATGATCATGCTATTTTTGTGGAGGGGCTGAGTGAAATACTAAAAGCGCAGCCTCATCTTAAAATCATAGGAACGGCAACTGATGGCCAGGAACTGGTTGAGTTAATGTTGCAAAGAAAGGCCGATTTGGTAATTCTGGATATAAATATGCCAAAGCTTAATGGAATTCAGTGTACAGAATGGATCAAAAAAAATAGCCCTAAAACAAAGGTGGTTATATTAACCATGTTTCCTGAAAAGTCATATATAGACCAGTTGATTAAGGCAGGGGCCGATGGTTGTCTCTTAAAAAGCCGTGGGAGCAAGGATCTGTTAGAGGCCATAGAACGCGTAATCGACAGTAAATCTTATTTTGATAGCATTACTGATTTTATTAATCCAATTGAGCATTTACCTTATCACATAAGTGAAAGGGAAATTGAAATTATACGCCTGGTTGTAAATGGGCTTACAAGTGCCGAAATAGCAGGTAAACTGTTCATTTCAGAACATACAGTAAAAACTCATCGAAAAAACATTTTCAGAAAAATGGGCATAAATAGCACAGGTCAGCTGGCTACATTTGCTATCAATAACGGGCTGATTGCTTAAAAAGCCAGGTCGTAACGTTGTTCAACAAGCGGTTTGCCAAAATCATTTGAAGGCTTTTCTTCTGTTAATCTAAACCCAAATTTTTTGTAAAGGTGATGAGCTGCCGGTAAATGATCAGTTGTCCACAAATAGGCATGTTTATATTTACGTTCTTTTGCAAAATCCATAAAAAGCTGCATAAGTGTGTTGCCCAGGCCCAATCCCCGACATTCAGGTTCAAAATAGAAATAGCGCAACTGGGCGGTACCGTTTTCACGGTGCATCAATAGCATAAAACCTACTATCTTATGCCCCTGTTCGCATATCCATGCCCGATCGAGCTCGGGATCATAATTTTTATAAAATTCGTGCAAGCCTGCACCAACGTAAGTTTCAAAGTTTACGCCATAATTGTACTCTTCACCATATATCTTGCCATGCCTGTACATTACATATCCCAGATCACCTGGTCTTATTTCTGTGCGGATGGTAATGTCCTGTGTCTTTTCCATTTCTTATTTACTAATTTTTGAAAGAATATTTTGGATGGCCTCCATGTGCGAGATCAGTTTATTAACCTCTTGATCATTAAGATTTTCCATGATGTCTGCAATTTGATTGTCACTGGCCTTATTGAGTTTTTCATACTCCTTTGCACCTGTAGCCGACAATGCAATCAGTTGCACTCTGGCATCTACATGATCTGATGTTTTTTCTATCAGGCCTTTTTTCTCAAAGCTTAGCAATACCCTGCTTAAATAGCTTTTGTCCATGTCTAGTAGCTCAGTGATTGTTTTGGCACTGATTTTTTTAGCGTGATAGATCTCATACATTACCCTTACTTCTGGTAGTGTAAATTTGCTGTCAAGTAGGAATTTGTCAAGCAAGCCAATCACTTTGGTATAAAACCTATTAAAAGCCCTGATTTTATCTACATCATGTTTATCCATAAACAAAAATAATAATTATGGTTGACAAAGTCAACTAATTTAAAGTCATTTTCTTTATGATTAGATTATGGGATGAAACCACTGAAACATTTCCTTTATTTGTATATGCCAATTATCAGAATTGAAACTTTCATAAATGCTGATCAGGCAACGGTCTTTGATCTTGCCAGAAGCATCGATCTTCATCAAATTTCAACGGTACATACCAATGAAAGGGCTGTTGCGGGAAAGATGTCGGGGCTCATTGAATTAAATGAATCCGTGACATGGGAAGCCAGGCATCTTGGGATTGTACAGAGATTGAGTTCTAAAATAACCGAAATGAAAGCTCCAGAATATTTTGTTGATGAAATGGTTTTCGGGGCTTTTAAGTCATTTAGGCACGAGCATATTTTTGAAGCAAAGGAAACTGGAACACTGATGACAGATGTTTTTAATTACATTTCGCCGCTTGGAGTTCTGGGGAAACTGGCAAATGTGCTTTTTCTTAACCGATATGTAACAGATTTGCTGGTTCAAAGGAATAAAGTATTAAAGGAATATGGCGAAAGAAAACAGGGACAGTTCGAAGTCTGAATCGCATTCATTATATTTATTTTATGGATCCTAACGAACTCAAAAAACTCGACAGAATACCCACAAGCGACAGACACTGGGTATTTCGTACACCCTTTTACGGGATTATTATGTTTATCATCGTGTTAGTTTTGATGTTTATTAAAAATTGGCTAACGGAGTAGCACACTTATAATCTCACACAGACCTACTAGATATTCTGCCTTCAATTTTGCTGCTTGATGAAAATTTCTCTTCGCAGTAGCCATTAACATGGTACATTTCCAGACTTTCAATTAGGTCATCAGAAAGAATTTTATTAGCATATTCAATTATATGAATGCCACCAGATTTGCATAAATAAAATGCAATCTTTTCATCTGCATCACAAAAGTAAATAAACTCAGGAGCCCGTGCATCACATCGTTCTATCCAAAATATAATTTCAATAAAGGTGGGTAGGTCAATCAGGCTTATTTTAAAAGCTTCATCATATTCCAAATTCTTTGTATCTCATTAAATTTCTGAGTGGCTTTTTGGAAAGGGGGATACTTATTGTCTGAATTTCCAACGAAACTTAGTTTCAGGTCTGAGATAACTATCAAATCGCTCACATTTAGTTTGATCAACAAACTTGTAAGCTTTTCAGATAGTGTAATTGTAAATGTAGTGATATCGGTATGATCAAAAGAAACAATGCTATAATAGCCTTTTATGTCATGAGGTGGAATGTTTATGGCGTCGTGCATTTCCATATACCACTTACCGTCATCACCATCTTCAAATAGAGGATCATCATCAAGCATAGACTTCTGAATTTCAACTATCTCCGAGGTTATTATTTTATAAGTATCAAAAACGAATTTTCGGGTTATTAACTCTATCATTTTTTGGGTTTTAGGTGTCAGTTACCACATCGTCCCAGTCATCGTTGTAATAGGTAAGCCAATTTAATGCATAGTGACGCTCTTGAATAATTCCAGCATCGAAATTTAAAGCATCCAGATTATTTAATTCGGCGTTTCTTACTGCCCAATGCATTCTATAGGTTAAATCTAGGAGATCAAGTATTTCTGGAATTGGACGTAGCGATGCAGAGCTGATAAAATCTTTGGAATCCGTCATAAGATCAGGTAGCAAACTAAGCCATTCGGATACCTGTGTTTCTTCAACAGGCATTTCCAATTTGTCAACCTTGCCAATCGCCCATAATAAAGCAAGCATGGCTTCTGACCGCCAAGAAATGTTTATGCGGTCTTGTTCAGTTAATTCGCATTTAAATAACTGTTTTTCTTCATCTGAGATACTCTTATAAAGATTTTGTTCTTTTAGAAAATCAATAACTTCCTGTTTAGAATCAGGTTCATCAGCAACATAATTAAGGTAATCTAAGATTAAGATTCTCTCAGCTACTTCTTGTGAAGTTCTCAACTTAACCTCATGTTCCTCATCAATTAAGGGCAATTGTTCAAGTATTGGAACCCCTAGTGATTTTAATAGCTTTTCGGTTTTAAATTTTCTGTCTAATGCAGTCATGGGTATAGCTTAATTTAAAAGCCTGTCTTCGGATATTGAGGGAGTTCTAATATATTGATTTATCCATAAATTGTTATTAGAAAATATCTACTTATCTTTAAGAAAAACGAAATCAACCTCTTATGCATTTAACCTCTCATCTAAAAGCAGTTTTTATTATAGCTTGCTTTTTCATAATCAATACAGCTATGGCTCAAAGCGAGCAAACCGATACTTTAAATAAATTTACAGGAATTTGGTTAGGAATGCGCGCATCACCTCTCGCGGGAGTAGATGCAAGAAGCCTTCTTTTATTAGCTGGAGAATTCATAATATAGACAATTTAAAGAATCAAATTGAACTTACAGAGGTAGGCGAAGGTTATGGCAGCGGTAAAGAAATAAAGAATCCAAAGAGAGCAATTTACAAAGGGCATACAGAGGTAGACTCTCTATTCATGGAATTTAGTAATGGTAGAACAAAAGGTAAGTTTATATTTAAAATGAAATTTGAGAAGGAGGGGGAAAGTACCTTACTGAGAGGCTTCGTTCAAAAAAATGATGGAAACAAAGATATTTTGCCGTTTCATTTGGTTAAGATTAGCGATGATACATCAGCTGAAATCGGGCCAGTAAAATCGGTTGAGGTGATACTTAACCCGCCGCCGCCGCCACCAAAAAACTAGACACGAAGTAATCGAGCACTGATTGTTACTTTACATCGTTGGATTTTGCAGATAAATGCTCCATTGCTGTATTGGTGAATCCTTTTTCTTTGCTAATACAATGGCTGAGTTGGTACTCCCTTCAGGATCGGCAGGGGTAAGGTATAGATCGGTAGCTTTCAATCTGATCAGGTAGATGTCTTTTTTCACTTTAATAAACTCATATTGCTGATTCTTGGCATCCGCAACAAGAGGCTGTTCCTCCATAACCACAGCATCTTTTGCTTCGCCGAGTGGCTGAAAAGTCTTTTTGGTAAACAGATTTTTGAGCTGATAAGTATTTTCCCCGGTATTTTGAAAATCCCAGGTCATGCATTTCCAGTTTTGAGGATCATAGGCAACCAAGGGAGTTCCGTTTTTGCCACTAGCATCCTTAACGCGAAGCAACATTCCTGTTTTAACATTCTTGATGGCGTAAGTGCCTTTTATTTCCTGTGCGTACGAAGCACAGGTAAATAGAAATATCAGATAAAAGATAGATGTGATAAGCTTCATATCAAGTTATTTACATTATAAATGTACTTATTATTTTACCTTTAACCAGTAGCGTTTTACACCTTACCATCGTTTTAGTGTAAAAACCAAATTAACAACTTTATGAAAAAATTTCTATTCGTTTGCGCGATACTATTTATCGCTAATCTAGGGTGCAAAAAAAATAATATTGGTGGGGGTGGGCTATGCGCCTGTTCACCTATAACCGAACCTGAATTAAAATTGGTTATAAAAAGCAGCACGGGTGTTGACCTACTAAATGACAAAATCGCGGGGGCATACTCGAAAGATGAAATTAAAGTATTCCAAAAATCGGCAGATGGAACCGAGACTCCCGTTAACTTTAGCATCAGACCTCCATTTTCTTATGGCGAAGAAAAGTTCAATTTCAATTCGCTATTCGTAGGACTTAATTTTTTAAGAAACTCAAAAGACACCAAGATTCTTCTAAAGCTTGGTGATAGCAAACCCTATGAACTTAGTTTTGCATTAAATGAAGGTATGTATGATATCAATAAGCTATTGATTGATGACAAAGAGGCTGAAAGTGACAACGGAACTGTTAGCAAGTACCTTAGAATATTTTATTTAACGGAGTAGTTGTAGCGCTTCCTTTTATCGAAAAAAACAATAAATTGCATTAAACTTTTTCTTGTATGAGCGATGAAATAACTTCGGGTGGTAGCAATGTCCACAGATATGAGAATCATATTCCTAAAGGATTTGAGCCGGCAATCGGAGATGGAGATAACATTGATGCCATTTCAAATCATATTGAAAAGCATGTAGGTAAGATCGAGTCCGTATTTCACGAAATTGTATCCGATAAAGTGCATATAGACGTTCACTGGGTTAAACCGACTGAACACCGCCCGTATCATACATTGGTTACAAGTGGAATGAGTGATAAGCCTATGAACGTTCCCGAAGAAGCTGATAATTTGCAATACGCTGAACTTTGCATATTATTACCTTCCAGTTGGAAAATTAATGCTGAATCTTACGCACTTATGGAAGAAGTATTTAGTGATGAGAACAATTATTGGCCAGTTAGGTGGTTGAAGAGTATTGCCCGATTTCCACATGAATATGACACATGGATAGGGCCATATCATACCATTCCAAATGGGGAAAAAGCTGAACCATTTTCAGAGAATACTAAACTGGGTTGTATGTTTGTTTTCCCATCAAATAACCTTCCTTCTGAGTTTACTCAGCTGGAAATTAGCGAAAATAAGGTGATAAACTTTTACTCGCTGTACCCAATTTACAAAGAAGAAATGAATTACAAACTTAATAAAGGATCTGATGCACTATTAGATAAATTCCGAGAGTTTAGGGTTAGTACCGTTATTGATGTTAATCGAATAAATACTTGTGCAAGGAAGAAATTTCTTGGGCTTTGGTAATGTGTGCTCCCTTGTCATACCGAATTTATTTAATTAGAATAGGTCTCATATTCCACTAATATGAACAAACACCCGGATACAAATTACAATAGATTTGAAGAGATTGACAGCGAAGATCTTGAGGATATATTGATGCAAATCGAACATTCATTTGAAATTAAGTTTGATCATGATGACTTTCTCAAAGTAACCACATACGGCGAAATGTGTGATGTGATTTTCTCTAAAGTTGAGTTAGCCAATAATAACGGATGTACAAGCCAACAGGCATTTTATAAGCTGAGAATGGCAATAGCCGATACATTTTCCATTGATAGTGGAATTATAAAGTCAGATGCCTTAATCGAAAACATTGTACCGAGAAAAAACAGGATTAGGATGATAAAGGAACTGAAGCGTAATCTGGGTATTAATCTCAAGATTTTATCTCCGCCTCTCTGGTTTATAATAGCCGACATCGTTTTATTTTTATTAGGATTATGCGCTTTCTTTTTCAGCTGGAAAATCGCTGTTGTTATTATTGTAATATCGGTGCTGGGATTTATAATAGGTGATGTATTTGGTAAAGAAATTGATTTTGAAACCGTTCGTGATCTTGTAAAGGAGATGATTCATAAACACTATTTAAAATCCCGAAGGGATAAACTCACAGTCAATAAGGGAGAAATGCAGCAGATTTTAGACGACATTTTAATTAAAACTTTCTATCTTGAAAGGTCATCTCTTGTAAGAGATGTAAAGTTTGGTTGGATTAAATAAATTAATGGAATGCCATCACTCGTACTTCAGCGCCTCAACAGGGTTCGCCTTTGCAGCCCTGTAGGCCTGGAAACTTACCGTCAAAAATGCAATGATTGCTGTTCCTGCTATTGATATTAACACAATTGATAAAGATATGGTGGTTCTGAACTCAAAATTAGTGAGCCACTTGTTCATCAGGTAATAAGCCAAAGGTACGCCAATACAAGCCGCTACAAATACCATTTTAAGGAAGGAGAGCGAAAGAAGCCTCATGATGTTGGCCACAGAAGCCCCCAATACACGGCGTACACCAAACTCTTTTGTCCGCTGTTCCGCACTGTAAGCAACCAGTCCGTAAAGTCCCATGCACGAAATTAATATGGCAATGCCACCAAACAAGTTGGCCAGGATACCAAGGATCTTTTCCGACTGCAGCTTTGCATTATACAAATCATTCACAAACTTAATTTCAACAGGGTAGCTCGGATTTATACTTTTGGCAACCGCGGAGATCAGCTCTACGTTTTTACTCAAACTATTGGCCGGATTTAACCGCATGTTAATAGTACCTCCCTGATTTTTGCTGAAATTGATAACCATTGGTCGTCCGGAGTGATAGGGCGAATCCCATAAAAAATCTTTGAACACGCCAATTACCTTTAGTTTGTTGTCAAAAAGCGTTACCATCTTGCCAATCGGATCTTTTAACTTCATCATTTTTACCGCAGTGCTGCTTAGCATAATAGCAGCAGAGTCTGATGCAAACTCCTTAGAGAAATCGCGTCCGGCTAGCATTTGCACACCGCTTGTTTTTACGAGGTCATATTGCGTTTCCAGACGGTTAAATACAATTTCCTCACCCTGTTTCTCCATTCCAGGCCATTTAAATCCGTAAAACCAATTGCTTACGTGGGTCATACTACGCGATGCCTGGTTTACCGCAGTAACCGCACCTGTCTTTAAAACCTGCTCTTTGAACAGTTCAAATTTTCCATGTAATTCTCCATTTTGAGGCATCTCTGCCAGTAAATTGATATTGTAACCTACGGGTCTGCCCTTTATAAACTGTATTTGCTTATAAATAACCAGGGTGGCAATGATCAGCATAATGGCAAAGCAAAACTGTGTTACCACAAGTACCTGCCTCAGGTTTATCGGAATGAGTCTTGCCCTTGCCGTTTTCTTTTTTAAAGTCTGAATAGGGTTGAAGGACGAAAGGAATACCGCAGGATAAATGCCTGCTAAAACACCTGTTAGCAGTGCTACCGACAATATGCCCAGCCAATAGCCTGCATTGGTGTATTCGATTATAATTTCCAGACCAAGTAGGTTATTGAACATTGGTAAGGTAGCCTCAACAATAGCTACAGCAATCAGCACCGCAACGGCAGTAAGCACCATCGCTTCAGTAAGGAATTGTGTAACCAATGAACCTCTGGTTGCACCGATCGTTTTTTTAATGCCCACTTCTTTGGCCCTGCGCTCAGATTTAGCCGTGGCCATGTTCATAAAATTGATACAGGCGATCAGCAAAATGCCAAAGGCAAGTGCAATAAACAGATAAATGCGTTCAATGTCGCCACCTACATTCTTGCCGTTTAAAAATTCACCATGTAAATGTAAATCTGAAAAAGGGAATAGGAAGTTTTCATTTCTTTGGTCTGTATAGGTTTCATTGAATAGTTTTTTGACCTTGGAATTAATTAGATCAAGCTTAGCTCCGTTATTAACCTTTGCAATAGCAAGGAAACTGAAATTTCCCCAGCCTGGGTTTCGGGCCTCACCATCTATATTTTCATAAAAAGACCATGGCATCAAATAATCAAACCTGAGCGAAGTGTTGGCTGGCTGATCCTTAATCACGCCCGTTACCCTCAGGTCAGTATTGTTTGCATACTTTACCGTTTTGTCTAATACATCAGTAGTGCCAAATAACAACTTCGAAGTACTTTCACTTAGTATTACAGCATTTGGTGTATTTAGCGCAGCATTCGGATTGCCGGCTATAAATTCATAATTAAATATTTTCAATATCTCCGGATCAGCAAAGAGATCAACTTTTCTAAAGCCGTTTTCCTTATTGGCAATTAGCGTTTCATTGCCACCAGCAATTCGGGTAATGATATCTACTTCGGGAATTTTGTTTCTTATGGCCATTGCAATCCCGTTGCCAGGTGATGTTCCTGTGCTTGTGATCTTACCGGATGCATCCTGGAAATTGGTCATCACCTGATAGATTTTATCTGCATCTTTAAATTGACGGTCGAACTTCATCTCGTAATTCACGTATAACAGCAATAGGAGGCAGGCCGATAAACCGACCGCAAGTCCGATGATGTTGATCACCGAAGAAGTCTTGTTCCTCCATAGGTTACGCAAGGCGATTTTTAAGTTGAGCTTGAACATAGCGATATTGATCTATCAATTAAATACAATTGAACTGCAATTTACCAAGTTTGTGCCAAGAGTTGATATGTGTTTCAATTTACTGTAAAACAGTGTTTTAATTATATTTTAATAATAAAACCGTTCATTATCGAACTATAGGTGTACAGTGTCGGACAGTCATTTTAAACCAACACCGCACCACCATCAATAACCAGCGATTGCCCTGTAGCAAAATATTGCTTCATCAAATACACAAAACCTCTGGCAATATCCTCGGCTTCACCAACACGTTTTAGCAACAATGTACTCTCAAGATACTTGTAAAATCCATCACGGTCGGCGTCACTCAGGTTATTCCATAAATTGGTTTTGATTACACCAGCGGCAATATTGTTTACTCTTATAGGGGCAAGTTCAACTGCCATTGCGCGGGTAAAAGCATCCATAGCACCGCATATGGTTGCACCAAGGCTATATCCTTTACTTGGCCGCTGGCCGAAATTGCCACTCATAAGGGTAATGGAGCCACCCTCATTAATATGATCTTTCCCGTATTTGATTGCTGCAAAGGCGCCCCAAAAACGTATGGTAAAAAAATCCTTTCCTTGTTCAATATCCGTGTCATCCACCATACTCATTGTAATGTTTTCGCCTGCCGTATATACCAGATGATCAAAGTTGCCCGTTTGCATAAAGAAATCCTTAATGTTTTGCGCATTCGAAAGATCTACTGCGTAACCCTCGCTTCCTTGTGGTAAATGCGTTAACGCCTGATCTATCCTTGTTTGGTTGCTCGATACAATAACCACATTTGCACCTTCAGCAGCTGCAGCTTTAGCAGTTGCTAATCCTAAACCCGAACTGCCACCTAAAATGATAACTTTTTTATTTTCCATGTTGTTGTTTTTTATGGATACAAAGATCCACAACCCTTAAAAGCCTGCACTTACCAAATGGTAAAAAACGCCGCACAGAAAACATTCTAAGGAAAACATTAATTTAGCAGATATTCCTTAACCCATGGAAACTCTCATTGCCTTCTTTCGCTCATTTAAAACCATTGCAGATGATGAAGCTGCGATAATTGCCTCGTATTTTCAGGAAAAAGATTTCAAAGAAGGAGAGTACCTTTTCAGCGAAGGCAAAGTATGTAAAACGCTTTTCTTTATTGTTACGGGCATTTTAAGGATAGTTACCACCAACCAAAAGGGTACTGATATTACTTATTACTTTATTGATGACAAGCAATTCTGTACCATATTGCAAAGTTTTAATGATGAGACAATTGCCAGCGAAGGCATCCAGGCATGTTGCGATACCCATATTCTAGCTATTAGCAAAAAGAATTTTCTTGAACTATATCAAAAACTGCCATTTATGACTGATCTCGTTAATGAGATTCATCAGCAGCGGATGCTGGAAAAAATCCGCCTTAAAAATGCCTATTCAGGACAAGATGCGGTAGAAAGGTATAAGGTGTTTTTGTCAGAGCAACCTCAAATCGCATACCGCGTTCCACTGAATTACATAGCGTCCTATTTGAATGTCACACCACAATCTTTGAGCAGAATCAGAAAAAAGCTGGCGTAAACACAACATCACTCATACTTCAGCGCCTCAACAGGGTTCGCCTTGGCAGCTTTGTACGCTTGAAAGCTAACTGTTAGAAAAGCAATGATTGTAGTTCCGGCTATTGATATCAATATAACCGTCAATGATATGGTTGTCCGGAATTCAAAATTAGTGAGCCACTTATTCATTAGGTAATAAGCCAGAGGAACACCAATACAAGCGGCCATAAATACCATTTTCAGGAACGAAACCGACAGCAATCTCATGATATTGCTTACTGAAGCGCCCAGTACGCGGCGCACACCAAATTCCTTTGTACGCTGCTCCGCGCTGTAAGCCACCAGACCGTAAAGCCCCATGCAGGAAATAAATATGGCGATGCCGCCAAACAAGTTGGCCAATATACCCAGGATCTTTTCAGACTGCAGTTTTTGGGCATACAGCTGATCCACAAACTTGATGTCGACCGGATAGGCCGGATTCAGCCTTTTTGCGACGGCTGAGATCAGTTCCACATTCCGGCTCAGACTGTTGGCCGGATTCAGGCGCATGTTGATTCTATAGCCATTGTCCCTATTGAAATTGATGACCAGTGGTTTTGCAGGCTGATAAGGTGACTCCCATATAAAATCTTTGAACACTCCAATTACCTTCAAATCCTTGCCATTAAGTCTCACTTTGGTGCCCACCGGATTTTGAAGGTTCATCACCTTCACTGCCGAGCTGCTCAGCAGAACTCCTTTCATGTCAGAGGCAAAGTCTTTAGAAAAATCACGTCCTGCGACCAGCTCCACACCAGTGGTCTTCACAAAATCATAATTGGTTTCCAAACGGTTAAAAACAATATCCTCTTGTCCCGGAGCCCGGTTGGGCCATTCGAAACCCGAAAACCAGTTACTCGCGCTCGAAAGGCTGCCAGCAGCCTGGTTAACGGCGGTGACAGCGCCTGTTTTCATGACTTCCGATTTAAAGACCTCAAATTTGCCGGAGAGCTCGCCCTCCTGCGGCATTTCTGCCAGCAGATTTGAGTTGTAGCCAATCGGTCTGTTTTTGATGAAGCTAATCTGCTTGTAAATCACCAGCGTAGCGATGATTAGCATAATGGCAAAGCAAAACTGCCCCACAACCAATACCTGCCTCAAGTTGACAGGCACTGCTTTCGCCCTTGCGGCTTTTCTTTTTAAAGTTTGTATGGGGTTGAAAGCAGAGAGGAACAGCGCAGGATATAATCCTGACAGTAACCCAGTTAGCAATACCACACCAAAAATGACTAGCCAATACCAGATATTGCCATAGTCAATGGAGATTTCAATATCCAGCAAATTGTTGAACAAGGGCAAAGTCAGTTCTACTGTGGTTATTGCCAACAATACACTTCCAATGGTCAGTAGCATCGCTTCGGTGAGGAACTGTATAATTAATGAAGCTCTTGTGGCGCCAATGGTTTTCTTGATACCCACTTCCTTTGCCCTGCGTTCGGATTTGGCAGTCGCCATATTCGTGAAATTGATGCAGGCGATCAGCAAGATACCAAAGGCCAGGCCAATAAACAGATAAATTTTCTCTATGTCACCACCAACATTTTTTCCGTTAACGAATTTACTATAGAGGTGTGTTTTAGCGAATGGAAATAAGAAATTTTCCCCTCTGGTATCGGGGGTCCGCTCATTAAATAGGCTTTTAATTTTGCTGTTGATCAAATCGACTTTTGAGGGGTCGTTTACCTTGACCATGACCGGCCAGCTGAAGTCGCTCCAGTTCCAAATTTTGACATTTCCATTTATCGACTCCAGGAAAGACCAGGGCAAGACATAATCGAACTTAATGGAAGTATTGGCCGGAAAGTCTTTGATCACACCGGTGATCGTCAGATCCCTGTCGTTGTCGTATTTTATGCTTTTGTTGAGCACATTGACCCCGCCAAACAACACCTTTGCGGTCTGTTCCGTAATGACAACAGAATTGGGGGCATCAAGCGCCGTAGCGGGATTACCAGCTATAAATTCGAAATTGAAGATCTTCAGGATTTCAGGATCCGCAAATAATGCCATCTTTTTAAAGCTTGTTCTGCCATTGGCAATGAGTGTCTTCCCGCCCCCGGTGATTCGTGCTACCGCATCAATTTCCGGAGCACGTTCTCTAATCGCTGCATGGATGACATTCCCCGGCTGACCACCTGTATTGGTAATCTTTCCTGATGCGTCCTGGAAATTGATCAGTACCTGATAAACCTTGTCGGCATCTTTGAATTGCTTGTTGTAATTCCATTCGTAGTTCACGTACAAGAGCAATAAAAGGCAGGAGGCCAAACCTATTGCCAGACCAATAATATTAATCACCGAAGAAGTTTTATTTCTCCATAGGTTACGCAAGGCGATTTTTAAATTCAGTCTGAACATGGCTGTATTGATCTATCAATTAAATACAATTGCTCTGCAATTTACCAAGTTTGTGCCAAGAGTGGATATGTCTTTTAATTTGCTATAAACAGCATTTTAATTATAGTTTAATAATAAAACCGTTCATTATCGAACTACAGGTGTACGGTGTCGGACAGTTATATCCAAAATGATAAAAAGAAATATACTAAACGCGTATATTTATTAAGTGAATAATCATAAGTTTAAAATCAACGTACTAGATAATAATTGGGAGAAGACATTCACTAAATAATAGAGAATTGGAAACATTTAAAGTAAGTTTTAGAAATCATATCTCCAATGGAGAAGGAATATTAATTGGACTTTTAATTAGCGCATGTTTTCCATATATTATGTATATAAAGACCTCTGACAACATAAATGTCTTTATTTGGATTGCTGTAATCATGTTCATTTTGAGTGCCGGACCTGCTTTGATTATTCATATCAATTATTACATTATAAGTCGGGGAGATATATTTGAATACGCAAGCGAAACAAAAGAGATAACCATTTATCATAAAGGTAAATCAATGACTTTTGGTCTTGACGACATAGACCACTTTGAGCGATCTATGTCATACAATCTTGCTGCCAAAAGATCCTCGGTTTTATTATGGGAAATGTATAATCATTCTTATGTACATCTGAAAACGGGGCAAGTGTTAACTATAACCAGCTTGGTGGTGCCCAATCTAAATCTGCCCATTTCAGAAGATAAAATTGTTCTAAAAGAGAATATATTTCGTTTGGCACGCAAGTATGATATCAATTAAACTAACAAGGATCTCACTTTTATGTATCAGGATTAATCACCAATTTTCTTTTTCTATCTAACAGGTTGGGTTTGATATCTATTTCCAGCATTTAGGCACTGGCATTTTTGCGTTAAATTTCACTAAAATATAAAACAGAAATAAATATACAAGAATACCCTATGAGTAGAACCGCTCAAGCCTGGTAACGCCATGTGTCTTTTTTATGTTAAAAAATAGATAAGCTTTACTGTTTTTAGGTCCAATATTTTGATTACTGCCAAATATTAGAATCTTTGTAGAGATGAGAAAACATAAAGATACATAATGAGTATAGCAAGAAAAATAACGCTTCTTTTCGCTATTTTATCAGCAATTATCATTTCTTTGTTGAGTGGTTTTGTGTGGTACTTTGCTAACGATTTTGCCTTTGAAGATTTTTATAAAAGACTAGAAGCCAGAGTTAACATCGCTGCGGAAATTAGACTTTCCGAAGATAAAAACGACAACATGTATGCAAAAGTCCGTAATCAATATTTAGAACGTTTACCGGATGAAAAAGAATTTGTTATTGAAAAAGATGACATCAATAATGTAAAATTAGACGTCGAATTGCCATCGAGTTTTTACGATAAAATTAAGAAACTCAAAGTGGCCCGTTATCGTAAAGAAAATCATTTTTACGTTGGAAAATATTTTACTGGTAATCAACAAGATCGTATTATTATTGTTTCGGCCAATGATCCCTTTGGATTTAGAGAACTAAAGGATTTGCAGAAAACCCTAATCGCTGGTTTTTTTCTATCTATAATAATGTCCTTTATAGTTGGCTGGAAATTCTCCAACTACATGCTTAATCCCTTAAGAAAGATTATTAAAAGTGTAAAGAAAATAAAGGCAGAAAATTTACACTTAAGGCTTGATGTATACGGTACTGATGAAATGGCTCAACTCTCACAAACCTTTAATAATATGTTGAACAGGTTAGAGACAGCTTTCGAAACACAGAACAATTTTATCAGCAATGCTTCACACGAGCTAAGAACACCGCTAACTATTATTAGTGGTGAGGTTGAACTTGCAATGAAATCAGACGCTGATGGTCAGGATCGCTATTTGGCTCTTGCCAAAATAAAAGACGAATCGGATCGACTGGAGCATATCCTTACAAGTTTGTTAGGGTTGGCTCAAACCGGCTTCAATGGTAAAAACCACCCTTGGGAACTGGTAAGAATTGATGAATTGCTTTGGGATATCAAACGCACAGTTAACCAGGTGCATCCCGAAAGTAAAATTGAAATCGATTTTAGTAACCTGCCAGCCGAGGAAGACCAGATAACGATAAAAGCAAATATTAATTTACTTAAGCTAGCTATAGCAAACATTGTAAGCAATGCCTGCAAATATTCTAACAATAAACCCGTATTGGTAACATTAGAAAGTAAGGCAAACGTATTGTCAATTGCTGTAAAAGATCACGGAATTGGTATACCCGCCGGTGATGTACAACATATTTTTGAACCTTTTTATAGAGCGTCAAATACGTCGGAATTTAAGGGATATGGGATTGGCCTGCCACTATCCTTAAATATAATCCGCTTGCACCGCGGGAGTATCGCAATCAGCTCAATAGAAAATATTGCAACAGAAATTAAAGTCCTGCTTCCCGTTAATTAGCTAGAATTCACTTAATAGCTTTGTCAGCTTATTCCGGTCTTGCTTGCTCATGGCAGGGTAGGCAGGCAAATAAACAAGATTATCTAGCGTTAGGTCTTCAGCGTTAGCAACAGTGGAAGGGGCTCTGTACTTTACTAAGCTCGATGCTTTTTGCGAAGCATCAAAACCATTACTACGCAGGTAGGAGATAAGTCGTAACGGATCGTTTGACTCAACAGGCAGTACCCAATAAGTATGTTTTGTATTTAGTGTTCCGATTTTGTAATCGTTAGGGATGTGCGGTAAAATATCATTGGCCAACTGTATTCTTGTGGCAATATCATGCTGTTTAAAGTTGTCCAGCTTTTTTTGTAGTAGTTTTATGTTTGGCAAGCAGGGGCGATAACGAATTTGCTTAAAAATATCATCACCAGGGAATCCCTTGGTAAAGCCAGCCAATACCTCTTCAAAATCTTTTCCACTTGTCTTTGCTAGGCTATAAAATCCGGTGTAAATGGCTTTAGTAGTAAGGAGTTTTACCAGTGCGGCTTTAAATAGCTTTTTTAGAAAACTTGAAGTGTCCTGTTTATCGTATTGCTCATTTCTAGTTGAAACATTGGTATGTAAAGCTGGATCTTTGATATTGATTATTGCACCACGGACAGCAGTATTTGTTTTAATGAGGCCAAAACTAAACATTACCACATCCGACTCGGGGTTACCTTCATATAAATTACCGGCGTAGGCCTGGGCACAGTCTTCAAATACAATTAGATTGTATTTCCTGGCGATGGCAATTAACTCATCAGTGTCCATAATCGCACCAAAAAGGTGGGTGATCAGTATGGCTTTTGTGCTTGGCGTTATTGCAGATTCCAGCTCTGCAGGTGATATATTTAATGTTTGCTTATTTACGGGCAAAGGAATAGCGGTTAGATTATGGCCAGCTATAATCTTAAACATGTCCGGGATGTTGATGTCCGTTACTAAAATTTCAGAACCTGCCGAAAAATCTAATGCATTTAGAACCAGATCAAAACCGGTACGTACAGAAAGGCAGATCAATTTTTTATCGTTCTTTCCAGCGATGTCTGTTTTTTGAGGGCTAAAATAATCAGCAAAACAATAGTAGATGCCAGTAAATAGATCTTTATTGCTAATGTGTAGTTTGCCTCGGGGTATCATGCCCGCAATATACTTATAGTTATTCCTACTACTGCACAACCTGAAGTATTCCCGGATGCTCAGCTGATATCCGAAGTTTCAGATTGTCTCCTTCATTGAACCTTTGGTTTTCGTCATCTATTTTTTGTACAAAGTTTTCATTATCTAAAGCATAGCGAACTACTATATAGTGGTTGTATAACAAAGAGGACTCCGACGACCACACCAATAATACTTTTCCTTCTACTATTTTACCATGATTTTCCAATTGTTGCACATAATAGAGTTTCTGTAACTGCAGAACTCCTAATGCACTAAATCTAACGGCTACAAGCAAAAGAAAACCAAAAAGAGTTCTAACTAGCAGATTGTTTGTTTCAAGCCATATCATTTGTAAAATGATGAAGCAATTTATCGTAACCATCAGCAGCATAGAAGCTACAGACTCTTTGTTGTAATAATGCAATTGAAAAATACCAATATAAATGCAAAAAAGAATTATCGAGCTAAGTACTAAAGTCCAAATGACTTTACTTTTTGACCGGGGGTGTAGCCGTATATACTTATTCATGAGAGTTTTGAGATTGCGTACTGAAATATAAATATTTATTTCGGAAATATGGCAACCTCAAATTATTAGACTGTTACACCACAAAACTGGCGTAACAATCCAATGCCTTAAATCTGTGCCGTGCCACCATCAACAAACAACTCTATACCTGTAATAAAGGTAGAATCGCTAGAAGCTAGGAATAGGGCAGTGCTGGCAATCTCTTCAGAAGTGCCAAAACGGCCCATCGGAATCTTCTCTGTAAATGAATCCCGGATTTCCTGAGGTACACCATCAAAGGTGGCAGTATCAATAGAACCCGGACTAAGCACATTTACACGGATTTTGCGGGCTTGCAGGTCAAGCGTCCAAGTGCGGGCAAGTGAGCGGATAGCAGCTTTGCTGGCACTGTATATACCCATTCCAGGGAAACCTTTCACACTGGCTATGGAACCTGTCATGATAATAGATGCACCTTCAGACAAAAGTGGCAGTGCTTTCTGTACGGTAAAAATGGTTCCTTTAACATTGATGTCGAATACACGGTCATATTCTTCGGGCGTAATGGCGTCAATGCCAATGCCGAAATGCCCAACACCAGAGCTCGCATACAATACATCTATATGGCCTTTTTCTTTTTTAACGACCTCGTATAAACGATCCAGATCCTCCAGACTGCCAGAATCAGCGCGGACGCCCGTTACATTTTTACCGATATGTTTTACTGCTGCATCCAATTGTTCCTGTCTGCGGCCAGTGATATATACATAGGCACCTTCTTCTACAAATAATTTGGCAGTAGCCAGAGCCATTCCGCTGGTTGCACCGGTTATTACGGCTACTTTGTTCTCTAATTTACGTGACATGATTTTGCTTATTTTTTGGTCAGTGGTTCACCCGGCTGACGAAGCAAAATTGGCGAATATGCCGTCCTCGAAACGATGAGGTTTGTTAAGAAAAAAATTGACAAATGTCAATCGAAAGGCCTACTTCTTAGGCTTGGGGTTGCGTAAACGGCTCAGTGTTTCGGGTGTTATTCCTAAATAAGAGGCAATCATGGCCTGCGGTACACGCAGGGCGAAATCAGGATAGCGCTTTACAAAGTTCTGGTATTTCTCTTCTGCCGTGCTGCTGATCACTTCATGAATCCGGTTCTGGTTTATCACAAAGCTCTTGTTCAAAATATCGGTAACCAGCTGACCAAAAACAGGCACAGTTTCCATAGCCTCCTTCATCTCATCCTTGTCGAACAGGATCAGTTCCGATTCTTCAATGGCATCAATGTTAAATTTAGAAAGTACACCGAAGAGCAGACTTTCGCGATCACTGATCCACCAGTCTTTAGTAGCAAAGCGGATGATGTGCTCGTTGCCCTTGCCATCAACCGAATAGGTACGCATTAGGCCACTAGCTATAAAACAATGGTAGCGACATACATCACCTTCCTGCAGCAGGTATTGTTTTTTGCGCAGTTTTTTGAACTTGGCATGGCTTTCCAGTATGGCAAGCTCCTCGTCGCTAATAGTTGTTTGTCGGCGTACATATGCCTTAAAAACTTCGAACACTAGATGATATTTTTTTGCGCTAAGTTAAGATAATTTTGCTGTTCACCGATCTTTCAGGGTGGCATTTAACTTGTTGCAATTATCAATTGTTTAATCGCACCCAGATGATAGGCTGCATGCGGAATTAAGGCCAATGTGCCTTGTCTGAATTGCTGATCTGTCCAGTCTTTCCTTTCTGCAATTGCTGTTCTAAGATCCTCATAGGCGCGAAACAGGTCTTGTTGCAGTTTTTGCCATTCCTGATCATTTACCTCACGGATTTTCCAGCTTTCAGCCCAATCGGGCGAAGGCATTTTTCCGTCGAAGAATTCTAGCGCTACACGGATACTCCATCTTAAATGTTCAGTGTGCGCTGCGATGGTTGAGCCACCTTCAACAGTAGGGGTTGAGGCCTGTTCGGCATCGATCTGTTCAATTGCTTTGGTAAAACCATGTCCCGGGTACCTATCTATCACCCAAGTGTAGTTACTTGCCGGACCAACGTATAGTTCATCAAGCAATTCAAGTAATGATGAGATTATTGCTTCCATAATAGAATAACCATCATCTTTTTGAAATGTTTTTAGTTTTCAAGATCACATTCTTAATGTGTGAAATTAAATTCTCACTATTTTAAACAAAAAAGCAAATTGTGTCATTAAAGTTAATATAATAAAGTATTATACCTACTGGTGGGTGTTGTTTTGTAGTTAATTAGAAAGTAAATTTAACTAATATTTACATAATGTCTTTTTAACTGTATAATTCATTTATAAATTATCTTTATTATGGCAAATATCAAATTACTATTCAAGGAAGCGACCTCTCAAACCTCGTTAACTGATGTATATCAGGTAGATGATTCCAACAGGTTAGTTAAAATAGATTTGATTATCGGTGATATTGGCCAATCCTCAATTTCAACAATAAAAATAGATGATCAGGTACTGCTAAGCGAGCACCTGGGCACCGTAGTCGATTTTTCGGTAGGCAAAAACAAAGCTATTGTAAATAGATTTCTGAACATCACGACTATTGTAACTGATGTTAATCAGGATCATAACAGAACGGGGATAGACTTTTCTATAAAGGGAGGCGTAAGCCCGTACCATTATGTATTGAGTAAACAAGTGATTAATCAGGGCGATTCAGTAGCCTATAAAATCGAGATCTTTTTTTATCAATAGTCATGAAAAACAGTCTATTTTTTCTCCTCGTTCTTGGCTGTACATCAAGGTTGTTTGCGCAAACCGAGCAAATAGATACCTCTAAGGTAAACCTTGATGTGCTGAAATCGCCATCTTCACCAGCCTTTAATCTATTAGGATTGAGCCCGAGTGATGTAGACCGGCCAACAGATGTAAATGCCTTTGCCCTTTCATTACAAAATTCAACCAAAAATTTTACGGCTCTGCCCAATAGCTATGCAGTAGAACTGGCGCCGGTTTATTTATTTCAGAAAAAGCTGATTAGTTTAGATCAGTTTAAGGCAACTGATTTTAAGCATGTTTTTTGGCAAAGTTTTACCTTGTCTATCGGCTATACGCATGTGGGGCCAGAAGGTAAAGAAGATGTAGATAGTCTACGCCAGTCAAAAGCCGGGTTTGGTTTTAAATTTTCTATTATACGACCTAAGTTTTCTGATCAGACACAGAATGTGTACGACAATTTGGTTATTCAGCAGAAAATAATGTTAAAAAACTATTTCAGTACCGAAGCAAAACATGTACTTATAAAAGAAGTTGTACTGGTTCAGGATTCTCTGCGTAAACTAACAAGTATTTATCCGCGTGGTGATAGTCGTTTAGTATCAGAAAGAACACGATTGATGGCTAAATTGATGGAGTTAAATACCAAAATTAATGAAGATGGGAATGTGGAATTGGAAGGGACCGAAGCATTTCAGGCGGCAAAAAAAATAGCTGCTGATTTTAAAATTGAACGCATTGGGCCCTTTCTGGATCTGGCGGCTGGTTTAACACTCGATTTTCCTGACGATAGGTTCAATAATAGTATGGTTAGTAAGGCCGGTGCCTGGCTAACCGGGGGCTATGAAAATGGAAATCAGGGAATAACCGTGATGGGTATTGCAAGGTATCTGTTTCAGCCCGCCAAAATATTTGCCGATGATAATAATGTGATCCAGTCTAAAGATGTATCGACCTTTGATGCCGGTGGCAAGTTGTTATTTAATGGTTTTAATGGACGGTTGGCTTTAAGCACTGAAGTAATTTACAGAAGTGTCCTTACCACAAGTACAGTTGATCCTTCCTGGCGATTGGTTTTTAATACGGAATACGATATCGGAAAGAATAAGAAGTTAACTTTTGCATTTGGAAGGAACTTTGATGGTGCCATAAGTAAAGGGGGCAATCTTATCGCAGCGTTGAACTTTATTAGCTCATTTGGCTCCGCAAGGAAAATTTCCAACTGATTTTAGGATTTCTAAGGAAAGTT
>Ga0157373_10000772_pt1 | contig 24689 bp, 18 predicted proteins | sample C65metaG_FD_113460 | JGI IMG/M metagenome (GOLD analysis project Ga0157373, IMG submission 113460) | Corn rhizosphere microbial communities from Kellogg Biological Station, Michigan, USA - C6-5 metaG | ecosystem: Host-associated > Plants > Roots > Rhizosphere > Soil | place: USA: Michigan... | reverse complement strand
TGACCCACTCCGCCGCGCCCCTGGGCAAGATCCGCCTCGGGGTGGCCGAAGGGTTGGGCGTGATGTTCCTGGCGAGCCGCATGGGCGGGCTATTCGAGCGCTACCCCGGATTGGAAGTGGAACTGGTGGCGGTGCCGCGCTTCGTCAGCATCCTCAACCGCGAAGCGGAAATCAGCATCCACCTCGAACGCCCGAGCGTCGATCAACTGGTCACCCGCAAACTCACCGACTACCGCCTGGCCCTCTACGCCAGCCGCGCCTACCTGGATCGCAACCCGCCGATTGAAAAACGTGAAGACCTTGCAGCGCATGCGTGGATCGATTACGTGGATGACTTGCTGTTCAGCCAGGAACTCAAATTCCTCAGCAGCTTCTGCCGCAACCCCAAGGTGGTGTTCCACAGCACCAGCGTGATCGCCCAGCACCAGGCGGCACGTTCCGGGCTAGGGATTGCGGTGTTGCCGTGCTTCATGGCAGCCGGCGACCCGGAACTGGTGCCGTTGCTGCCGGGGGAGGGGATCCAGCGCAGCTACTGGATCAGCTCGCGCCGTGAGCTGCACAAGTCGGTGCGGCTGCGGGTGTTGTGGGATTACGTGGTGGAGTTGTGTGCGCGGGAGCAGCGCTTGCTCCTCGGCGAGCCTACCTGAAGAAGCCAGCTCGAGCTGTAAGCGCTGGCGAGCCAGCGCTTACAGTTTGGGGGGCGTGTCAGGTATTCCCTAGAGCTTCACCACCTGATGCACCTGCTCCGCACAGGCACGCGCGTCGTCAATCATCTGGCCAAACGCCTCGCTGACAATCTCATCATGGGTCAGCCAGCGCATTTTCTGGCTCAGCCGATAGTGATAGCGCAACGCGCCATTTTCCCGTTTGCCCTGTAGATCCAGGTCGTACCACGGCGAGCGAACCTGGCAACCGGGTATGGTTTTTTCCATTTGCCCACCGCTCAGGGTGATGGTGTAGTCATTGGTTTCCGGGTTGCCCATATCAAGGTCGGCTTGCTGCCCTTGGCGGCGGTAGTTGATAAAGCCATCCCAGCGGCCCTTGAGCGACTCATCGGTATAGACGTAGTCGTTCGCCAGTTTTTCCAGTGCGCGCTGATCGTTCATGTGCGCCGTGACGGTATAGCCATCCTGCACCACAAAGGCGGTCGGCGGGCGGGTGATGCGGCAGTCGCTGATCTCGTTGCCAAAGTTGGCGCAGATGTTCTGGTCGGTGGCGGTGCTGCCTTGCTGGCGGTCGGCGACGCTCAGTCGCATCAGCGGCAGGCGGCTGAACGTGATGCTGGCCTGGGTCGCGCCGTTGCCGTGTTTATCGTAATGCACCTGTTTGTCCAGGCGCAGGGTGGTTTCGGGGTGCTCCAGGGGGATATGTTCCTCGCGCACCTGACCTTGGGCGTCATTGACCAGGACCCAGCGGTCCTGGATGTCGGGCATGACTTGGCCCGGCGCGAACACCGGGTTGGTCGGGTCTAGCCACCAGACCTGGTCCTCCACCTCGGCACGTACGATCGCGTGATTCGGGGCATGGGTGCCGGGGATCAGCAACGATTCCGCCACGTCGCCACGGCTGACCCAGGCGGTTTCGGCCTGGATGCCACTGGCCTTGAGCAGGGCCGTCAGGAGGATCGCCAGGTCTTTGCAATCGCCATAACCGTGCTGCTCGATTTCCGCCAGTTCGAACGGCACATAGCCGCGTTCCGTGGCGCGCCAGTCACCCAGGTAGCGGTAGTGGTCGTTGATATGCTGCATCAGGGCGGCGACCTGCTCCGCTGGCGCCAGGTTGCGTGCGGCAGCCACGGCAGCGGTGCTCTGCGGCGGCAGGCTGGCGCCCAGGATCTGGTTGTAGCGTTGGGCGAAACCACCGAAGTACGCCTGGCGTTCCAGGGTGCTGCCTACCTCGATACGCGGGATGCGCAGCAGCGCGGCGTTGGACGATTCATTGATGTAATTGAGATAGGTCGGGGCCTTTTGCACCACGTCCAGAGACTTGCCATTTGGCGCAGCAGTCACGCTGAAACCGTCGAACAGTTCGCTGCGCCAGTGGATCGGCTGCTCGGCAGTGAAGCGCGCCTTGAAGTGGTCGCGGCGCGCGGCGCTAGGGCCGAATTTGAGCACGTAGTGAAACTGCGTCATCAGCGGTTTGGCAGGGTGATGCTCGCGCACGGTGTAGCGGATCTGGGTGCCGACCCGCAAGTTGGGAAAGGCCAGTGAGGTCTGTTTATCACGGCTGAAACCCTGGTCCGGGTTGGGCGCGGTGCGGGTGTCGATCTGTGTGGCGTCCAAGGCCACCGGCTTGGCGCCGGGCTGGGTGGACTGCGCGCTGATCACTTCAAAGGTATCGCCTTCGGAGTAGTCGAAGTCGATGCGCGAGAGCATTTCGCGGCCGTTGGGCTTGAGGATCGTATAGCGGTAGGTGGTGGTGCAGTCGGTACTGGCGTCTCGGTTGAAGTGGCACTGCAGGTCCGTGTCGCTGGCCAGCGGGGCTTCGGCCAAGGGTTGCTTTGCTGCGAAAACACAAGGGCTGACAAGCCCCAGACTGAGGGCAATCAGGGGGCGGTGGAACGAAAAACGGTACATGGGCGCCTCGGGTGACACATTGAAACAGCTACCCGACGGGTAGCGAGAAGGCGCCGGATGATAATGGATCTCAATGGGCAATGACAGGATTGTTCGACAATTTATCAGGCTTAGAGGCCCGTCCTAGAGCCTTTTCTTTGATTTGTGTCAGCCATTTCTCAATTCAAAATCTACGCTGGCAAGTTTCTCGCCATTGATCAACACATGCACCGTGTGTTTCCCGGGGTAGTGCTTGCGCGTGGTCAGTTCGCGGATGTGTTGCCCGCGGCTGATGCGGTGATGTTCGCCCGCGGCCAATGTGAATGCCTTGAGTTTGAACACCTTGGCTGCACTGTGCCCCGCGCTTTTCACATAGTCGATGGCGTAATCCACCACCAGCTTCTGCGGGGCGACGGCCGTGGATTCCAGGGTGAAGGAGAGGTTGATGCGTTCACCCAGGTTGATCACCGCCGGCGTCACCTGCAGGTGGTGGATCTGCACCTCGGCCTTGGCCCCGGCACCCATGACCGTCAGTGCGCGCGTATTGCCTTGCTTGATCAGGCTGCGCAGGGCGTGGCGGGCGATCCAGGCAGTGTGAGGGTTATCCAGGTTCCAGCCTTCGATCAGGCCGAGCACCCAGTCGGGATGATCCTTGGTGATGTCATTGAGGTGGTTGGCCACGGACTTGCGCACGTACAGGCTGCTGTCGGCCTTGAGGTTGTCGAGGATCGACGCGCACAGCTCAGGGTTGGCCTGGACTTCGGCCAGGCGAAATGACCAGGGCAAGCGCGGCCGCGAACCCTCGCTGGCGAGGCGACGCACGTGTTCGTTGTCATCGCGCGACCATTCCTGCATCACCGCCAACGTGCGCTGAAAGTCGTGCAGCAAAAAATAGCGAATGGCGAATTCGGCGGAGCCAAAGGTGGTGAAGTATTTGAGGGCGGCCATGGAGCGTTTGAAATCATCCCGCCCGTAACTCGCCACGAAGTGCGGCAGGAACAGGCTGACAAACGCGCTGTTCAGGCGCGGGGCCAGCGCATAAAGCGCCTTGAGGGTTTGCGGGTAGTCCAGGGGGATCACCGCATGCAGGCTTTCGCTGACCCGCGCCATGCGTTGCATCACCGATAAATCGGCCAGCCCCGCCTTGGCGTGCTTGAGGAAGCCCTTGGCGTCGAACGCCGGGTACACCGCCGTCATCTCGCTGGCGATGTGTTGCAGGCGTTCGAGGTTGAATAGTTCTTTCAGCGCCGGGGCAGCTTGATCGGTCATCGGTGATTCCAGGGGAGGTTAAAGAAACCAGCGGTACTCCCGCGCGTTGATTTCTTGTTGAAAGGCCAGGTGATCCTGGCGTTTGTTCTCGCAGTACACGTCGACAAACTCGGCGCCCAGCTTATCGCGCAATACCGCCTGGTGCTGCATGGCGCGCACCGCTTCGAGCATTTCGAGGGGGAAGTCGGTGCCGCTGCTGCGGTCCTGGTTGAGCGGTGCGATGGGTTCGCGTTGGGCTTCAAGGCCGTGCTCCAGGCCGACCAGGATCGCCGCCAGCACTAGGTAAGGGTTGGCATCGGCGCTGGCGAGGCGATGCTCGATACGCAGGTTGCGCGGGTCGGATTCGGGAATGCGCAGGCAGGCGTCACGGTCTTCAAAGCCCCAGCTGGCGCGGGTTGCGGCATTGACCGCCGCCCCCAGGCGGCGGAAGGCGTTGTGGTTGGGCGAGAAGATCGGCATGCAGTGCGGCAGCAATTCCAGGCATCCGGCCACGGCATGGCGCAGGGGTTGCTGTTGATGGGCCGCCAGCAGATTGTTGCCCGCAGCGTCATACAGGCTGACATGCACATGCATGCCGCTGCCGGGGAATTGCAGGTAAGGCTTGGCCATGAAGCTGGCGCGGTAACCGTGCTTGAGCGCCACGCCGCGGGTGCTGCGGCAGAACAGGGCGGCCCAATCGGCGGCGCGCATCCCATCGTCGAGGTGGCCGAAGTTGATCTCGAACTGGCCGGGGCCGATTTCGGCGGTGATCACCGTGATATCGATGCCTTGGTCCTTGGCCGTTTGCGCCATATCGTCGAGTACTGCGCTGAACCGCGACAGCCGTTCGATATGCAGGTTGGGTTGGTCGTCGGCGTCGTCGCTCAGCGGGTCGCGGGCAAATTGCGGCAGGCCCTGGTCCAGCTTTTTATCGAACAGGTAGAACTCCAGTTCAAACGCCACCACCGGGTGGATGCCCTTGTGCTGCAAGCGCTCCAGCACCTTGGCCAGGACTTCGCGGGGTTCGAATGGGATGGGGGCTTCGGTGCCGTCCGAGGTGATCAGCATCTGGCCCAACGGCTGTGACTCCCAGCTGACCGGCTTGAGCGTGCCCGGCACCAGGCGGCGGTTGGCGTCTGGGTCACCGTCGTTGAAGCAATAATCGCCAATCTTGAACAACCCGCCCTGAACCCCCAGCAATACGGCGTTCTGCGGCAGCTTCAACGGGCTGCCGGCGGCGACTTTTTCCAGCATCTCGATGGGGTAGCGCTTGCCGTAGAAGTGCCCGGGAATGTCCAGGGCGATCAGGTCGACATAACGCACGTCGGGATGGTTCTGGCGAAAGGTCCGTACTTCGGCCAGTAACGTGGAGGCGGGGCTTTTCACGGGGGTTGCTCCTAGTTGTAAACACACAGCACGCGGGCGGGCAGGTCGGTCAGGTTGGCGTAGCGGCAATAGGCGAAACTGGCCAAGTGGAAGCTGTCGCCTTGGCCGAGGGTGACCGAACCGGCCTCGCCCTCTACCCACAGGGTCAACTCACCCTCCAGCACAAAGCCGGCCTGCTCGGCCCGATCACTCATGGTTTGTTCGCCGCTGTTGGCGCCGGGAGCCAGCAGGCTGTCGAGTATCGAGAACGCGCCGTTCATGCTCGGTGAGACCAGGATGTCGGTGATGCCATTGGCGTAATACACCGTGCGCCGCTCGTTGGGCCGGGTGATCCAGTCCACGGCCTTGGGCTTGGGCTGGCTGTAGAAATAGGTGGTGGGCACATCGAGGGCGTGGCTGATGGCAGTCAGATCAGCCACGGTCGGGCGCGACAGGCCGCGCTCGACCTGAGACAGGAAACCCACGGAACGCTCGATTTTCTGCGCCAACTGAGCGAGGGTGAGTTTCTTGTGCTTGCGCAGGTCGTGGATCAGCGTGGCGAGGGTGGCGAGTTCTTCTTGTTGGCTCATGAAATTTATTTCGATTAATTTCATGAAAAATTACAGGATTTATTTCACGGAGGCAATGGGAATGGATTTACACGCGCATTTGCTGGGGCTTGAACAGGCGCTACAGCAAAGCACTACCCGCTCGGATGCGACTCGGTTGGCACAATTGCTGGCTGAAGATTTTGTTGAGTACGGTGCCAGCGGCAATGTGTGGGGCAGTCGCGCACAGGTCATCGACGGGCTGCAGGATGAGGTGTTCGCGGCGCGTCGCATCACCGAATTCGCCGTAAAGCTGTTGAGCAAGGGCGTGGCGCTCGTGACTTATCGCTGCCACCGGAGTGGTGTCGGGACTTCACTGCGCAGCTCGATATGGCGGGAGGAGAAAGGGCAGTGGCAGATGGTGTTCCATCAAGGCACACCGGCGGCCCCTGAATAGGCCCTCGCGTGGCGAGGCTTGATTGAATGATCACGCGTGGCAGCGGTCCGAACCTGGGTACGCATCATTCATTGAAGGAGCACCCATGAAATCGAAATCCCTGATCGCCAGCCTGCTGGTCGCCACGAGCCTGTCCACTGCCAGCTTCATTGTGCAGGCCGGTGATACTCCACAGGAAACCGTGCAACCTTCGAACATCAATACCCGTGACCTGAAAGAAGGTGACCGTGCGCCGGACATGCTGATGCGCAAGGAGTCGGCCGTCAGTGACTGGAAAAAACGCGGTCTCAAGCAGCCTGAGGAAGACAGCCAATGGGCGCGGGTAGGCGATAAATTCGTGCTGCTCAAGACCACCAACGGCACCATCCTGGAGATCACCCCGGTCAAGAAATGATCGTGTCTGTCGCGACTGCTCTGGGTTAAGGTAACCGGCCATCGACGCCGCGTTACCTTCAAAGATCGAGAGCAGGATGCTTGCCACAATAAGAAATTACCCCCGCACCGTAAACCTGTTGCTGTCGGCCACGCTCATGCTCACGTTGGCCAAGGCGATCACGTTTCCGTACCTGGTGATTTACCTCACCCACCGCTTTGCACTCGACATTACCCACGTTGGCCTGGTCATCGGCAGTTCGCTGATCGTCGGCTCTCTGCTCAGCGTGAATGGCGGCTTCCTGGTTGACCGAACTAACAGCTATCGGTTGTTACTCGGCTTGAGCGCGCTGTTTGTGCTGGGCTTTATCGGCACGGTGCTGGTGCAGAATATCTGGGCGTTCTATGCCTGCCTGATCTTGATCAACCTGGCTTATGCCGTGATCGACATCGCTGTCAAAGCCGGCTTTGCGAGCCTTTTGCCCGAAGATGCGCGCAGCGAAGTGTTTTCCATCAAGTACACCCTTACCAATATCGGCTATGCCGTTGGGCCTGCGTTCGGGGCGATGGTGGCGAGGTTGGATATCAGCTTGCCATTTGTGCTGTCGGGACTGCTGGGGATGGGGTTTTTCGTGCTGTATTGGCGTTGGGGAGACCGCACGCTGACCACCGTCGATGCCGCGCAAAAACCGGTGCCTTTCCTCGCCGTCGGCCGTGTATTGCTGCGCGATCACCGCTTGGTCTGCTTCACCCTGGGTGGCGTACTCAGTGCCGTGGTGTTCGGTCAATTCACCGCGTGGCTGTCGCAGTACCTGGTGACCACCACCAGCGCGGAGTACACCTACACCGTGGTCAGCGCCGTGCTGACCACCAACGCGGTGCTGGTGATCGCCTTGCAGTACGTGATCGGACGGCGCATCTCCCATCGCTACCTGGGCCAGTGGCTGATCGCGGGCCTGGGCATGTTCATGCTGGGGGTGATCGGGTTTGCATTGTCGACCAGCGTGTTGTGGTGGGTGCTGGCGATGGCGGTATTCACGGTAGGCGAGATCATCGTGTTCCCGGCCGAATACATGTTCATTGACCGTATCGCCCCAGACCACCTGCGCGGCATGTACTACGGCGCGCAGAACCTGTCCAACCTGGGCGCCGCCCTGGGGCCTGTACTGTGTGGGCTGGTGCTTGCCAGTTGGCCGGCGCTCGCCATGTTCTACATGCTGGGGGCGTTCATTGTCGGGGGCGGGGTGTTTTATTACATCGGCGCCTCGCTGAAGCCGCGGCCATTGCCATAAAAAGGCGCTGCTACTGCGCCGAGGGCGACAGCGGCAAGTCATCCAGCGTCAGATGCCCCATGGTGTTGCTCTGCAGCTCATAGCGCAGCTCTTCCACCATTTTTTCCACGGCCTGAGCGGACTGCAACTTATTGACGCTGATACCCGTCACCACCAAGTCGACCCGGCCGGTGTCGGCATCGAAGACCTTCAAGGTCAACGATGCATCCCGGCACAGGGTGAATTCACAGGTCAGCGGCAACAGCGCTTCTTCGATGCAGTTGCGTAATTGAGAGAGGCTGAACATGCTCAGCCTCCTCAACGACGACGCAACAACAGGCCCACCAGCAGGCCAAGACCCGCAACCACGGCGACCGTCGCCAGGGGTTTTTGCTTGGCAAAATCACTCACGGTGTCCAGTGCGTCGCCATAGGTCTGCTGCAATTGCCCGGCGGTTTCGCGGGCAAGCCCTTGCGCTTGCAGTTGCTCGTCACCGGTCAGGTCGCCAAGAAAACCTTGGGCCTTGCCTGCAACTTTCTCCATCGCGCCTTTGACTTGTTCGCTTTTCATGGTGCATCTCCTCAAGAGATCAAATCATTACGGCACGGGCTCCAAGGCCTGTGCCCACTCTTCAAGGTTATGCAACGCATCACGCGGGAATAAGGCGAATTTGCACTGGTCGCACTAGTGCATTTGCACTCTATTTCTTGCTTTTTACCCGCAACTCACCGGCGAACAGTCCGCGCTCACGGGCCCATACGATTGCCGCGCTGCGGCTGTGCACGCCGAGCTTGGAGTAGACCGTGGCCACATGGTTGCGCACGGTATTGGGTGCCAGTTTCAGGCGCGAGGCGATTTCCTTGTCGGCCAGGCCTTCGCAGATCAAGCCCAGTACGTCGCGTTCACGGGCGGTCAGGTCGGTGAACGCCACGTTCGGCGCGTTGGGGCTGTTGACGCTTTTGGCATTGGCCAGCTTCTCGATGAGTGTCTGGCTGAACCAGGAGGCGTCCTGCATCACTTCTTCAATGGCCGCCACCAGTTCCAGTTCCGAGCGTTTGCGTTCGGTGATATTCATCATCACCAGCAGGTAGCACGGCGCGTCCTGGATGATCGCGGTGTCGGCAGACACTACGCAGTCGATCACTTCACTGCCTTTCTTGCGGACCTTGAGGTCCTGGCCGTCGAGGTTGCCCGCTTTCTCCAGGGTAGCGAACAGTTGCGCGCAGGCCTGGGGGCTGTCGATGAAATTGATGTCTTCGATGGATTTTCCGATCAGCTCTTCACTGGTAAAGCCGGTGATGTTCATGAACGCTTCGTTGATATCCAGCACTTGCCGGTTGGCGGCGCTGCATACCAGGGTCGGCACCGGTGTCAGTCGGAACGACTTGGCGAAGCGCTCCTCGCTTTGGCGCAAGGCAATTTCCGCTTTGCGCCGCGGTTCCAGGTCGGTGAAGGAAAACAGCATGCAGTCTTCTTCATTCATGTCCAACGGTTGGCCGGCGACGATCACCAGTTTGCTGCCACCCTCGGGCAGGCGTAGCTCGGCCTGCATCTGCGGGATGGTCGCGCCGTCACCCAGGCGCTGGATGGCGAGGTCTTTACGCTCGGCCTGCTCCAGCACATCCAGTTCATACACCGAGCGGCCGATCACTTGGTCACGGTTGTAGCCGGTCATCTCAAGGAAGCCCTGGTTGACCTTGATGTAGCGCAGGTCGCTCAAGCGGCAGATCACCGCGGGCGCCGGGTTGGCATTGAAGGTTTTCTCGAAGCGTTGCTCGGCGCTGGCCCACTCGGTGGCGTCGCTGAGGATCAGTACCAGCAGTTCCGGTTCTCCGTGAGCGTCGCTCAGCACCAGGCTTCGCAAGCGATGCACCCAACTGCGATCTGCGTCGGCCGTGGGGGTGACCTCCACGATCACATCACTGAACTCTTCACCCGCCGCCACACGGCTGAGTGGGTAGCTGTCCAGCTGCAACGGATGGTTATTGCGATAGCGCAGCGAGAAACGCTTGGCGTACTCCTGCGTGTTGGCACCGAGCTGCTCGACCTCACTGACGCCATGCATGCTCAGCGCCGCTTCGTTGGCCCAGAGCAGGGTCTGGTCGGTCTCGGCCAGAATCACGCCGTCGGACAGCCCGGAGATGATCTGCTGCAATTGGCGGCGGTTGGTTTCTTTGGCAAGGACATCCTGGCTCATGGTTTCTCCCGGTAGACAGCACATGGGGGTACGACACCTGGGGTTGAGGATAGTGCAGAGAAAGTCGCATCGGGGGAGTGCGAATGCACCAGTTGACCTGGTGCATTTGGCCCACGACTGAACGTATGTCCTTTCGCCACACTCCCAACCATCAAGGCACTTTGCCTTGCTCTCATAACTTGTGAAGGACCTTTGTATGACCACTGTCTATGAAACCAATCGTTCGCTGTTTCGCGTGTCCTGGAGTTCGGTATTGGCCGGTAGTGCAATTGCACTGGTCACCTACCTGGTGCTGAGTGTGCTGGGCACGGCCATCGGCGCGAGTGCTGTCGACCCGATGCAGGCCGGTAACCCACTGAGCGGTTTCGGCACGGGCGCCGGGATCTGGTTGTTCGTGTCGACATTGATCGCGATTGGCGTGGGCGCCTTCGTGGCGGGGCGCACCGCGCCGGATCGCGGCGGCCTGCACGGTGTGCTGACCTGGACGGTCACCACCTTGTTGACCACGTGGTTGCTGGCGGGTTTGGCTGCCAGCGTGGTCGGTACGGCGGGTAACGTTGTGGGCAAGGGCCTGTCGGCTGCCGGCAGCGGCATTGCGGCTGCAGCGCCAGGCATCGGTAACAGCGTCAAACAACAGTTGAACGAGCAAGGCATCCAGCTGGATTGGAACAGCCTGCAAGGTGAGCTGGATACGCTGCTCAAGCAAAGTGGCAAGCCTGAATTGGACCCGGCCAACGTCGAGCAGAAGGCCGACCAGGCTGCCGCTGATGGCAAGCAATCGGCTACCGCCGCAGCGACTGATCCTGCCCAGGCGAGTGATGCCTTGAAGCAGTGGTTCGAACGCGTCAAGGCTTCCGGTGAGCCAGCACTGAATGCGGCCGACAAGGACGCACTGGTTAACATCGTTGCTGCCCGTACCGGCAAGAGCAAGGAAGAGGCCACCCAGATCGTCGACAACTATGCCCAGGCCTATCAGCAAGCCATGCAAAAGGTCGATGAGCTGAAACAACAGGCTGAACAGAAGGCTCGTGAAGCAGGTGAAGTGGCAGCCAAGCAACTGTCCCGTGCAGCCTGGAGCACCTTGGCCATGCTGCTGCTGGGTGCAGCGCTGAGCTTCTTTGTTGGTCGCCTCGCGCTGACCAACCGTCGCGTGCCGTTGGCTTGATGTTGGCTTGATAACGAAGGAGGGCGGCCAGGAGGCCGCCTTCCTTTTTTCCACCTGCCTCAATGAACGCGTAAAATGCCGACCTTTTACGTGTCTCTCGTAAAGGTGCCCCTTGAGCGCAGGCAAAGCCGTCGGACTGTTACTCCTCACTTCTCTGCTGTCGGCCTGCGGTACTTCGCCGCCACGCACGCCCAATGACATCTGCGGCATCTTCCGCGAAAAGGACGACTGGTACGACGCCGCCAAAGTCACGCAAAAGCGCTGGGGCGTGCCGATCCAGGTGCCGTTCGCCATCATGTATCAAGAGTCCGGCTTCCGACAGGACGCCTTGGCTCCACGCAAATACCTGCTGTGGATTATCCCCTGGGGCCGTGTCTCCACCGCCGCCGGCTCCGCCCAGGCCAAGGACGAGGTGTGGAACGACTACCGCAAGAGCACCGGTCGCAGCGGCGCCAGCCGGCAGGACTTCGACGACGCCATCGACTTTGTCGGTTGGTACATGGACAAGACCTACACGCTCAACGGGGTCTACAAATACGACGCGTATGGCCAATACCTGAACTACCACGAAGGCTGGGGCGGCTATCGCCAACGCACCTATGCCGCGAAGGCGTGGTTGCCGCCAGTGGCCAGTAAGGTGCAGGCGCGCTCGCAGATGTACGCGGCGCAATATGCGCGGTGCAAGGATGATTTGGGGCGAGGGTTCTGGAGTCGGTTCTGGCATTGGTTATAACGAATCAGAAGCGGGTCCTACGCTGCATAGGGTGTGCAGCGTAGGAAGGGCGTTTACGCCTGGATTAACCAGCCTACCAGCGGCACTATCATCAGCGTACTCAAGGCCATTGACGTGACGTTACCTATGTACGGGTGAAAGTGCGCGGGCAAACGCCCCGCAAGCTCACAGGCCAAGGGCGGAGCGATCAGCGCCCCGAGCAGCGCACTTGAGCCCATGACTGCCCAGCTGCCACCATGGGTCAGCACCGCCGCAGGTACTACGGACACCAGCGGAACATAGGTCGGATACCAGCCTCGTTTGATCCACTGTTTTCGCCAGATCACTACACCTAACGACGATGTCAGCGCCTGCGCTACCAGTAGAGGTAAGACCAAGCCTGAGCCATAGACCGGGCTGATCGGGTTCAGAGCGTATGCCACCAATACGCCTGCTAGCAACCCTAGACTGGCGAGTTCATTCCCGAAAAATGGCGCTTCGGAAAAGTCCGCCAGCACCCGACGCAGGCTCCAGGTAATGCCGTAGACAGGGGGGCGCGCGGGTGCAGGCTTGGCGAGGGCGATGTAGTCTGAACGCACCAGCGAAGGCACACTGCGACACAGTACAAATGCGATGACGCTGCCCACGGCCATGCCTACCACGTTGCCGATCACCGCGGGCAGGCCCAGCGGTACGCACACGAAGTTCACGATCAGCAAGCACGCAGGCGTTACCAGCAATGCGCCCAACACCGCGCCGTTTACCGCAACTTTCCAGCCTCCGCCGAACATCAGCACCATTGCCGCTGGTAATGAAACGAATGCGGCAAACGTCGGTTGCCACGTTTGTGCGGTGACGCTCCAGCCCCACAGCAGATTGCTCAACAGTAGCCCTAACAGTGAACTGGTGACCAGCCAGGGCCACAGTCCCGTCCCATAGGAAATGGAAAATCCTTGCCATGTTTTACCGTGCTTGCTCGCCCACCACGCGAGGTAGGCGCCGCCCAGCAATCCAAGGGATGCAAGCTCATGCTTGTAGAAGGCTACTTCACTGATATCCACGAGTATCCACCGTAGCCAGGCAACAGGATGAGGCAGGCTCGCGACCATCTCGGCGTAGCCCGGCCACGAGCCTTGATTGCCGAGCGCCACCCAAAATACCAGGAGCACGCTGAACAACCCCAGTATCAGGACAGTGAGGTCCACCCAGGAACGGTGGTGTCTTGTTTCGGTATTGAGCGTTTTCATGTCGTGCCCTCCGATCAGCGCGGAAGGGCAGGGTGTTGGGCGTAACCGAGCATTTGATCGTAGAGATCATTGCGTCGATCGCGTTGCAGGTCGTTGAGGCTGTTCCAGATTGGAGCACTGCGTGCGCTGGTGATATCGATGTCGGCGTACAGGATTTCCTGGCGGTTGGCCGAGGCAACCGCTCCGATCGGCCAACCATTGGTCCCGGCAATCAACGAGCATCCGAGGTAACGGGCTCCGCGTTCTTCGCCAATGCGGCTCGCTGCAGCGATAAACACGTTATTGACGTGGGCGGCGGTCATTGTCAGGTACGACGCCATGCATTTGCCGGCGTCATCGAACAGGGGAGGTGGCGTCCACACCCAGTTGTTCAGGCTGCAAATAATATCAGCGCCCTGCTGACCGAGAATGCGTGGTACCTCTGGGAACCAGATATCCCAGCAAATCAGCAAGCCAATACGGCCGATAGGTGTTTCAAATACCGGAATGCCTGTGTCGCCAGGGGTGAACCAAAGCTTTTCCAGGTTCCACAAATGCGTTTTGCGGTATTTGCCGATAAACCCGTCTGGGCCTAGCAGTACGGCCGTGTTGAACAACTGCATGCCGTCTATTTCACACAGGCCTGCCACCAGATACACCTGGCGCTCGCAAGCAAAATCTATCCAGGCCTGTACGCTGTCGCCCTCCGGAACCCGTTCGGCGTGATCAAAAGCATGTTGGCGACTGCTAAAAAAATACCCGCAATTGGTAAGCTCGGGCAACACGATCAGGTTGGCTCCACCGTTTGCAGCTTCGGTTGCCAGGGCAAGACTTTGACGCAAGTTGTTGGCCCGGTTGTGCATGCCAACCTGCGGATCAAGTTGTATGACTGCTACGCGTGCGGGGCTTGCTGGTTCGCTCATGGAGGTGACCTCTTATTGTTATACAACCGGAAATCGGCTGGGTGTTTATAAGAGGCGAGCGAGTGTTTAATTAAAAGTCAGGTGATTCCCGTTGCGTTGTAGTCTGTTTCTTTTATGGCTCTGCTTTATAGGTGGGGTAGTCCTGCATAGTAAACCCACCGTTGAAATGTGCGTGGGTATTGTTGCAGATATTGATCACGGTATCGATGGCTCCTCTGAAACAGGGTTCAGTCCAGCCAGCGTCAACGGAAAAAGACTCCCCGCACAGGTATAGGCCTGATGTAGGAGAGAAGTCCCTGTTGTATTTCAGCAGTTTCATGGCGTCGTAATAAGTGCCTGCACGGTAAAGCTTTGCGCAGCCGAGCGAATTTTTGTCGTTCATCCAACGCTGGACCACTGCCTGTTTTCGTCCGATATAGGGGGATATTTTTTCCTTTATATTTGTAGACTTCAAAAGGATTCGGTCAAGGTCCTCAATGCATTTGTCCACGAGTTCTTCATCGCTGAAGACCGACAGTTTGGTGGCATCGTCCTCCCACGTATAGCTGAGGAGAATGCAATCATAGGTGTTGGTGTTGTTGTAACGATAGGTATAAACATCATGGACAAGGCTGTCTGTCACAATGATCTGGGGAATGTTTTTGTTGTGAGAGAGAAATGACTTTTTAAGCGGAGCGTACACCTTGCAGCTGGTTTCCCAATGGGCCGATTTGTAGGCCTCCGTGATTTCGAATGGGAGCATTGCCTGGCTGAAATTCTCAATTGATATTTGTGTCTCGATCAGCCAGGAGGGAAGTGTCATTACCACTGAGTCGCAATCGATGAACGCTTTGCTGGTCCTTTCTTTTTTTGTGATGTTCCAGTCGTAGTAAACCCGTATTTTTCCGTTGTTAAGTTTTTTCAGCGTTGTCACTGCGCTGCTGGTCATTAAGCCAAACTGATCTTTCAGGAGATGTTCGTATAGAGATTCATGGGTTTCATCCGGTTTGATGAAAAGCAGGGATTCGGCCAGCGATCCAAGTCCGATGTAATTGGGTTTGTTGAATACAATGCCTCTCGAATCGACGGTCGCGGCAGCGTTTAAGTAGGGCGAGTCCATCGGCGTGCCGTCTGCGTTCACACGCCCGTGGATCAGCTGCAAATGACTGCTGAATCCGAATATTGCCGTGCGCAGCGGGTAAAGCGAGCATACGTCGTAGAAGGCTCCCCAACTGCCGTCACCAATTCCGATGGAGTAGAAAACGGCGGACTCCTGTGCATTCATACCCATGCCTCCAAAGTTTCCAGGATCACCTGGCAGCCAATTTTCGATGCTCGGCATTTTGACTAGGTCACGAAAGGAAATACTTTCATATTTTCTTACTATCGAAGCCCACATCTCCTCCCAGCGCTCAGAACCATAATGCTCAGAGACGATTAAAGTCATTCGCTCGGCAAATGCTTTCCATCTTGCGAAGACGTTACCCAACGTTGGTCCCGGAGGAGGGGTTGCACCATCGGTGTTTTTCCAGATAAGCATGGTGGGTTCCGTGCTGTTGTCCATGCTTCCCTCTCGTAGATATATACCAGTAGAGCGGACTGCAGGACTGCCCGGGTTCGGGAAGTCTGAATGGCGTAGTTCGAATGCGTTGGCGTAATAGGCCATCAGCGATCGCCCCTCTTTAGGTGGCTCATTCGATTTATTGAAGAATGGCATTCTCATTGCGCCCATTTCAAAAGGTGGCCTGCCGACGCTGTTGGTATAATTATTCCCCAGTGCGGTCAGATGCCGGCCACCAATACGCTTTGACTTTTCAATCAGTGTGATGTTGTTGAACCCGCACCTGTGAAGTTCGCGCGCGGTGGTCAAGCCTGTAATGCCCGCGCCAATAATGCAGATTTTATGATCGGGTTGAGTGGCCTGGGCGATTCCGTTGGTTTGTTCTACCAAGGCGCGGTAGTCAAAACATAAGTCTGGCGGATTCGGGTACGTGGCCCTCCAGCGTTCAGGCGGAGAACGTTTCTCGCGACGATGGTGTCGGGCGATATCCGCTGGGTAGTTAAAGTCAGAGCCAATCGTCATGCTGATATTCACTTTCTAGTAATAATGGTTTCCTCACAGGTTGATGCACGCACGCTGAAGCGAAAATAAGCAGCCTGTGATTTTGGATTAGGGAATGTCGTGTTTTTTCGTAGGTGACGTGACGCGGCCAAGTTGATTAGCACATGTGATTGACCCAGCAGCTCTATTATCTTCAGTGTTGTGTGTTCCGAAAGGACTTATCAATCGCCCAGCGCCGCTATCTATCTAACACCGTCCGTCCCTGGCGCTCTCCATGCTGATGCTTCTTTCATCGACATGGACCCACTCCCCATGAGCACCGTCATACCCCCGGCACCTGCCCCTTCGTTCAGCGAAATCAAGGGCTACCTGAACCTGATTGGTCATCACCTGTTTGAGCAACCTGCACCGCTGCTGCCCCAGCAATCGGCGAGCGCGGAGCAGTTGTATTTGCAGGGTTTGAACGACAAGTTGCGCGCCCACAACCAGGTGCTTGCTGCACGCCTTCGCGAGTTGTACCAGGCCCTGGAACAGGCTGACCTGCAACACGCCGACGGCAAGGCATTGCTGGCACGACTGCGCAGCGGGTTGAACGCGCAGGTGCAGGCGCTGCTTGAGCGCAGCGTCATCGACGGCAAAGGGCTACGCAGTTTTAGCAGCCACGACGCCGGCATCCGCGCATTTGAAAACGAGGCCCGGCGTGACCTCGCCGACCGTTTGCTGCACCCCGAGATGGCTCGGCTGGTCACGAATGTTTCCCTGGGGCCGGCGTTTCGTCCCGGGGTGTATGCGTTGACATTTGCCTACCAGTACCAACCCGTAGCGTTCGCCGGCGCGTTCGTGCTGACGGTGCGCAACAGCCCCGTGGTGACCTCGCTGACCGGTGACGACGCGGTGGGCAATGTGTTGCTGTTCCACCCATTACGGGGCATCGAGGTGTTCGATTCGCTGGCCGGACTCGACCGTTACCTGCGGGGTTCCATGGACAGCGCTGCGGCTCGAGCCGAATACCTGGCGTTGTTGCCCAGGCGCTATCAATCCCTTGGTCCGGCCGGTATCTGGCCGCTGACGTTGACGCCAATCACCGGGGAGCCGCTGTTCGAGCATGTCTTCGACGCGCTCAAGGCCAAGCGCGAACAGGACATCGAGTGGGCCCTCGACCTGGTCGACAACCCCGGACGCAGCGCGCGTGAAGTGGTGGCCGACCTTGACCTCGCCATCCAGTCGACATTACCCGACCTTGGGCCACGCCTGGCCTTGCATGCCCAGCGCTTGCTCGACCGCTGCCTGCGCTACAGTGCGCCCGATTGGTATCGCAGCGCCGACGCCCAGCGGCGTGGCACCCTGGCCGAGTTGCTGAGGCGCTATGACCAGGCGCGGGCCCACGTGATCAACCTGATGGGGCCGGCCGCCACGCCGCCTGCCCTGGCCCGTTATCAGCTGATCGAGCAACTGGCTGAAGACCTGGATATCCACGACCTGGACCCGGACCGATTGCAGGTCAGTACACGGCGTACCGTCGCGGGCGTGGGTGATTATGAGCAGTCGCCAAGCCTGAGCCTGCTGGCGCTGCGTGGCTTGCACGCAGGCGACGAAACGCCAGGCTCGGCCTTTTTGACCAAGACCACGCTGACCTATGACCGAGCGCCGTTGAGCAGCGACTATCAGGACCTGACCCCGACCTACCTCGCGACTTTGCTGGGCCGCCTGCAACCGCGCCTGGACTTTGCCGCGGTGCAGCGCGACAGCCACACCAGCCCCGTGGTCAAGCAGGCCATTGAGTCGATGCTGGAGCACCGCCTTTGTGCCCTGGCGTATACCGCCCTGCTGCAAAACCACCTGGGCGAGGGCGACTATGCGTTGATCCAGGCGTTGCGCCAGGGCACCGGTCAATACTTGAGTGCCGCGACCGTGTCGTACCATGAAGCGCAGCTCAACGGCTTCTGGCTGTTGCGCCAGACGGACGCTGACGGTGGGACCCAGCGTCTGCTGCTGTGCACACCCCAAGCGCCTGTCGCGCAGCAGTTCCTGGCATTCGACAACGAGGCCAGCTGCAAGGCGCACTTGCTGGGCTGGTGCATGAACCCCGCGATGAAGGATTACGTCATCAGTACGCTCGCGCTGCGTTTTCGCCCGGCCATGCACAAGATCCTCGCCGGCCTGAGCTTCATGCCTCATGCCCAGGAGCACCACAAGGTCAGCTTCACGTTCGCGCCTGACTACGCCGCCAGCCTCAAGGCCATGGCCCAGCACCTGCTGGCCACACGCGACGATGATCGCAACTTCGCCACCCCCCTGTGGTACCGCTCGGCCAGCCTGGCACAGCGCCAGGCGCTCACCACCCTGGCGCAGGACACCGAGGGCGCCTTGCGCGCGTACAACGCCCACCCGCAGTCCCCGTCGCAGTTCCCCAGCTTTGCGACGTTTGTGCACGGGCAAGCCAAGGCGCGCTTGAACGCGCTGCTGGGGCAGCAGGACGTCGACCCCGACACCGTATGGGCCCATTACCCCCAGGCGTTCCCGGGCCTGACAACGCCGCCGTCCATGACGTATACGCAGCTGTACCGCGACGGTTACCAAGACAATGTGGGTTTCCTGGACCCCAAGTTTGAGACCTCGGCCACTTTCACCGGGCCTGTGGGTGTCGACCTCAGCCGTCTCACGCCCGAGGCCGTTGCCCGCTCGGTGCGCGGTGTGTGGGTCGGCCAGCGTTATGCCGACGAAGTGCGCGGAAAATTGCAGAGCCCGGGCAGCCCTGGCTATGGATTCAGGCGTGATGCAACACTGGCGATCAGCCAATTGCAGATGCGCAATGCAGCACTGGAATCACGCCTGCAGGGCCACATCGCCCAGGCGGATTTCGAATGGCTCGATACCTGCCTGCAGAACCTGGGCAATGCCTCGGCCCAGGTGCGTGAAAGCTATCAGGTGCATCGGCTGTTCGTGGACGGCGACTGGGTGATCGACACCTTCTTGTTCAAGCGTGGGCATGACCCGGTGCTGCTGTACACGCCTAACGCGCCCGATGGTGTTGCGTTTCGCGAAGCGCGGCTGTTCAACTATATGTTGAAGCATGTGGATGGCATGGTCGGCTATTTTGCCGAGCGCGTGGGCATGCAGTCAAAGGTGCGTGTGCGGGCGTTTCTGGAGAACGCCAGACAGCAACTGCCGCAGACACTTGATCGCACCCATCCCAGCCCTGGGCGGCATGATCCGATCCGTCGCGAGACGGTGCTGCTCAACCTGCGCCAGGCGCTGTACGACGCCAAGCTGCAGCGCAAGATCGACGATGTGGAAGCCACCACCGTCAACCGCACGCAGATGATCATGGACGTGGTGTGGGCTGTTATCGAACCGCTCGTTGCCATCGCCACCGCGCCTTATCCGGTGCTGAGCCTGAGCCTGGGCATGCTGTTGGCTTTCAAGGATGGCATGCTCGCGCTGCATGCGTATAACCAGGGGCAGATGGGCGAAGCGTTCGGGCATTACCTTGGCTACCTGCTCAATAGCGCTGGCGCGGTATTTACCGATTTGCGCCCGGCGCTCAGCATGCCCTGGGGCAAGCCGATGCGTCCGCTGTTGCACACGGCATCGCAGGAACAGGCGCTGTCGTTGGTGAGGCAATTGCACACCCCGGCAACTGCCATCGATGATCTGCAGGCCGTGTTGTTCCAGGGCCAGGCGTTGTGGACCACCAAACAGCCTGACGCCCTCGGGCGTTTCCTGCTATTGAGGCATGACCCGCTGACCGGGCGTTGGCAGTCCACCGGACGGCTGGCGATTCGGGATACCCAAGGCCGTTGGGTGCGCAGCGGCGTCACGGGCGGTGCGCCCAAATATGAAAAGCTCCCCGTCGTCGCGGCGCCATTGCAGCGCTACGAAGCCCCACCGGCACTGTTGAAAGACCTTGAATACGTGGTGAGCCCCAACGCAGTGGCGACGTCCGTTGCGGGCATCGCCGATAATTTTGGGGCGGACAGTGGCAGGAGCGTCATCGCCAAAAATCTCTCCCACTTGCGAGAGCCCTACGCCGAGGCGGTGGCCAACCTGGCCCTGGATGCGAAAGCCCACTTCGATGCCCTGGCGCCGCTCGTCCCGCGTGCCGATGTGTTGAGCTTTGACAGTAATACCCTGGCGCCGGTCGTGCTGCAGCGGCTGCTTAGCGAAAGCAAAGGGTTGATCGTCGGGGCGAGCGTTGACTCCATCGCCAGCAAGCAGCTGTTGATCCAGCAGATGCGAACCCTGTATGAGCAAGGCGTGCGGCGCCTGTATATCGAGTTCCTGCCTGCCGACGTATTCCGCGCCAAGCTGGATAAACTGAAAACCGCCAAGGTATCCAAGACCATCGACCAGCACCTCAAGGCAGTCGACAAGGCCATGGCGACCCCCGCAGACAGCCCCTATTCCTACCGAGCACTGGTGCTGGCGGCGCGCGAGCACGGCATCGAGGTCAAGGCGCTGGACGCGTCCACGTCCTACTTCCTGGATGACGCGTTGTCCGCAGGGGCCACGTCGGTGCTGACGCCACGTGAAAACCGCTTGCGTAATTTCTACTCCCACAAGGTGATCGCCAACGACGTGGCGGCCAGCCCCGACGACAGTTGGGTGGCCTTGGTGGATCATCGCCGGATGAATACTCACGACCAGGTGCCTGGCTTGGCAGAGTTGCACAATACCGTCAGCTTGCGAGTCGAGGACGTGGGTGCCGGCTCGCCGACAGGCGTCTGGAAGGACACGCCTGGCGCTATTGCGGGCGACTCCATGGCCAAGGCTGACTTCAAGATTAGCCTACAGACCGCTTACTCCAAGTCCACGTCGCAGGTGCTGGCACCCGCGGCTCAGCACAGCTATAGCGCGTTTGAAATTCCCGCCGAAATGCGTGATGCGGTGATCAGGCTCAAAGATACGGCGAAAGGTCTGGATTCCCGTTACTTTCCAGGTGACCCAGAACTTCGACCGGCCTATAGCGTCTTCCAGCAAACCCGCGAAAAGCTTGATGCTGCTGCTACCGCCCACTTCAAAGACTACGTGCCACCGGCCAAGCCGGTACAGCCGCTTTTGTCTCCTGGCCTGACCGCGCGTGAGTTCTTCGAGCGCGCATACGCACAGTCAAACGGGGTGTTGATTGGCGAAGCGCACAGCGGGCGGTCCAGCAAAGCGTTGTTGATCAAGGAACTGAAGGCCATGAAGGTCAAGACGCTCTACGTTGAACACCTGTTCACGGACCTGCATCAAGCGGACCTGGATGCCCTGTATCGCGGAGCGCCGATGTCCAGGGCACTCAAGGACTACCTGCGGATACAGGACCGCGGGCATATGCTGGGTTACGACGGCCCGCACACGTATACGGCGCTGATAGAAACCGCCGCCAAATATAAGATCCGCCTCCACGCGCTGGATTGCCTGGCCAGTTACCGCGTCGAAGGCATGCAGAACAAAGCGCAGTCCCGCGCGGCAATGTTCAGCTACTTCGCCAACGAAGTCATTACCCAGGACCAGCTTGCACATGGCCCTCATCGCTGGGCAGCGTTGGTGGGCAACAGCCATACCGACACCTACCTGGGTATTCCGGGAGTGGCCAATATGCAGGGTGCTATCAGCCTGCATGTCAACGATGTGGCTCCCAGCCAGCCTGTTGGCCTGCGGGCTGGTCGGTGGGAAACGGCCCATAAAGCCATGCGTCCCGATGAGTGGGTAGCACTGCGCAGCGACTTTGCGCTCGACGTTGCGGTGGCCGGACACAAACCACCGGACGCGTTCACGCCTGCGGATCGGTCACGCCTCACTCAAACCGGCTACTTCCTGATTGACCGACCGACGCCTGCCCAGACCTTGCTCATTCATCGTTCGCGCACGGGTGAGATCGTTACCACACCTATTCAAGTGGACGAAACCGGGCGCTTTTTCGTCGATCGTTGGGAGCCGCTCAGGAGTGAGCGGTATGTCTATCAGTATCAGTTGATCCATGCCTTGCAGGAGTTTATGGGGCTACGCCCCGCGCCTTGATAGCCACCAAGCCCCGACCGTCCTGCGGTCGGGGCTTTTTACTTGCCAAACCCGATTGATTCTGGGAAAACGCCAACCTTCAAGTATTCAGTGAGCACCCCATGAGCAACGAAGAGCTGCAGATCACCGACGTCCGCCTGGGTACCGGCAAAACTGTGGTCAAGGGCGCGCTGATCACCACCCAGTACACCGGCACCCTGGAAGACGGCACGGTGTTCGACTCGTCCTGGGAGCGGGGCAAGCCGTTCCAGTGTGTGATTGGCACCGGACGGGTTATCAAGGGCTGGGACCAGGGGTTGATGGGCATGCAGGTAGGCGGCGTGCGCACCCTGTTCGTACCGGCGCATTTGGCATATGGCGAGCGGTCGATGGGCGCGCATATCAAGCCCAATAGCAATCTGCGTTTTGAGATTGAGCTGTTGGAAGTGCTGACCCGAGACGATTGAGAGGGGGTCATCATGGACGTTGATTCAGGCGGATTGCCCAGGTGTTCCGTTGCGGGTATTCAGGTCAAGGAGCTGGGTGGTCGCGATGAGGCCCAGTTGCAGCGTTTTTTTGAGCGGGCGCCAGATTACTTCATCGCGGTGAACGGCGAGCCAGCCACACCGACTGAAGCGCGGGAGGAATTGCTGGGGCAACTGCCCCCGGGGTGGGCCTGCCGGCGGATGTATTGGCTGGGTTACCGCGACCTGGACAATCAATTGGTTGCGGTGGTGAACATCGCGGCGGATGTGCTGGCGGTCGGTGTCTGGCATATCGGCCTGTTGCTGGTGGATGCGCGTTTGCATGGCACTGGGTTGGCGCAGCAGCTGCATGCGGACCTTGAGGCGTGGGCTGTACGCAACGGGGCCCAATGGCTGCGCTTGACGGTGGTCATCGGCAATACCAAGGCCGAACGCTTCTGGCCCAGGCTTGGCTATGTGCAAGTGCGTACCCGTGAGGGCATTGCGATGGGCCGGCAGGTGAACAGGGTGTCGATTCAGGTCAAGGCGCTGGTCGGTGGGCAACTTGATGAGTACCTGAAGCGCGTCGAGCGCGATCGACCCGCGATGCCATAGCGCGGCTGTACAGCAGCTGCAGGCCCCTAGACGTGTCTTCCTGAACCCATCCTGAAGATTCTTCTTATTCCCCATACGGAAACTTTCCTACGGTTTACTCTCCTGTCATCGGGGCGTAAGCTTCGCGCGTTTTCATCAATAGCGGAGACCCTCAGTGGGTACTTGTTCGAGCGACAGTAGTCGGCCGGTTTCGGTAACCGGCACAGGCTTGGCAAGGTAACGCGCATTTTCTCGATGCCGTTGTCTCGTCACTAAACGCGAGAAGCGGCATCCCGGCAGCAGCCAATCCTGGCGCCTGCCCGAATCCCTCTCATCGACGCTGACCAGCACCTGACTCACCTCGGGATGCTACGGACGCGCCTGCCTTTTACGGCAGGCGGGCCAAGCCGGCTGTGCCTTTAAAACGGGCGCGGTGCGCACGGCGGTACCTGTACGAGCGTTTCCTCGCGCAGGAGTAACACCATGAACCTCACTCTGTTGAAAGAGTTCTTCGCCGGCTTCCTGCGGACCCGGCACATCGCCCGGCATTTCCGTCGCCTGGCGATGCTCGACACCGTGGCCGACGCCAGCGTCAGCCGCGAAGTACCACCGACCCTGGCGCAAACCCTGGTGGTCTCGGCCAACAGCAGTAGCGTGCAATTGCTCGGCACCCTGGGCAGCCACTCCGAAGGCTTGAGCACCCAGGAAGCCGATGCGCTTCGCGTTCAATACGGCCTCAACGAAGTCGAGCATGAGCAGCCGCTGCCAGGGTGGGTTCACCTGTGGCATTGCTACAAGAACCCGTTCAACCTGCTGCTGACCTTGCTGGCGGTGATCTCCTGGCTGACCGAAGACATGAAGGCCGCCACCGTGATTTTCTCCATGGTGGTGCTGTCGACGCTGCTGCGATTCTGGCAAGAGGCCAAATCGAACAAGGCCGCCGATGCGCTCAAGGCCATGGTGAGCAACACCGCCACGGTGCTGCGTCGTGACGCAGCCAAGCGCATCGAACTGCCGATCAAGCAATTGGTGCCGGGCGACCTGATCGTCCTGTCGGCAGGCGACATGATCCCCGCCGACTGCCGCGTGCTCAGCGCCAAGGACCTGTTCGTCAGCCAGGCGGCGATGACCGGCGAATCGATGCCGGTGGAGAAGTTCGCCCAGCAGCAGGATGCCAACACCCGCAACCCGCTGGACCTGGAAAACATCCTGTTCATGGGCACCAACGTGGTGTCCGGCGCCGCGACGGCGGTGATCCTGACGACCGGCAACAGCACCTATTTCGGCGCCCTGGCCCAGCGCGTGACCGCCACCGATCGTGCGACGACCTCGTTCCAGCATGGCGTCAACAAGGTCAGCTGGTTGCTCATCCGCTTCATGTTCGTGATGGCGCCGCTGGTGCTGTTCATCAACGGGTTCACCAAGGGGGACTGGACCGAAGCGCTGCTGTTCGCCCTGTCGATCGCCGTGGGCCTGACCCCGGAAATGCTGCCGATGATCGTCACCTCGACGCTGGCCAAGGGCGCGGTGTTTCTCTCGCGCAAAAAAGTCATCGTCAAGCGCCTG
>Ga0157373_10000771_pt1 | contig 24715 bp, 17 predicted proteins | sample C65metaG_FD_113460 | JGI IMG/M metagenome (GOLD analysis project Ga0157373, IMG submission 113460) | Corn rhizosphere microbial communities from Kellogg Biological Station, Michigan, USA - C6-5 metaG | ecosystem: Host-associated > Plants > Roots > Rhizosphere > Soil | place: USA: Michigan... | reverse complement strand
TGGTAATAGGCACTGTTGAAATGCCCCTGCCAGCGATCCTCCTCAATGGCTGCCAGCGCTTGCAACAGTAGGGGCAGATTCACCGTTACCGGCAACCGGGAAAACGCCGGACGCGTCATGCTTGCGCCCGGTTATGGCTTCACCGCTGCCTTCGGCACCGTGATGTCGCCCTGGGCCCAGGCCGCTTCGCGATTGGCCAATGCCGTGGCAATCGACTGCACCTGAGTCGATTGCACTTCGTCGGGCATCGGGTCGAGACCGGCGCTGGCGAAGATCTGGCCGTAGGCATGGCGCAGGTCGGCATAGGACAGATCTCGCCGCAGGTCGGCCTGCAAGGTATTGAGCTCACCCTGGATCAGGTCCAGCTCACCGATGCCAGCGGCCTGATGACGGCTACGCAACTGGCCGACGATTTGCCCGTCGATGTCCGATAGTTGCTGGTTGGTCTTGAACTGGCGCAGCGCATCACGGTAGTTGGCATTGGCGACGTACAGTTGGGCCAGTACGGCAATCGACATTGCCTGCCGCCGCGCCGCCGCCACTTCTTCACCGGCCTTGGCCACGTCGATGGCCGCCGGAGCGGAGATCACGTTGAACAGGTTCCAGGTGACTTTCACGCCATAGTCCGCCCAGCCCTGCTCCACCAGGAACGAGTTGCTGTCGTAGTGCCCGCCGGCGGAGAACTCCAGGCCCGGCAACAGCCGCAGCATGGCCTTGCGGGTTTCGGCGGCCGTGATGCGTGTCTGGTAATCCTGCTCGCGCAGTTCGGGGCGGCTGGTCAGGGCTTCGTGCTCGAGACGGGCCATGTCGACCTTGAGTTCCGGGATCTCGTACTCATCCGGGGTCGCAAGGGTCAACTCCGTGCCCAGGGGCAGGTTGATCAAGGTGGCCAGTTCGGTCTTGGCCAGGGACAGCGCGCGCCGCTGCTCTTCGAGCTGGCGGGTGGCCTGGATCAACGAGCGCTGGTAACCCAGGGCCTGCACCCGGTCACCGATGCGCTGCTCGCTCATGCTCTGGCTGTTGTTGCGCGCCGCCTCGACCCGGGCCATCAGGCTATCGATCTGCTTGAGCAGGCGTTCGGCGGCCATGGCTCGCCAGTAGGCCGAACGCACATCCTGGACGATGGTGTTGATCACCTTGCGCCGGCGTTCCTGGACGATCAACCGCTGATCACCGGCCTGCTTGGCGCTGATGTAGCTCACGCCGAAGTCGAGCACGTTCCAGACCATGGTGAGGTCGGCCACTTCACGGTCACGGTCCTGAGAGGTAGACGGTTCCAGAGACTGGGTGCCGGTCTCCACGCTCTGGCTGCTGGAAGCGTTGACGTTGTTGCGGCCCACGTAACCGGCGTCCAGCGCCATCCGTGGCAGCATGTCGAAACTGGCCAGGTCCAGCTGCCGCTTGGCCAGGGCCTCTTCCATGATTTTCAGGCGCCCTTCCAGGTTGTACTTCACGGCCCGGGCCATGGCCTGGTGCAGGGTCAGTGGGCCGCTGAGGGGCTCCTGACCCTTGTACATGTTCTGCAGATCGGTTTGGGCGCGCTGTTCGCTGACGCTACGATCGATCGGTTCACTGGTGACTGCACACCCGCTGACCACCACTGCCAGCAGACTCATACCGAATAACTTCTGACTTCTATTCATTCCCTGGAATGCCCCTGGTTGCCGCAAATTTTCTTATTGAATGCTTCAGGCCTGTGCCTGGCTGACGCCCACCTGTTGTAGCGCCATCGCCAGGCTGTCGACTTGACGCTGCTCAGTGTCCTTGAGGTGTTGCAGTTGCTGGCCCAAGGTCGGCGCGCCAAACATCCCGCGTATCCCCTGGGAAACATCGCCCCCCTGCATCGACGAGTTGCCAAAGGCATTCATCGACTCGCTTTCGGCGCCGGAATCATGGTTGAACAGGGTCGAAATGGTGCTGCTGCCGAACACCCCGCCGTCGCCGCCCCCAAAGCCGAGGAACCCTTGACCCGAGCCATCGCCGGCGGCATCAGTGCTGAATACCTGGGCGATATAGCTGGGTGCCCGTTCGCCACGGTTGATGAAAATATCGCCTATTGGCCGCAGACCGCCGCCCACATCCCGTTGCTCGAACAGCGGTGGGAAGCCCAACGGCGAACCCAGGTCGCCCGTCGGCGGCGTGAAGACGATCGGCTGCAATGGCACATCGGAAGGCGGTATGACCGTGACCGGATCCGACGTCAGGAACTCCGGCGGTGGCTTCACATCGTTGGGCACCACCGTGTCGATTGCATAATTGTTGGAGACCGCCACGCTGGCCCCAGCGTTGCCGGCCCCATCGCTGACGTTACTGGTGTCCAGGGCGATGAAGTTGCTCGGGTCGGTGAGATTCGCCGTGGGGGTAAAGGTCGCTGTCCAGGTCTTGCCACCATCACTGCTGGTCAGATTGGTCAGTTCGCCGTTGGTGACGCTCAGGTCCGACAAGTCGAAACCGGCCACGGCTTCGCTGAAGGTGATGGTCACCTGGGTCGTCTCGCCCACAGTCAGGTTTGAATCGGCGACCACGATGGTCGCGCTCGGCCGGGTGGCATCGAGTACGTAGTTGCTGGAAATCGCGATACCCGCGCCGGCGTTGCCGGCAATGTCCTGCACGGTACTGGCGTCGAGCAGGATCAGGTTGGTGGCGTCGTTGACACCCGCCGTAGGCGTCAGGGTCGCCGTCCAGGTCAGGCCGCCGTCACTGCTGGCGAGGTTGGACAGCACACCATTGGCGACACTGAGGTCCGACAGGTCGAAACCGGTGACTGCCTCGGTAAAGCTGATGGTCACGGTGGTGGTCTGGCCGATGCCCAGGCTGGTATCGCCCACCACGATGGTGGCGCCCGGGCGCACGGTATCGACCGCGTAGTTGTTGGAGTTCACTACGCCGGCACCACTGTTGCCGGAAACGTTGACCACGCCGCTGGTGTCCAGGCTGATCAGGTTGCTGGTGTCGGAAATGCCGGTGCTCGGGGTGAACGTCGCCGTCCAGGTCACGCCACCGTCCGAAGACGACACATTGCTCAACGTGCCGTTGCTCACGCTCAGGTCGGCATTGTCGAAGCCGCTGACCGCTTCCGAGAAGGTAATGGTCACCAGCGAGGTTTCCCCCACCGTGAGTGAATTGTCCGCCACCACGACGGTGGCGGTCGGCACCTGTGTCTCGACCGCGTAGTTGGCCGAGTTGGTGGTCCCTGTCCCGGCGTTGCCGGCCGCATCGCTTACGCCGGTGTTGTCCAGGACGATGAGGTTGGTGGCGTCGCTCACGCCCACGGTCGGCGTGAATGTGGCGGTCCAGGTCAGGCCGCCGTCGCTGCTGCTGACCGCGCTCAGGCTGCCATTGGCAACGCTCAGGTCGGCGTTGGTGAAACCGGTCACGGCCTCGGAGAAGGTGATGGTCACCAGCGCGGTTTCCCCCGGCCGCAGCGTTGAATCGTTCAGCACAATGGTGGCGGTCGGACGCTGGGTGTCGATGGCATAGTTGTTGGAATCGGTGGTGCCGGTGCCGATGTTGACCACCAGGTCGGCGATACCGCCGTTGGTGAGGGTGATGACGTTGCTGGTGTCGTTGATGCCGGCACTCGGCGTGAACGTCGCGGTCCAGGTGATACCGCCGTCACTGCTGCTCAAGCCGGTGACCGTACCGTTGGCGACCGTCAGGTCGGCAGCGGTGAAAGCAGTCACCGCCTCGCTGAAGGTGATGGTCACCAGCGAAGTCTCGCCAGCACCAATGGCGGTGTCGGCCACGACGACGGTCGCGGTGGGGCGCACGGTATCGACGGCATAGTTGTTGGAGTCGGTGGTGCCGACCCCGGCGTTGCTCGCACCGTTGCGCACGCCGGTGTTGTCCAGCGTGATCAGGTTGCTGGTATCGGAAACGCCGACGCTCGGGGTAAAGGTGGCCGTCCAGGTCACGCCGCCATCGCTGCTGCTGACGCTGGTCAGGGTGCCGTTGCTGATCGTCAGGTCACTGTTGTCGAACCCGTTCACCGCTTCGTTGAAGGTGATGGTCACCAGCGAGGTTTCGCCGATACTCAACGACGAGTCGGCGACCACGATGGTGGCCGTCGGCACGTTGGTGTCGACCTGGTAGTTGTTCGAACTGGTCGTGCCGGTGCCGGTGTTGCCCGCCGCATCACTGAAGCCGGTATTGCTCAGCACGATGACGTTCGTGGTGTCGACGATCCCGAGGTTCGGCGTGAGGGTGGCGGTCCAGGTGATGCCACCATCGCTGCTGCTGACCGCGCTCAGCGTGCCGTTGGCTACGCTCAGGTCCGAGTTGTCGAAGCCGCTGACCGCCTCGCTGAAGGTGATGGTCACCAGCGAGGTTTCGCCGACGCTCAGCGCGTTATCGGCCACGACGATGGTGGCGGTCGGGCGCTGCGTATCGACAATGTAGTTGTTGGAATCGGTGGTGCCGGTGCCGGCATTGCCCACACCGTCCACCACGCCGGTGTTATCGAGGGTGATCAGGTTACTGGTGTCATTGACGCCGACGCTCGGGGTGAAGGTGGCGGTGTAGGTGATGTTGTCGCTGGTGCTCAGCCCGCTCAGGCTGCCGTTGGCAGCGGTCAGGTCGGCCAGGGTGAAACCGGTCACCGCCTCACTGAAGGTGATGGTCACCAGTGAGGTTTCGCCAGCGGCAAGTGCCGTATCGGCAATCACCACGGTGGCGGTAGGACGTACATTGTCGATGGCGTAGTTGTTGGAGTCGGTGGTGCCACTGCCGGCATTACCCGCCGCATCGCTTACCCCGGTGTTGTCCAGGGTAATGAGATTGGTCGCGTCGGTGGTACTGGCACTCGGAGTGAACGTTCCGGTCCAGGTAATGCCGCCGTCGCCGCTGCTCAGCCCGGTGACGGTACCGTTGGCGACCGTCAGGTCGGCGGTGGTGAAGCCCGTGACCGCTTCGCTGAAGGTGATGGGCACCAACGAGGTTTCACCGACACTCAACGTGGTATCGGCAACGACGATGCTGGCGGTCGGACGCTGTGTGTCGATGGCATAGTTGTTGGAGTTGGTGGTACCGGTACCGGCGTTGCCGGCCGCATCCTGTATGCCGGTGTTGGCCAAGACGATCAGGTTGCTGGCGTCGGTGACGCTGGCGCTTGGCGTCAGCGTCGCGGTCCAGGTGATGCCGCCGTCCGCACTGCTCAAGCCGCTCAAGGAGCCGTTGGCCACCGTCAGGTCGGCCAGGGTGAACCCGCTTACGGCCTCGCTGAACGTGATGGTCACCAGCGAAGTTTCACCCACACTCAGCGCGGTGTCGGCCACCACGATCGTCGCGGTGGGGCGCAGCGTGTCGATGGCATAGTTGTTCGAGTCGGTAGTGCCCGTGCCGGCGTTGCCGGACAGATCGGCAACGCCGCTGTTGGCCAGTGTGATCAGGTTCGAGGTGTCACTGATGCTCGCGGTCGGGGTGAGTGTCCCGGTCCAGGTGATGCCGCCATCTCTGCTGCTCAGCCCGGTGACGGTACCGTTGGCCACCGTCAGGTCGGCGGTGGTGAAGCCGGTCACCGCCTCGTTGAAGGTGATGGTCACCAGGGAAGTTTCGCCAACGCTCAGTGCGGTGTCGGCCACCACGATGGTAGCGGTCGGGCGCAGGGTATCGATGGCGTAGTTGTTCGAGTTGGTGGTGCCCACGCCGGCGTTGCCGGACAGGTCCGCGACGCCAGTCTTGTCCAGGACCACCAGGTTGGTGGTGTCGGTCACATCGGCATCCGGGGTCAGGGTCGCGGTCCAGGTGATGCCGCCGTCGCTGCTGCTCAGCCCGGTGACGATACCGTTGGCCACCGTCAGGTCAGCGGTGGTGAAGCCCGTCACCGCCTCGGAGAAGGTGATGGTGACGGCCGAGGTTTCACCGCTTTTGAGTGCGGTATCGGCCACCACAATGGTCGCCGTCGGCGCCACGGTGTCGTTGACCACGTAGTTGTTCGAGTTGGTGGTGCCCACGCCAGCGTTACCCGCCAGGTCGACAACACCGGTGTTGTCCAGGGTGATGACGTTGGTGGTGTCGGCGATGTTGCTGGCCGCTGTCAGCGTGCCGGTCCAGGTGATACCGCCATCAGCGCTGCTGAAGGCGCCCACGGTGCCGTTCTGCACCGTCAGGTCGGCTGAGGTAAACCCCGTCACGGCTTCGGAGAAGGTGACGGTCACCAGGGACGTACCGCCGGAGTTCAGACTGGTATTGGCCACCACGACAGTCGCGGTAGGCGGGGTCAAGTCCGGCACATAGTTGGTGTTGATGGTCCCGCCGTCACCGTAGACGTTGGCGACAGAGGCCGGCGACGTGCCCGAGGTGCCCGCACTGCCGCCCCCGGTACCGCTGCCGCCGACGTTACCTGACAGGGCCGCGAAGTTGGCGGCGGTGATCAGGATCGTACCCTTGTTCCAGATGGCACCAACGCCGACGCCGCCCGCACCGCCGGTATGGGTGTAGCCACCGCCAGCGCCACCGCCGCCACCACCGCCACCGGCGCCGATGTTGTTGGAAATCACCGAATTGCCGATGATGCGCAGGGTCGCGCCGGTGTCATTGTAGATACCGCCGACCGCGCCACCACCGGCGCCGCCGACCGCGTTGTAGCCGTCACCGCCACCACCACCGCCGATGGACAAGCCAGCGCTGGCCGCCGTGCCGCCGGCCGAGCCGGTGCTATAGCCCGGGTAAGCGGCGCCGCCTGCGCCACCGGTGGAGTTGCCACCCCGCCCGCCCATGTTGAAGAAACCACCGCCGGCACCGCCTTGTCCGGTCGAGCCGACGGAGCCCGTGGCATTGATCGTGTCGCCGCCCCGGCCGCCCGTCCCGCTGCCGACCGCGCCGCCACCACCACCGCCGCCACCGGCATATTGCGGCGTCACGCCGCCACCGCCACCACCACCCGATGCGGCGTTCGCGGTGATCGTGACGTTCTTCAGGGTCAAGGTCCCGGCATTGTAGATACCGCCGGCCTTGGCGACAGCAGCGTCAACGCCACCATTGCCACCGTCACCCGCCACCATGCCACGGGTAATCACCAGGCCATCGAGGGTCGCCGTCGTGCCGGACGTCACGTTGAGGACCTGGGTGCGGAATTGCCCATCGAGGGTGACATCGGCGACGTTGTCGTTATTGAGGTCACCATCGATCGTGACGTTCTTGTTGACCACCAGCACCTGGGTCAGCGCAACGGTCATGCCGCTGCTGAAGGTCACGATGTCGCCGTTCTGCGCAGAGGCCAGGGCCGCACGCAATGAGCCAATGCCGGTGTTGGCGTTATTGGTGGCGGTCCAGGTGGCGAGTCCCCATTGGTAGTCGCTCATTGCATGGGCAGACAACACGTTGGCGCTTTCGATGTTGCCGGTGGCGATTTCCAGGTCCCAGTCGCCCCCCAGGCCGGTACGGTCGTTGGACGCGGCCACATCGCGGCCGGTCAGTTGCGCCAGCGAATCGACCAACTCCAGGCCACGCTCGCCTTGGGCGGTGTAACAGCCGTAGATCAGGATGTCGCCGCCGGCGTTCATGTCCTGGCCGATCTGCGCCAGCACTTCGCTGCGGGCCTGGACGTTTTCCGCCGACAGATAGGCGTTGCCCAGCCACAGATCACCAGCGTTGCCGTGGGCGATGATCTGCACCGAGCTGACACCCTGGTGGGTGTCCAGGTAATCGGCGATCTGCTGCAAGCCGTCCTTGGTGGCATCCAGTTGCACGACCTGGGTACCGGGCGCCACACCCTCGAGCAGGCTGGCGGCGTCCTTGACCCGGGAATCGACGAATACCACCGACTTGCCCGGAACGGCGGCCTCGGTGGCGTCGGTCTGGCCCTGGGCCGCGTGGGTATCGGTGGCCTGATCGGCGGTGGGCGTATTGGCCGCGTCGGCGGTGGGATGGGCGTCCGGCTGCGCGGCATCGGCCACGGTCGCGGCAACGGCGCCGTCGAACAGCATCCGCGGTTCCAGGGACATGATCATTGGCGATGCCAGGGCCTGTGCGCCCTCGGTTACCCGCGATTTACCTTTGCTCCACCACATGACGTTCACCCGGACTCGAACTGCTTGAACACGTAAATGAAATAAACCGCGATCAGCTGAGCGCGGCGTCGGTTTTCATACGAATGACATTGGCGGCGCTGGCAGACCCATCGCGCCAGAACGACAACTCGGCATACTTTTCGAACAGATCCGGCGGCAGCAGGGTCCGTCGCGCTTGCGGCGCGACCCTTGGCTTGACCTTGTGCAGGCCGGCAACGCCCAGGGCCAGGTCGAAGGCCGGTGCGTCGTAGGTCAAGTGATTGAAATCGTGTTCGAACCAGGGCTCGTCGATGAACTCGTAGACCAGCCGCATCACCCGCTCGGGCGCCTGGCTCAACAGGTCGTAGTCGACGATCAGCAATGACTCGGCGTTTTCGCCGTAATAGGCTTCCTTGAGCGCCGTCCAGGCATACCCCACCAGGCGGTTGCGCTGGGCCAGGGTTTCGCAACGGCTGTAGACGGTGTTGCGCTCGTCATCGTCGTTGAACAACTTGGTGTTCTCGAACGGATTGGCGCGGTAGAGCCGCTCCAGACTGTCGAGCACCCAGGCGACGTTGCGCACACAGGCGATGGTCTTGGCTTGGGGAAACAGATCCTGCAGCGCCGGTAAACGAGCGCACCACTGGCGGTTGGTATCGAAAATGACGGGCTTGTCGGCCTTGTCGGCATAGTACGAGTCGAACAACCCGCGCAGCAGGCGACGGCGCAGGTCGGTGTCGATCACCGAACCGAATTCGCTGCCAGCACTGCATTGCTGCGACACGCTGCTGAACAGCGTACCGACGGGACTGGTCATGCCGGCGTGAAAGCGCGGGTTCTGCAAAAGAATCGCAGAAAGCAGGGTCGAACCTGAGCGCGGCAGACCGGAAATAAAGTGAAACTTTGACAATCCCTATCACCGTTTGTAGTCCCTTGGTGTCCGAAGCGTAGACGAGGAAATAAACCTCGACTAGTACTAATTTGATATCAAACGCATCTGAACCTGTAAAAAAGATGGACGGTACAGGGCCCTCCTCGACCTGAATCGATTAAGCAAGGCGGCCGTCATTTTCAGCCCATGGGCAGAATGAAATAACCCCGTCTACGCTCAGCCATGCGTGACCAGGCCAGGTGATCCCATCTTTGCCCGTTGTATCCGCCAGGTACCGCAGACCAACAACCTGAAGGATGAGGATTCTATGGAAGTATTTATCGGGACTATCCAGCCGTTCGCGTTCAACTTTGCACCCAGGGACTGGGCCTTGTGCAACGGGCAGACCCTGAGTCTTGCCCAATACCAGACGTTGTTTGCCCTGATCGGCGTGACTTACGGGGGCGACGGCCAGACCACCTTTCTGCTCCCCAATCTGCAAGGCCGGCTGCCCATGGGCCAGGGCAATGGCCTGGGACTGACCCCTCGGGTGATCGGCACCGTCTCCGGCACCGAAAACGTCACGCCGACACTGAACAACCTGCCCAACCACCCTCACGCCCTTACCGGTATAACCGCTGCGACCACCCTGCAACTGGCGAACCCGGCCAGCAACCCGGTGAATACGCCAACGGCCACCAACTCCTTCATCGGCACCTCGGGCACCGGGCCGGGTGCGGCGAATATCTATTCCGACCAGCTCGGTGCTTCGCCGGTACCGCTGCAGGGTGTAACCACGACGGTCAGCGGCACGGTGGCCCCTACGGGTAACGGACTGCCGATGGCCATCATGAACCCATTCCTGGCGATCAACTTCCGCATTGCCCTGCAAGGCTACTTCCCGTCCCGTAACTGATGATCCACCGGAGGACCACGGCCCTCCGGCCTGTTGGAGTATCGACATGTTGCAAGCGGTTCATAGTCACCACTGCCAACCACTGCTGGGCCAGACCAGCAACCTGACCTTGCCCGACGGCAGTTGCTTGCCCGTGCGGATCGAAACCCTCGAACAAGCGCCTCGGGCGAAAATGCCCAATGCGGAGCGCATGCCCTTCAGCGTCGAATTCAATAGTTTGCAGGCCACCGATTTCGTGGACGGCTTGTGCACATTGGAAGTGCCCGAACTGGGCAAGCTTGAAGGGGTGTTCGTGTCGCGGATACCGCCCATGGGACGGGATCCGACGGTGGGGTATTTCTATATCGCGTTCAACTAGTGAGGGCCATCCGAGTGACCCTGTGGGAGCGAGCCCGCTCGCGATGATGGCGGCACATTCGACAAGCATGGGACTGACCCACCGCTTTCGCGAGCAGGCTCGCTCCCACAAGGGATTTGTGATGCACACAGACCTGGTGGTCGATCCGCGAATCCCACCCGGCAAAACGCGACAACCGCGTCTACGCTCAGCCGTGCGTGACCAGGCCAGGGACGGAGTCGGGCTGAACGCAATTTTCGCCCTGGCGATACCAGAACGATAACCTGAAGGACGAGGAATCTATGGAAGTATTCATGGGCACTATCCAGTCATTTGCCTTTAATTTCGCACCCAGCGGCTGGGCGCTGTGTAGCGGGCAGACGCTTGGCGTTTCGCAATATCAGGCACTGTTTTCACTGATCGGCACCTACTACGGAGGCAATGGCCAGACCAACTTCATGCTCCCCAACCTGCAAGGACGACAGCCCTTGGGCCAGGGCAACGGCCTGGGCCTGACCCCACGCGTCATCGGCGAGACTTCCGGTACAGAAAACGTCACGGCGACACTGAACAACCTGCCCAATCACACCCACACCCTTACGGGCATCACTGCCGCAACCACCCTGCAGTTGGCGAACCCGGCCAGCAACCCACTGAACACGCCAACGGCCACCAACTCCTTCATCGGCACCTCGGGCACCGGCCCGGGAGCGGCGAATATCTATTCAGACCAGATCGGCGCCTCGCCGGTACCGCTGAAAGGCGTGACCACGACGGTCAGTGGCACGGTGGCCCCCACGGGCAACGGGCTGCCGATGGCAATCATGAACCCGTTCCTGGTCATCAACTTCAGCATTGCCCTGAACGGTCTGTTTCCATCCCGTAACTGATTTTCCAATCGCCGGGCAGCGGCCCTGTGGGAGCAAGCTTTGTTCCCACAGAAACCTCCCCCACGCCAAGGATATTGAGCGGTCAGCTTCCTTTCGGATACCAGACCAACCGCTCCGCCGCCGGGTTACGCTCCTGGACTTCGAAACCCAGCGCCAGGTAATGCCGACGTGCGTGAGGGTTGCTGGTCCAGACCACGGTCGCCACCGGGCAGCGGATCTGTTGCGCGGCTTTCTGCACGCCTTGCAACACCGTCCGGCCATAACCCTGTCCACGCGCCTGGGGAATGAAGGCCAGGTACAACACGCGAATTTCATTGGGACCGAAATCGGTGCTCAAGGCGCCGATGGCGGTGCCGAGTTTTTCCACGACGTAATGCATGGCATTGGGGAAGTTGTCCCCCAGCCCCTGCTCTTGCACCTGGAACTGCTGGGCGATCACCTGCTGCACTTGCTCGTGCTCGCCATCGATCCATTGCAGATCCGGTCGCGCCGCCTGATAAAGACTCTGCAAGAACGGACCGTCGCTGACCCGCGACGGCCGTACCACCAGCCCCTCTGCCGCTACTGACTCCATGTGCGCTCCTTAGAATCCGCTTTCCCTCACACCCAACGCCGCCAACCGACGCCAGGCCGCTCCCAGTATCGATTCGCCCTGCCCCTGCAGCACCACGACACCACGCAGCGGTTGCAGCGGTGCAGCTTCGTCATCGATGGCGCTCAGGCGCACACCATATTGCGCCTGCACGGGCTCGGCCCGCTGTTGCGAATCGCGGCGCACGGCAATCGGCCCATGATGATCGGACGTCAACGCCTGTTGTTCGACCCAGGCGGCGCCATTGGTGTCGACTTCATTCAGTTGCACGGCAATCGAAGGGTGCATCGGATCATCGGCGATGAATCGCCCCGTGGCACCGGGTCCGACCCGCCAAAGCTCGGCCTCGGTGAGATAGCCGCGCAAGCGGGAATCGCCCTGCACCACCCGCACCAACGGTTGGGTGGGGGACAACCAACGGCCCACCGCCAATTGCGGCAGCAGGTCACGTACCTGGCCGGCATGGGGGGCACGCAGCAGCAGGCGCTCACGTTGGGCGACCAGGCCGCGGTACTCCGCGACGGCTTCGGCCAGTTGCTGCTCGACAATGCCCGCGTCGGCGGCGGTTTCGCTACGGCCGGCCCGGCGGCGCATCTGCAATTGCTGGATCTCGATTTCCCGGCGCACGATGCTCAGGCGAGACGCCATGTCCGGCGACTCCAATTCGATCAACACATCGCCCTGGGCCACCACCTGCCCATCGTGCACATTCACTTGTTTGACCCGCGCCGCCACCGGCGCGTACAAGGCACTGGCGCGTCCGGCCTCCAGCATCGCCGGCACCTCCACGGCGCTGCGCCAGGGCAAGAGCAAGGCCAGGACCAGCGCCAGCAAGACCAGTCCGGTCAGCAACGCCCGCGGCCCATGAGCTTGCTCGCGACGCTGCCACCATTGTCGCCACTCATTCACGATAGGCATGAAAATGAACCAGACCAATTCCACCATCATCAGGAAAATGCCCAGCACCTTGAAGAACAGGTGATAGACCGCCAGGGCGATGCCGAAAAACAACGCCGCCCGCCACAACCACGAACCATATCCCCATACGAGCAAGCGGCGGCGCATTTTCGGCGACCAGGGTTCCGGCGCTGCCACGCCATATCCGAACAAGGCTTCGCGCAAACGCCAGCGACACAGGGCAAACGCCCGACCTTGAAGGTTATCCACCGCCCAGAAATCGCTGAGCAGGAAGTACCCGTCGAAGCGCATGAAGGGATTCAGGTTGATGATCAGCGTGGTGATCCACGTGGCGCTGGCCAGCATGAACGCGGCAGTGCGGGCCGGCCCGTCGGGCAGCAGCGACCAGGCCAGCAGGGCGATGCATGCCAGTAGCAGTTCCGCCAGCACGCCGCCGGCGCCAATCAGCAACCGGGCTCGTCGATCATTGATCCGCCAGGCGTCGCTGACATCGGTATAAAACATCGGCAACAGCACCATGAACGCCACGCCCATGCTTTGCACCCGGCACCCGGCGCGCTTGGCCATGAAGGCATGGCCGAACTCATGACACAGCTTGGCGAAAAACAACGCCACCCCGAACGCAAGCGCACCGCCCAGGCTGAACAGGTGTGGAAAAGTCGCCAGGAACCGCTGCCAATCCCGTGACACCAGGAAAATCCCGACCCCCAGGGTCAGCGGCAGTCCATAGCGCAGGATCTTGGGCCCGAACCGTGCCAGCCAGGGCCAGGCGCGGTTGAGAAAGGCGTCCGGACGCCACAGCGGAATCCGGAAAAACAGGTATTGATGCAACAGGATCTGCCACAGGCTCTGGCGCCGGGCGGCCGTCTTGAATTGATAGCTGTCACGCTGTTGCGGATCCATTGCGCTGATCAGATCGTGGCAGCGCAGAAAGCCCAGCAACTGTTCCAGCGACTCGCCATTGAGGGGCAGGCCCGGTTCACGGTTCGCGGCTTGCAGGACCCGTTCCGGGTCGCCCAGGGACCAATGTCGCAGCATGCGCATCGCCGCCGCGCCAAGCTTGAAATAACGCCCCCGCACCGGATCGGCCAGGGTCCACTGAGGCGAACCATCAGGGTCCGGTGCCGCTGGGGACAGCTGCAGGTCCGGCCGCAGGCGCGGCAGCGCCATGCTACAGACCTACGCTCTGGCGCAGGCCAGCCAGTGGCCGACGCAACAGGTACAGCGCCAGCGGCGCACGGTCACCGAATATTTTTGCCGTGCCGCGCAGGCCGATGCGCGGTGCCGCGGCGTCGAAGCGCGCATCCAATCGATAAGCGAGCTGACCGGCGGCGGTGGGTTGCGCCTCGTAGGCCGAACGCTCGAGCCAGGCCACATGCCGCTGCAATGGATCGCTGTCGAGAAACAATGCGACTTGCGCACCGGGGGCCAGGGTTATCGCGTCGCCGACCGCCAGTTCGATGCGCAGCTCAGCCTGGCTGGGATCGGCAATTTCCATCAATCGCTCGCCGGTCTGCACCGGCTTGCCGAGCCAGCGCTCGACATCGGCAAACACCGCGATGCCATCCCGTTCGGCGCGGACTTCACTGCGCTTGAGCAACTCGAGGGCATAGTTGCGCTCGGCACGTTTCTGCTCGACCCGAGCGGCCAGGAGGTCGATCTTGGAGCTCGATTCAGCGTCGGCAAATGAGCGTTGGGAGTTGGCCTTGAGCTCCGCCTCGGCCACATCCAACGCGCGCTCGGCCACATCGGCCTGGGCCTTGAGGCTGGTGCTTTCGAAGCGCAGCAACAGGTCGCCGTTCTTGACGACCTGGTTGGGCTTGACCATGAATTCGGCGATCACGCCGTCCAGCGGCGCCGCCACCACCTGCCCCCCCAGCGGTACCACTTCGGCCGGGGCCAGCACCGACTGGCGCACAGGCACCAGCAAGCCCAGCAACAGCACCGCCACCAGCGCGACCTGGCGCTTGCGCGTCCAGCGCAGGCGCCACGGTTTGCGTGGTTGCAACGCCAGCCATGCATGGCTGTAGGTGTCGCCCAGTTGCGACAGCAGCACTTGTTCGGCCGGCGTCCAGGGCTGGTCACGGGCCAGCCACAGACCACCAAAGACCAAGCCCTTGTGATCGATCAACGGCAGCCAGAATACCTGCGCGGCGGACAGGCTTCGCCAGTCCGCCTGAACAGCTTCGCTCACCCCATCGACGGCAATCACCCGGGCCTGGTTCAGCACGCCTTGCTTGAACAACTGCGCCACCGCCTGCGCGACAAACGCCACGAAAGGCGCATTCGGTTCCACGGCACTGACGCCAGTCACCGCCTGCACCTTGCCGGCGATCAACAGCGCGGCGTGGCGAAACCCGAACAGGGCCTGACCATCGTTGACCAGGCTGTAGCTCAGTTGCGCCGGGTTACGCGCGGCCCGCGTCTGACGCTCCAGATCGAGGAAACGGGCAAATACCTGCTCGGCGCTGCCCATGACCGGCGCGTTCACTTGGACTCCGCGAAACGCGCCGTGCCGCTCATGCCGGACAGCAAGCCACTGGCGTCAGGCAGGCTCGCTACCAGCAGCAAGGTCTGGCTGCCCTCATCGATACGCGCGCCGAGGCGCTTGACCGTCGCTTGCAGCGGCCGGCCGGTTTCGTCGGGAATGAACGTAAAGGACTGACCGGGTTTGAGTCTGCCCATCCAGCGCGACGGCACCAGTAGATGGATCTCCAGGGTGCGGTTGTCGACCACATCCAGCAACGGCGCACCGGCCGCCACGCTCTCGTAACGCTGAACCTTGCGCGCCACCACCTGCCCATCGAACGGCGCGATCACACTGCAGCGCTTGACCTGAACCTGATACACCTGGGATTGCGCCTGGGCCTCGCTGACCCGGGCCTCGGCCCGAGAAACCTCGAAACGCCCGACGGATTTCAATGCCTCCAGTTGCCGGTTATGCGCCAACTCTTCACTGGCACCCCGACTCGCCGCCTGGGCGGCATTGAGCTGGGCCTGATAAGCCGAGCAATCGAAACGCGCGAGGGTATCGCCCTTCTTGAACGACTCGCCCTCACTGAACGGCAATTCGACGATACGGCCGGCCAACTCACTGGCCAGCACCGCCTGGTCCCGCGCCCTAAGTATTCCCCGCGCCTCGCTACCACCTGCCGCCCCGGCCGTCGCATTGCTCTCGAGCAACGGATCGTCCGCGACAGGCGTCTGCGCTTGGACGGCGCACGTTACAAAGGCCAACCCCATAACCCAACTGCGAAAACGCTGCATGACCGCTACTCCCTGACGGATGGTCGGAGTCTACGACAGCGGTGGGGAGCGTCAAGGGAGATCCCGTCAGGCTTGGGAAATCTCTTGTTTCAAAAAGGTTGAAAAAGCGCCGAAAGATGCTTGGTTTTTTGCTGACGTTGGCCAGTCATTCACGGTTGATGCAGGATCATCCCAGGACTAGGATTTGCCCACTGCTCAACCCCGTACGCAGAGATTAAGTTCTCTGGCCGTTGGGGTGAAAACATCGGCTTAGGCCGGTTTTTTCGTTTCTGGGGATTGAGTTTGTGCGCACCGCATTTGAATCGCTGTAACTGCTTCACAACGCCCGAGTCGGGCGTATTCCTTGTGGCCGGCGACCACCCCAGCCATACCCTCCTCCACCAACGTCAACTTCCCATCCCGATACAGCACCTCGCGCCCCAGCCAGGCCGCATTCACCTGCGGCAGCACCGCCGAGGGTTTGCGCAGTTCGCGTAGCAGGGTCGACCCATGGGACAAGCGTCCGCCCATGCGCGCAATCACCGCCCGGGCGTTCTGATAGTGTGCGTGGCGACCCGGGTCCAGGGTCTCTTCAAGCAGAATGTCGTCGCCCAGGATGCCTTGCACCTGTCCTGGATAAATAAGGAATCCACTCGCTTGCTCGGTGCCCTCGCGACCATCCTGCCAGAAGCTGCCCTCGCGGCTGCGAATGTCCGGATGCGGTGCGAACCAATGGGCCCGTTCGGCCACCGGCATGGCGTGATGCAGGCGAAGGAAAATCCGCATCAGGTTGTCGCGATACCACTCGCGCACTTGCAGGTAGTAACCACGCAGCCCCGGTAGACCGCCCGAATGGGCCAGGCGAACCGCCAAGGACCATTGGGGAAACGCCTGCAGCGGCAATTCGGTCGGAGCCGGACGCGACGTAGCCGGGTCGGTTTCCCAGGGCAGCCGATGCGGGGCGGACTCCAGGTTTTCATAAGCGGTCGGAGGCCGGCCCAGCCAGTCGCCACCGCTGCTGGCCAATGCGGTGGCGATGCACAGGTTGCCCTGGACGACGAATACGTAGAAGCGGGTGAACCAGTCGGCCAATTGCTGCCCATCGGCCCCCTGTCCGGTCAGTTCGAGCAGCTCCCGATCGAAGCGCCGCAACCCTCTTTCCAACGTCGGCAGATGCCCACGAGCGATGCGCTGCATGCGCAGGAACAACGGCAGCGAACGGATCAAGCGCAGCGGTCGCCAAGGCAGATGCGGTGTGGCGCCGCCGACCTCACCCGCGTAGTTGCTGGCGCTGATGCCCCAGTCCGCCAGGCGCGCGAGAAACAGGTCGTTGTTGATGTACGAAGCACCGCCGAATACCGCGGTAAAGGGCTCGTTGTCCTGCAATATCCGCGAGTCCCAGCGCGCCATGATCGCGGGAATGCTTGCCGCAGCACGGCGCTGGGCATATTCCACCAGGACACTGGGCTGCGGCGGCAGGATCTCGGCGATGTTGGCGGCAGTCAGGTGTCGACGCCAGCCGTAATCGCTGATCGGCCGGTACTGCAGCAGCCAGAGTTGTTTGCCGTCCCAGGCCCATTCGACATCGCCGGGCACATAGTGGAAAACCCGCAGCACGCTTTGCAGGAAGCGCCACAACTGATCGGCGGTCAGGCCATGGGATGGCTTGAACGTGTCGCTGTTCCACGCGTCCCCCAGCCGGGAAATGATCGCGCGCTCGGGGCTCACCTGACCGTCGGCCAACGACTCGAGATGACCTTCGACCCACTCCAGTTCGACGGCCAGATGACGGACGAAGGCGATCCCGGACAGCCGCGGCGTGATGAATCGCTGCACCACCACTTCCTCGACACCTGTTGCACTCAGCTCGGCAACGCGCGCCGGCACATCCTGCGTCGATACACGCAAGAAGGTGGTGCTCAGGCCCGCGTTCGCCGCATCGGCCTGATCTTCGCCATAACTGGAGGAACGCACCGCCCAGAGGGCGTCCGATTGGCCGTCAAGGAACGCCGGCAGGCGCGGATCGTGGCAGTCGTTGAGCGACAGCGCCGCAGGCACTGCTTGCCCGGCCAGCGCCGCCAGGCGCAAGCGTCCACCCTTGGTATGGGAGACGAACCCTCGCTCGCCCGACTCCAGCCATGCGGCGAATTCGGCCGGCGCGTCAATCCACGGATAGTGCCCCCAGCCGGGTTTCAGGCTGATGGTCAGATCGGCGCGGGCGAGGATGGCTGACAACGCCGCGGCCTGCTCGATGCCCAGCACCTTGTCCTGATCGCCCCAGACCAGTTCGACCGGGTCGGTGATCCATTCCAGCAGCGGCAGCGCGGTGTCCGCGCGCACCAGATCCCAGTGCGGCACAAAAGCGCGACAGCGGGCGTACCCGGCCCCCATGCGCCGGTACTGCGCAGGCGTCCAGGTCTGATTGGAAAACTTGCGGGCAAACAGCGTCGGTCTGTTTGCCAGCAGCCAATGAATGGTTTTGCGCAGCGGCAGCGGCGACATCAATGCCGGCAGGCGGCGCTGCCATAAAAACGCGCCGACCGGCGCCAACAATACACTGCGACAGAAGTGCCCTGGCTGACGCTGCAAGGCATGCAACACCAGCAGCGCATTCACTCCCACCGCGGCGATCGCGCTGCCCTTGACCGTCATCTCCAGCAAAGCCTGGGCGTAGGCAGCCAGGTCTTCGCAAGGCGCCTGGGGATGATTGCCGAAGCCGGGCAACTCCAGCGGCACCACTTCGTAGCGCTCGAAGTGCGGCAATGCATCATCCCACCAATCGGCGGCGCTTCCGTTACCGGCCAGCAGGTACATCAAAGGCTTGCTCATGAACGGTCCTCAGGCCAGATCGCGCAAAGCAGCGTCGAGGGTCGGGTAATGGAACTGGTACCCGGCGTCAGCGAGACGGCTTGGCACCACACGTTGGCCGTCGAAAAACAACTGGGCCATCTCCCCTGCCAGGGCTCGCACCGGTGCGGCAGGGATGTGAAACCATACCGGGCGCTTGAGCGCTTTACCGACGCGCTCGGCAAACGTCCCCTGGCTGACCGTCTCCGGCGCCACCAGGTTGTAAGTGCCGCTCAGGCTCTCATCGTCGAAGGCCCTGGCGATCACCTGAATCACATCATCGCGGTGTATCCAGCTCATGATCTGCCGGCCATCGCCCATCCGCCCACCGAACCCCAGGCGAAATGGAATCAGCAAAGGCAGCAGGGCACCGCCCGGACCAAAGACCACGCCCAGCCGCATCACCACCTGACGCAAACCCAATTCGACGGCAGGCCGCGCCGACGCTTCCCAGCGGGCACAGAGCTCGGCCATGAACCCATCGCCCTTGGCAGCTTGCTCATCCAGGCTCTCACTGGCATCACGCACGCCATAAAAGCCGATGGCCGAGGCCTGGATCCACAGCGTCGGCTTGTTCCGGACGTTCTTCAGCCAACTGATCAACGCTTCGGTGGTATTGACCCGACTGGCGATCAGTTGCGCCTGACGCCGGGGGCTCCAGCGCGGACCGGCCACCGGCGCGCCCGCCAGGTTGATCACCACATCGAAGATTTCATCATGGCCCAGTTTGCTCAGCGAACGCAGGCAACGGGCACGGCCGTCGAACAGGTAGGCCGCTTTCAGCGGGTCGCGGGCCAACACACTGACGGTGTGTCCGGCATCGAGCAATTGATTGACCAGCGTCTCCCCGATAAACCCGGTACCACCGGTCACCAATACGCGCTTATGGGCGCCGCCCGCGAACGGATTGCCCGATCTGCCCCGGCGCTGCATGCGCAGCGCCGCCAGCCCGTCACGGATACCCGAGGCGCTGACACCGATAGCAAACAGCGTCAGCAACCAGCCGCGCCAGCCGAGATCGAGCGCGCCCAGGCCGGTAGGCAAACTCGCCCATTGCGCCAGTTGCACCCCGTACAGTGCGAAGAACGCCCCACCGTTGACCGCCAGCACCGTGTGCATGATGCGCTCGATGGCCGGCAGCTTGCGGCTGCGGTCCTCGACTACGAAATCCCAGAGGGTCAGGCCTATCTCCAGGGCGAACAGCAACCCGATGACGATTGCCCATATTCCCTGGAAAGCCAGGTGGGCGATGCCCAGGAACAGGATCCCGTAGAAACACGACCGCAAGGCGTGGATCGACAGCTCCAACCGGGCGCTGTGGCGATAGGGCAGCGCGACGGTCAGCTCATGGTGATAGAGGGTATCCAGCGCACCCAGGACAGCCTGGGCAATCAACAACGCGATGGCCCAGTCGAGGAGAGAGAAATCAGGCATGGTTTGGCTTACTCAACGGGTCGACGAAGGGATTGCAGCGATCATGACGGTAGAGCCAGAACAGCGGCGGCAGCAATGCAAACAGCGCAAGGCTGTCGAACCACAGGTGCGACCAGACCTGTGCCTGGGCGGAAAGCAGCATGTCCTGGGGCGCCCAGAGCACGATGCCGGCGATCAACCATCCCCAGGGCATCGCGCTTCTCAACCGATTGCCGATATGGACAAGGGCCAGCATGTACAGCGAATAACTTTGCAACGTTGCACCGAACAGCGCCAGCCACCAGACCTGCTGCGCCCGGGCAGGCGAAGGCACCGCGGCGCCGGACCAGAAAGCCTGTTCGATCGTTTGCAGATAGCCGTCGAGCAATCCCGAATGCCCTGCCCAGGTCAGCGCGAGGCTGACGAGCAGATGCATGAGGGCAGCGGCGTATAGCCAAGCGACCAGGGCTTTGCGAAGGGGGTTGGGAGGGGCTGGCATTCCGTGTCCTGAAGGCTTGCTTGGGAGCCGCAAGTCTAAAGGAAAAGAAAGCGGCTTTACCTGGCTATTTGGGGTGGGTTGAAGTCCGCCATCGCGAGCAGGCTCGCTCCCACAGGGGACGGGTGCGGCCACAGATATCACAGTCATCACCGGCCCATGTGGGAGCGGGCCTGCTCGCGATGGCGCCCGCCCAGACAACCGCTTACCTGAACATCATGGCGCCCCCATCAACGCTGCATCCCCCAACGCTTCACCGTGACCCGCTCCAGGTTGTCGAACACCAGGTTCTCCACCAGCAAGCCGATCAGGATCACCACCGCCAACCCGGCAAAGACTTTGTCGGTGTACAGCTCGTTACGGTTCTGAAAGATGTACCAACCCAGGCCGCCCTTGCCGCTGGTGGCGCCGAACACCAGTTCAGCGGCGATCAACGTACGCCAGGCAAAGGCCCAGCCGATTTTCAGCCCGGCGAGGATCGACGGCAGCGCTGCGGGAATCAGGATGAACAGCACGAAGCGCAGACCCTTGAGCCCATAATTGCGCCCAGCCATGCGCAAGGTTCCGGACACGCCGAGAAAGCCCGCATACATGTTCAGCGCCAACGCCCACAACACCGAATGCACCAATACGAAAATCAGGCTGTTCTGCCCCAGGCCGAACCACAGCAATGCCAGCGGCAACAGGGCGATGGCCGGTAGCGGATTGAACATCGATGTAAGGGTGCTGAGCAGGTCGCGCCCCAACCGCGTCGACACCGCCAGGGTCGTCAGGCCAAACGCCAGGGCGATACCCAGCAGATATCCCTTGAGCAGCACCGCCAGGGAAATCCAGACCTTGCCCAACAGTTCGCCGCTGCGCAGCCCTTCGTACAAAGCGCTGGCGGTTTGCAGGAACCCTGGCAGCAACAGGTCATTGTTCTGGTAGCGGGCCACCGCCTCCCACAACAGCGCCAGCAGCACAAGGATCAGACTCTTGCGCAGCCAACCCTGCTGCCAGAGACGCTGGCCCAGAGGCAACTCCCGTTCCAGCGGTACGTGGGTCAAGGGCTGCAGGTCAACGTCATATTCTTCGCGCACAGGCGATAAACGGCTCATGGGTCGCCCCTTAATACGCGATACGGATGTCGGCAAAATCCAGCTCCCGTTCGGTTTCAGGCCCTGGGCCTTGCTCGAACAGCAGCCGATGAATCCGCCGTGCAGTCTGCTGGAATGCCACGCCACCCAGGCTATGCAGGTCGAATTGATGGCTGTGGATCTCCGCCCTTACCCGCCCCGGGTGCGGTGAGAGCAGCAGGATACGATTGCCCACCACCAACGCTTCTTCGATGGAGTGGGTGACGAACAGCAGCGTGAAGCGCACCTCTTCCCAGAGCAGCAACAACTCCTCCTGCATCTTGCGCCGGGTCAAGGCATCGAGGGCGGCAAAGGGCTCGTCCATCAAGAGGATTTTCGGTTGCATCGCGAGTGCCCGGGCGATGGCGACACGGGCCTTCATGCCACCCGACAACGTGTGGGGGTAGGCATCGGCAAAGGCCCCCAAACCGACCTTGTCCAGGTAATGCAGCGCCCGCTCTTCGGCCTCGGCGCGCTTGAGGGTGCGGGAAGCCAGGAGTGCGAACATCACATTCTGCTTGACAGTTTTCCAGGGCGGCAGTTGATCGAACTCCTGGAACACCACGACCCGGTCGGGCCCTGGTGCATTGACGACTTCTCCTTGCAGACGGATCTCGCCTTCCTGCGGTGCGATGAAACCGCCGATGGCCTTGAGCAAGGTGGACTTGCCACAGCCCGACGGACCGAGCAGCACGAAGCGGTCCGCCGGATCGACATCGAAACTGACTCGATGGGTGGCCCGCACCACGCGCTGGGAGGTGCGGTACTCCAGGCTGACGTTATCCACGGACAACAACGGGGTGTCGGTGCGAGCAGGGTTGCTGGCCGCGTGGCCTTGCACTGGCGCGTTCATGGCGATCAACTCCCCTGCAGCGGCTTGGCGTCCTGGAAGAAATAATCCTCCCACGAGGCCGGCTTGTTCTTGATCGCGCCGATGCGGTACAGGAATTCGGCCAGCGGGTAGGTGTTCTTCGGCGTGACCGTGAATTCGATCTGCGGGTTATCGATGATCTTCAGCAGCGTCGCCCGATCGATCCTGGCCTGGGTCACCCGCAGGTAGGTATCCGCCGCCGCGCCTTTGTCCCTCTGGGCAAACTCGGCCGCTTCAGTCAGCGCCTCGACGAAGGCCTTGTAGGTTTTCGGGTTTTCATCGCGGAATTTCTCGGTGGCGAACAACACCGTGGGGGAGTTCGGCCCCAGCACATCATAGGAATTGAGCACCACATGAACGCCCGGGGTTTGCAGCGCCTGGTCCTGGAACGGCGGGTTGGAGAAATGTCCGGTCAACTCCGTGCCACCGGCGATCAAGGCCGCCGTCGCGTCCGGGTGCGGAACGGCCAGGGTGTACTTGTCCAGGCGATTGAATTCCTTGTCGCCCCACTGCTTCGCGGCGGCGTACTGCAGGAAACGCGACTGTACCGAAACACCCACCGCCGGCACCGCGATACGGTCCTGCTCGGTGAAATCGGCGATGGTCTTGACCTTGGGGGTGTTGCTCAACAGGTAATAGGGAAAGTTGCCCAGGGAAGCCACTGCCTTGACGTTCTGCTTGCCGCGGGTGCGGTCCCAGATGGTCAGCAATGGTCCGACCCCGGCGCCGGCAATGTCGATGGAGCCCGACAGCAACGCATCGTTGACCGCCGCACCGCCGGACAACTGGGTCCAGTCGACCTTGATGTCGATGCCTTCCTGCTTGCCGTGTTTCTCGATCAACTGTTGGTCACGGACCACGTTCAGCAGCAGATACACGATGCCGAACTGCTCGGCGATACGAATCTCACCCTCGGCGTGGGCGCTGGAGGGTGCCACCAGGCTACCGGCCAACAGGCTGAATCCCAGGCCGATGGCAGCGGCCAGCGGTGCAAAAGCAATGCGTTTGGACATGTTGATTCTCCGGGCGCTATGCGCGTGGGCAGCCAATCAGAAAGGGGCATCGCCCTGGATGGTGGTGCGATACAGTTTGCGACGCAGATGACTCGGGCAACCGGCAGCCAGATGGATCAGCGAGCGGTTGTCCCAGAACACCAGGTCGTGGGGCTGCCATTGATGGCGATAGATGTTCCGGGGCAACACGCTGTGTGCGTACAACTCGGCCAGCAGCGCTGTGCTTTCGTCCTCCGGCAAACCGACGATGCGGGTGGTGAAGCCTTCACTGACGAACAGCGCCTTGCGCCCGGTTTCCGGGTGGGTGCGCACGATCGGGTGAACGACCTCGGCGACCTGGGCCAGTTGTTCCGGTGTCAGCGTTGGTCGCCAGTTGCCTTCGAATTTGTTTTCGCTGTAGCGCGCGGTATAGGAGTGCGCCGCCGAACGGCCCTCCACCGCTTTACGCAACGCCTCGGGCAAGTCATCCCAGGCCTGGTGCATGTCGGCGAACAGGGTGTCGCCACCTTCGCTCGGCAGCTCCTGGGCGTGGAGCATCGATCCCAGGCTGGGCAGTTGTTTATAGGAAAGGTCGGAATGCCAGAACTTCCCGGCATCGCCCAGGCCGATGGACTGGCCGTTCTCGATGATGTTGGAAACGATGAGAATTTCCGGATGCCCGGCCAACAGGAACTGCTTGAGCACGTGAATCTGCAGTACGCCAAAACGGCGGCTGAAAGCGATGTGCTGTTCGGGGGTGATGCGCTGATCACGGAACACCACGACGTGATGCTCCAGGTGCGCCCGATGGATACGGGCGAAATCTTGGTCATTGAGTGGTCGGGACAGGTCCAGGCCAAGGATCTCGGCGCCAACGGCGTCGTTGAACGGGCGGATTTCGAACTTTTGCGGCGCGACATTCTCGACGCTTGGAATGTCCGAGGAATAAGAAACGGCTGGCATACATCACTCCACGCACAGCGCGCTTCATGGGCGCGCCTCGATCAAAAACTCACGGCATGGCCGTATGGGTTCGTGTCGTGCGGCGCGCCGATTGGTCGGCAGGTACGCAGGGGTATGACTTTATCGGTATAAGAATTTAAATTTAAATACCGTTAATGAATAACGATATGGCTTGGAGTTTTCATCGTTTCTGTGGCGAGGGGATTTATCCCCGCTGGGCTGCGAAGCGGCCCTGAAGCCATGCAACCTGGTGTGTCAGG
>Ga0157373_10000769_pt1 | contig 24730 bp, 23 predicted proteins | sample C65metaG_FD_113460 | JGI IMG/M metagenome (GOLD analysis project Ga0157373, IMG submission 113460) | Corn rhizosphere microbial communities from Kellogg Biological Station, Michigan, USA - C6-5 metaG | ecosystem: Host-associated > Plants > Roots > Rhizosphere > Soil | place: USA: Michigan... | reverse complement strand
CGGGCTGGCCGTCCAGCGCCGCCACCGACAGGCCTGAGTCGTCGGCCAGCGCGATCTTGCCGCCCCGGTCGGCCGCCAGGCGCGCCTTCAGCAGCGCATTGCCGGTGAAGGTAGTCTCGGTCTCGTCGGGTTCGGGCAGGCCGAGGTCGGCGGCCGAGACCACCTCGCAACGGCCGTCCAGCAGGGTCGCCAGCTCTCGCGCCTTGCCCGGATTGTGGGTGGCCGCGATGATTGTCGTTCCGCGCTCAAGCTTCAGCGCCATGCCGGCCTCCGAGGGACAACCCAATGCAACTCTTCTACTCCCCCATGTCGCCCTTCGCCCGCAAGGTCCGCGTGGTCGCCCACGAGGCTGGGTTGGTCGACAGGGTTGCCATTCTCGAGGCCAAGCCTTTCGAGGACGAGAGCCTGCGCGCGGTCAATCCGTTGTCCAAGGTTCCCTGCATGCTCACCGACGAGGGCGTCGCGCTGCACGACAGCCGGGTGATCTGCGAGTACCTGGATACTGTGGCAGGTGCGGGCCTGATCCCGGCGTCTGGTCCAGCGCGATGGAAGGCGCTGACGATGCAGTCGCTGGCCGACGGCATAGGCGACGCGGCCGTCCGCATCGCACAGGAACGCCGACGCGCCGAGGGCGACCAGCACGCCGATGTCATCGCCCGGCAACTGAAGGCCATCGAGGCCGCGCTCGATCTCTTCGAGACGGAAGATCTCACCGGCTGGGGCATCGGCGAGATCGCGATCGCCGCCCACCTCGGCTACCTCGACTTCCGCAAGGTGGTGGACTGGCGCCTCGGCCGTCCCCGGCTTTCGGCCTGGTACGAGAAGGTCTCGAAACGCGACTCCATGGTCGCCTCGGAGCCCTACCAGATCGCCTGATGCTGCACTGCATTACTGAGCCGTAATGTATTACGACGATTTAATATCGATTTTCGATAATTTTCTTGATCGATAAGCGATGCGTGGATACATATTCCGCATCGAGGGACGGCGCTGGGCCGTTTCCAATTCGCACTTGCAGCATGAGGTTTGAAATGTCCGCTCAAAAGATCACCGCCACCGTCGACCGCGTCGCCATGACGCTCGTCAACGCCGCCCTGCTTCTGGCCCTGCCGATGTCGGCGGTCCTGTTCGTCACGCACTCGATCTGAGCCGCTTTCGTGAGCGGCCCGAACGGGGCATGCTCGCCGCCCGGATGCGTCTGACTGCAATGGACGACCGGACGGCGAGCGCCTGCGGCTCGCTCAAGTCACTGGGGAAGGGGCGATGCGAACACTGGGGCCGGGCTCGATATCGAGCTTCCTGAAGATCATTCTGGATGTGGTCTATTTTGCCCTGTGGGTCGCGGTCGCGGTCCTTGCCGCACTGGCCCTGCTGGCCGTCCTTCTCAGCTTCAATCCCGATTTCCTGAAGAGCGCCATCCACATCACCGGCGAGGATGGAAAAGAGTTCGCCGCCAACGGCGCCACCATGGCCGCCGGGCTGACCGCCGCCGGTCTCTATGCGGTGGGCGTTCTGATCATCGTCGGCCGCCTGCGCCGCATCTTCGTCACCTTGACCGCGGGCGATCCCTTCCACCCGGACAATGTGCGCCGCCTGCGCATCATCGGCCTCGTGCTGGCGGGGCTTGAGCTTGGCCGCTATGTGTTCTGGATGCTGAGCGCGCTCCTGCTGCCGGGCGTCAGCCGCGGCGGGCACGGCTTCAACCTGACGACCTGGTTTTCCGTTCTGGTGGTCTTCGTCCTGGCCGAGGTCTTCCGCGAGGGCGCGCGCCTTCGCAGCGAAGCCGAGCTGACGATCTAGGGTTTGTCGATGGCCATCAGAGTCCACCTCGACCGCGTCCTGCTCGAACGCCGCATGTCGCTGACCGAGCTCGCCGACCGCGTCGGCGTCACCATCGCCAACCTGTCGATCCTCAAGACCGGCAAGGCCCGGGCGATCCGCTTCTCCACGCTGGATGCGCTCTGCCGCGAACTCGACTGCCAGCCCGGCGACCTCGTGGCCTACGAGCCGGGGCCGGGGTCTGAGGAAGAGATCGAGGAAGAGGCGTACGGCGGCGCCTAGCCGATGGCGCGGCGCTGAATCTCGAACAGCTCCCCGATGCCCTTTTCCGCGAGGCCGTAGAGGGCCTCGAACTCGGCGCGGGTGAAGCCGCGCTTTTCGCCGGTGGCCTGGATTTCGACGATGTCGCCCTTGCCGGTGAGCACGAAGTTGGCGTCGGCCTCGGCGTTGGAGTCCTCCTCGTAATCGAGGTCCAGAACCGGCGTGTCGGCGAAGACGCCGCAGGAGACGGCCGCCACCTGGTCGAGGATTGGGTCGGCCTTCAGCACGCCTTCGTCGAGCAGGTATTTGGTGGCTAGCCGCAGCGCGACCCAGGCGCCGGTGATCGCCGCGGTGCGGGTCCCGCCGTCGGCCTGCACCACGTCGCAGTCCAGCGTGATCTGCCGCTCGCCCAGCAGCTTCAGGTCGGTGACGGCGCGCAGGGAGCGGCCGATCAGGCGCTGGATCTCCTGCGTGCGGCCGGATTGCTTGCCCTGCGCGGCCTCGCGGCGTCCGCGCGTATGGGTGGCGCGGGGCAGCATGCCGTACTCGGCCGTGACCCAGCCCTGCTGCTTGCCCCGCAGCCAGCCCGGCACCCCCTCGTCGACACTGGCGGTGACCAGCACGCGGGTATGGCCGAAGGCGACCAGGCACGAGCCCTCGGCATAGCGGTTCACGCCGGTCTCCATGGTGACCACGCGAAGGGCGTCGGGGGCGCGTTCGGACGGGCGCATGGGAACTCCTGGCTGGCGGCGCGGCTTGCGCCGTGCGAGGCGCCGCTTATCCTAGATGCCGACGGCGCCGTCCACATAGGGTCATGAACCAGCTGATTTCCGGCGCTCCGCGCGCGCCGACCTTGAGCGAACTGGACGAACGCGCCCGGGACATCTTCCGGCGGGTGGTGGAGAGCTACCTGGAAACCGGGGAGCCGGTCGGCTCGCGCACCCTGTCGCGCGGCGGGGTGCAGCTCTCGCCCGCCTCCATCCGTAACACCATGCAGGACTTGGCGCAGGCGGGACTGCTGAGCGCGCCCCACACCAGCGCCGGCCGGATGCCGACCCATGCGGGCTTACGCCTCTTCGTCGATGGTCTGCTGGAAGTCGGCGACCTCGGCGAGCAGGACAAGCGCGACATCGAAGCCCGCCTGCACGCCCACGGACGCTCGCTGGAGGAGGCGTTGAATGAGGCGTCCTCGATCCTATCCGGGCTGGCTGGCGGCGCGGGCGTGGTGGTGACCCCGGCGCGGGAAGCGGGCGTCAAGCATGTGGAATTCGTCACGCTGGGCGGTGACCAGATGCTGGTGGTCATCGTCTTTGAGGACGGCTCGGTCGAAAACCGTGTGACGCGCCAGGCGCCGGGCATCACGCCCTCGGCGCTGCAGGAGGCGTCCAACTTCCTCGCCACCCGGCTCAAGGGCCGCACGCTCGGCGACACCCGCGCCGAGATGCGCGCCGAGCTCGACCGCGCGCGGCGCGAGCTGAACGAAACCGCCGCGCGGCTGGTCGAGGAAGGCCTGGCCGCGTGGGGCGGCGGCGACGGGGACGAACGCGCGCTGATCGTGCGCGGCCGCGCCAACCTGCTGGGCGATCCGTCGCTGATGGAGGACCTCGAGAAGGTCCGCATGCTGTTCGACGATCTGGAACAGAAGGAGCAGCTCATCGGTCTGCTCGATGACGTGAAGCAGGCGCAGGGCGTGCGGATTTTCATCGGGGCCGAAACGCGGCTGTTCTCGCTTTCGGGTTCCGCCCTGATCGCGGCGCCCTATATGTCGGGCCGGCAGAAGGTGCTGGGCGCGATCGGGGTGATCGGGCCTGCGCGCCTGAACTACGCCCGGGTGATCCCACTGGTGGACTACACCGCTCGGGTGCTCGGCAAGATGATGGACGGATGAGCGAGCCAATGACCGACGACCAAACGCCGGCGAACGGACATGACGAAGAGGCGGCGGAATTCGAAACCGCCGAGCCGGATGAGGCCGAAACCCTTCGCGCCGAGATCGGCTCGCTGAAGGAGCAGATTCTTCGCATCGCCGCCGACGCCGAAAACACCAAGCGCCGCATCGAGCGGGAGGCCAACGACGCGCGCGCCTACGCCATCCAGAAGTTCGCCCGCGACCTGCTGGGCGCCGCCGACAACCTGTCGCGCGCCACGGCGCACGCGCCGAAGGACTCCGAGGACCAGGTGGTGAAGAACTTCGTGGTCGGGGTCGAGATGACCGAGAAGGAGCTGCAGAGCGCCTTTGAGCGCAATGGCCTGAAGAAGGTCGATCCGCAGAAGGGCGACAAGTTCGATCCCCACCTGCACCAGGCGATGATGGAGCAGCCCGCCGAGGACGTGGCGCCCGGTTCGGTGGTGCAGACCATCCAGGCCGGATACGAGCTCTTCGGCCGTATCGTGCGCCCGGCCATGGTTGTGGTCGCCGCGAAGGGTTAAGCCCTTTCCCGGCGCGGCGAATTCGCTAATCTCCCAAGTCCTTTGACCATGGCCGCGTTTGGGGGGTCTTCGATTCGCCGCGGCCCCAGGATTCTGGACGGGACATGAAGCTGACCATCGAGCGGGCCGCGCTGCTGAAGGCGCTGGGGCATGTGCAGAGCGTTGTCGAGCGCCGCAACACCATCCCGATCCTCTCCAACGTGCTGCTCTCGGCCAACCGCGACCGGGTGAGCTTCTCGGCCACCGACCTCGACATGGAGATCGTCGACGACGGTACGGCCCAGGTGGACGTGCCCGGCCAGATCACCGCGCCGGCGCACACCCTCTACGAGATCGTGCGCAAGCTGCCGGAAGGCGCCGACGTTTCGTTGAGCTTCTCGGGCGATGATCCGCGGCTGGTGGTGCAGGCGGGGCGTTCGCGCTTCAACCTGCCGGTGCTGCCGGCGGGCGACTTCCCCGTCATGAGCAACGACGGCCTGTCGGCGCCGATCACCACCGACACCAACGACCTCGTCCGCCTGATCGACAAGACGCGGTTTGCGATCTCCACCGAGGAGACGCGGTATTACCTCAACGGCCTCTACCTGCACTCGGTGGTCGAGAACGGCCAGCCGCTGCTGCGCGCTGTCGCGACCGACGGTCACCGGTTGGCGCTGGCGGAGATGCCGGCGCCGGAAGGGGCGGCGGGGGCTCCGGGCGTCATCGTGCCGCGCAAGACGGTGAACGAGGCGCGGCGGCTTCTCGAGGACGCGGGCGAAAGCGTCGACCTGCAGCTGTCGCAGGCCAAGGTGCGCTTCGAGTTCAACGGCGCGGCCCTGACCTCCAAGGTCATCGACGGCTCCTTCCCCGACTACGTCCGGGTGATCCCGCGCGACAACGCCAAGGTGCTGACCGTCGACAACGCCCTGTTCGCGCAGGCCGTGGACCGGGTGGCGACCATCTCGGCGGAGAAGTCGCGCTCGGTGAAGCTGGCGATCGAACCCGGCCGCGTGATCCTGACCGTCCGCAACATGGAAGCCGGCCAAGCCACCGAAGAAGTCGAGGTCGACTACGACGGCGAGTCCTTCGAGATCGGCTTCAACGCGCGCTACCTGCTCGATGTCACCGGCCAGATCGGCGGCGAGACGGTGGAATTCCGGTTTGCCGACCCCGCGTCCCCGACGCTGGTGATCGACCCCACCGACGCGGGTGTGAAGTACGTCCTGATGCCTCTGCGGGTTTAAGCGCAGCAGAGAATCACAAACTTATCCACTTCCCCGCGACCGATCTTAAGCTATATGTTAAGGCGAACGGCATAGAGGATGGGCAGGCCGCTTCCACTTCCTGAGGGATATGAGTGGCTTGTGCCGAGTGCCGCGCGCTACCGCGTAGCTATTCGGATTGACGTGAAACGAGAGATCGAGAGGAAGGCCACGGAGGAGAAACGGGCGGAACTGGGTGCCCTTATCGCCCGTTACGCCGATGGTGGCCCGCACGCGCTCCCGAGGACCAAGTTCAATGGCAACGAGGGCTGGTTTCCGAGTGAAAGAGCACCCGCGAAAGTTCGATTGGAAGCGTTCAAACCGTGGCAGTTGAGAGCTTACGGTTTCTGCCGCTCCTTCGACGGGCAGGGGACGTTTTTCATAACCGGGGTCGATATTGCGAAAAAACAAAATAGGGCGGATCAAGCCCGACTAAGGTCTGCGGGGGCAGAGGCTGTTCGGCTGAACAGTGCTCTTAAATAGGTGGAGAAGGACCGTGACGCTGTTTCGTGTTGAAGGCGATAAGAACTACGAAACGCTTGAAGTTGAGAACGGCTTCGTGATCGATTTGCAGGTGGAGATTGAGCGGGCGATGGATGAGGTCAACATCTCGCAAGCCGAACTCGCCCGCCGTCTCGCTGTGTCCGAAGCGCGAGTCAGCCAAATCCTTGGAGGAAACGGCAAGAACCTGGGCGCCCGTACGCTCGCCCGGATTGCGGCGGCGCTTGGGCGGAAGCCTCGGTTTAACCTCGAAGGCACCCAGTGCTCGAAAGGCGAAGGTCAGTTCGAGGCCCGTCACGTCCGAAGGATGGAGTGGGCGGACGTCCTGCTCTCCGAGGCTCAGCGTGGGTGGACGCCGGAGTGCAACGACAATGACACGCGACCGGCCGTCAAAAAGTCCCGGGATTTGGCGCGGTATGCCAAGGTTGAGTTCCAAGCGGCATGACTAAAAAGGAGCGAGCCTCTTCCGCTCAACGGGTGCCTGCTAAGCGGATAAAGGCACCCGAAGTTGAGGCCTATGACAAGGTCGTAGAAACGGCCTCGCTGCGCGAGCTGAAGTTGGTAAGCTCGTCATTCGATGTGAAGCCGGAGGCGCACTCGGAGAATTTTCCGACTTGGCGGCCCACGTATGACTGCACCCTCAGTTCAAATTATTTCGTGGAAGAACTCGGGTTAATCTTTGGTTCTGTTAAGGCGGAGGTGCGCTGCAAACACGGGCGCGCGTCCATTCTTACGCTAAAGAGCCAGTATGTTATTCTATACAAGGTGGACGGTAAGCCTGAAGAAGCCGCCGCCCTTAAATTCATGCAGCGCGTCGCAAGATTTTCCGTCTATCCGTATTTTCGGGCTCACTTCGCGGAGCTTTGCAGCCAGGCAGGTCTGAACGTGCCGCCACTACCAATTTTGCGAGAGGGGCCGCGCGATATAGCAAAGACGGTCGCTGCCGCCCGCACTTGAGCGTGCGGTCCGCGCTGCAATCCCTGACCCTGACCGACTACCGCTCCTACGCGGGGGCGGAGTTGCGTCCGGAGGGGCGCAGCGTGTTCCTGTTCGGGCCGAACGGGGCGGGGAAGACCAATCTGCTGGAGGCAATCAGCCTGCTCTCGCCGGGGCGAGGGTTGAGGGGCGCGCCGCTGGCGGAGGTGGGACGTAGGCTGCCAGGCGAAACCGTCGGGCGGGCGTGGGCGATCTCGGCGGTGGTCGAGGACGTGCGGCTAGGCACCGGCGTCGAGGCGCCCGGCGCGGCGCGGCGGATCGTGCGGGTGGACGGTGAGACCGTCCCGCCGGGGAGACTGGCGGAATACGTGCGGCCGATCTGGCTGACGCCGTTGCAGGACCGGCTGTTCCTGGAGGCCGCGTCAGAGCGGCGGCGGTTCTTCGACAGGCTGGTGTTCGCCGCCGAGCCGATCCATGCGGCGTATGTCGGCACCTATGAACGTTCCATGCGCGAGCGGATGCGGCTGCTGACCGCCGAGGAGCCCGCCGACCCCTCGTGGCTGAACGCGCTGGAGGCGCGGCTAGCGGAGGCGGGCGCGCTGATGGCGCAGGCGCGTGTCCGCACGCTGGCCGACCTGCAGGCCGAGATCGACACACGCGGCGAGCGGCCGTTCCCGCAGGCGCGGCTTAGCCTCACCGGCGAGTGGGAGCAGCTGGCGCAAACCGGCGCCGATCTCGCAGACATCGAGGCAAAACTGGCGGCCGCTCTGGCCGCTGCGCGCACCAGAGACGCCGCTGCAGGACGGGCGCTGACCGGGCCTCACCGGGGCGATCTGGCGGTCATCCACGCCGAAAAGGACCGCCCGGCCGCCGAATGCTCCACCGGCGAGCAAAAGGCGTTGATTCTGAACCTGGTTTTGGCCCAGGCGGCGCGACTTTCTCGTGCGGAATCTGAGCCGAATCCTGTATTGTTGCTCGACGAAGTCGCCGCGCACCTGGACGCCTCCCGCAGGGCCGCGCTGGCGGATGAAATCGCGGCGCTCGGCCTGCAGGCGTTTTTGACCGGCACGGACGAGTCGCTGTTCGACCATCTCAAGGGTCGGGCGCTGGGCGTGCAAGTCGACGCCTCGGGCCTGACGGTTCTGGAAGATTGATGAGCGACGAGAACGAAACGCCGGAACAAGCCGCGGCGGACTACGGCGCGGAGTCCATCAAGGTCCTCAAGGGCCTGGACGCGGTGCGCAAGCGCCCGGGCATGTACATCGGCGACACCGACGACGGGTCGGGCCTGCACCACATGGTCTATGAGGTGGTCGACAACGCCATCGACGAGGCGCTGGCCGGCTACGCGACCAAGGTCGAGGTGATCCTCAACGCCGACGGCTCGGCCACCATCACAGACGACGGGCGCGGCATCCCCACCGACATCCACGAGGGCGAGGGTGTGTCGGCGGCCGAGGTCATCATGACCCAGCTGCACGCGGGCGGTAAGTTCGACCAGAACAGCTACAAGGTCTCCGGCGGCCTGCACGGCGTCGGCGTCTCGGTGGTCAACGCGCTCTCCGACTATCTGAACCTGAAGATCTATCGCGGCGGCATGGCCCACGAGATGCGCTTCGAGCGCGGCGATGCCGTCACGCCGCTGGCGGTCACCGGCAAGGCGCCCCTGCGCGAAAACGGCGAGTTCCTGACCGGCACGCAGGTGACCTTCCTGCCCTCGCTGGAGACGTTCGCCTTCATCGATTTTGACAGGAAGACGCTGGAGCACCGGCTGCGGGAACTCGCGTTCCTGAACTCGGGCGTGACCATCTATTTCCGCGACCTGCGCGGGACCGAGCCGTTCGAGGAAATCCTGCACTACGAAGGCGGCATCGAAGCCTTCGTGCGCCACCTCGACAAGGCCAAGCAGCCGCTGATCAAGGACCCGATCGTCATCCGCGGCGCCCGCGAGAAGGTCGAGATTGACCTCTCCCTGTGGTGGAACGACGGCTATCACGAGCAGATGCTGTGCTTCACCAACAACATCCCTCAGCGGGATGGAGGCACGCACCTGTCGGCCTTCCGCGCGGCGCTGACGCGGATCATCACCAACTATGCCGAGAGCTCCGGCGCGGCCAAGCGCGAGAAAGTGTCGGTCACCGGCGAGGATGCGCGCGAGGGCCTGACCTGCGTGCTGTCGGTGAAGGTGCCTGACCCCAAGTTCTCCTCCCAGACCAAGGACAAGCTGGTCTCCTCCGAAGTGCGCCCGGCCGTCGAAGGCCTGGTGCAGGAGGGGCTCGCCACCTGGTTCGAGGAGCATCCGAACGAGGCGAAAGCGATCGTCGGCAAGATCGCCGAGGCCGCCGCCGCCCGCGAAGCCGCCCGCAAGGCCCGCGAGCTCACCCGGCGCAAGTCGGCGCTCGACATCTCCTCCCTTCCCGGCAAGCTCGCCGACTGTCAGGAGCGCGATCCCGCCAAGTCCGAAATCTTCATCGTCGAGGGCGATAGCGCCGGCGGCTCGGCCAAGCAGGCGAGGAACCGCGAGAACCAGGCCGTCCTGCCCCTGCGCGGCAAGATCCTCAACGTCGAACGCGCCCGCTTCGACAAAATGCTGGGCTCCGAGCAGATCGGCACCCTGATCACCGCGCTCGGCGCCGGGATCGGCCGCGACGACTTCGACATCGAGAAGATTCGCTACCACCGCATCGTCATCATGACCGACGCCGACGTGGACGGGGCGCACATCCGCACCCTGCTGCTAACCTTCTTCTACCGGCAGATGCCGCAGGTGATCGAGCGGGGATACCTCTATATCGCCCAGCCGCCGCTCTATAAGGCGACCAAGGGCAAGTCCTCCCGCTACCTGAAGGACGACGCCGAGTACGAGACCTTCCTGATCGACGAGGGGGTCGACGGGGCTGAGCTCGACCTCGGCTCCGGCGAGCGGCTGACGGGGCGCGACCTGCTGGCCCAGGTGATGACCGCGCGCGGCGCCAAGGCCAACGTCGAGCGGCTGTCGGCCCGGGCTCCGGCCTTCGCCATCGAGCAGGCGGCGCTGGCCGGCCTGTTCGGGAAGAAGCCGGACATCGCGGCCGCGGCGGCTCGTCTGGATCTCTACGCCGAAGAGGGCGACGGGGCCTGGAGCGGCGAGGCGGCGGCGACCGGCGGCGGCTATGTGTTCAGCCGCATCAAGCGCGGCGTTTCCGAAAGCATCGTCCTCGACGACCTGACGCTGCACGCCGCCGACGCCCGGCGCCTTGCCGAGCGGGCGGTGGAGCTGGCCAAGACCTTCGAGAAGCCCGCCGTCTTCCGCCGCAAGGACAAGAGCACCACGGTTCGCGGTCCCCTCGATCTCGTCAATGCCGTGATGGACGCCGGCCGCAAGGGCCTCGCCATCCAGCGCTACAAGGGCCTTGGCGAGATGAATCCACAGCAGCTGTGGGAGACGACGCTGGACGCCGACGCCCGCACCCTGTTGCAGGTGAAGGTCGCCCACGCCGATGACGCCGACGACATGTTCGCCCGCCTGATGGGCGAGCTGGTCGAGCCCCGCCGCGAATTCATCCAGGAAAACGCCCTCGACGCCGAGGTCGACGTTTAGCACCGGAACTTCCGCCCGCGCGGCCGTGTTTGTTTCCTCGCCGGCAAGCTGCGCCGGGCGGAGGGCACAGCCATGTACAACGATCCGAACGTGGACCAGTGGAGCGCTCAGGCGCAGGTCTGGGGACCGCGCATCCTCTTCGCCATCGCCATTGTGCTGGTCGCCTGGATTGTCGGCCGCGCGCTCAAATGGGCGCTGGCCAAGGGGCTCGACCGGCTGCCGGGCGCCACGACCCACAATCAGGGGCTTGAGCCGCACCAGACCATCGGCGCGCGGATCGGCGACGTGGCCTACTGGCTGATCCTGCTGGTCGGCGTCGTCGCGGCGCTGAACGTGCTGGACCTCGGCCAGGCGGCCGGGCCCTTGAATACCCTGCTGACGACGACCTTCGGCTACATCCCCAACGTCATCGGCGCCGGGCTGATCTTCTTCATCGGCTACATCATCGCCACGCTGGCGAGGCGTGTGGTTACCGCCGCGCTGCAGGCCGCCAACGTCGACCGGGCGCTTGGCAAGATGGGCCTGCCGGCGGTCAGCCAGGCCGGGCTCGCCAACGTGCTGGGCACTCTGGTCTTCGTGCTGATCATCATTCCGGTGGCCGTCGCGGCGCTGGAGGCGCTGAACATCCAGGCCATTTCGCAGCCGGCTATCACCGTACTGACGACGGTGCTGAACGCCATTCCGCTGGTGCTGGCCGCAGCCATCGTGCTCGGCATCGGCTTCTTCATAGGCCGCTGGGTCGGCACGCTCGTGGAGCGGCTGCTGCCCGCCACGGGCTTTGACCGCGCCATCGGCCAACTTTCCAGCTTCTCGTCGTTCACGCCCGAACCGCCCGCGCCGACAGCCACCACGCTCGCGCCCGAGATGGCCGAGGCGCCGCCGCCTCCGGTCAGCGCCGGAGTGACGCCGTCGAAGGTCGTCTCCTGGATCGTGATGTGGGCCATCGTCGCGTTTTCGGCCATCGAGGCCGCGCGGCTGCTCCAGTTCGCCGCCATCGCCGAAATCCTGACCGAGGTGGTCAACCTCGCCGGCCGGGTGCTGGTGGGCGGCGTCATTATCACGGCCGGCGTTCTGATCGCCGACCTGCTGGCCAACGCCATCGACCGCTCCACGCGCGGCTCGGACCGGTTCGCCTCCGACATCGTCAAGTGGGCGACCATCGCGCTGGCGACGGCCATGGGCCTGTCCTTCATGGGCATCGCCGACGACATCGTGGTGCTGGCGTTCGGCCTGACGCTCGGCTCGGCGGCCGTGGCGGCGGCGCTGGCCTTCGGGCTGGGCGGCCGCGACGCCGCCGGACGCCTCGCCGACGAATGGGCCAGCCGCTTCCAGAACCGCCCGAAAGCCGAGAAAGAGCCCGTCGCTCCCGACGTGCCGATCACCCCGGGCGAATAGTCAGGCGAAGTCGCCGACGATCTTCAGCACCGCCTCGCCGTAGCGGCCGAGCTTGCCTTCGCCAACGCCGGAGACAGCGGCGAACAGCGGGGCGCTGGCCGGGCGAGCGGCGGCAATCTCCGCCAGCGTCGCATCGTGGAAGATGACATAGGGCGGGACGTGCTGGCGGGCGGCTTCTTCGCGGCGCCAGGCGCGCAAGGCCTCGAACAGGGGCATGTCGGCGGGGGCCACCGTGAGCGGTTCGCCGCCGCGGCGTTTGCGCGGCCGGCCGGAGCGGGTGGTGGGGTCGTGCTTTTCGGGGGCGCGGCGGAGGAGGACCCGACGCTCGCCGCGATAGACCTCGCGCACCTCGACCACGTCGCCAAGCCCGATGAGGGGGCGGCCGTCATTGGGGTCTTCGGTCAGCAGGCCTTCGAACAGGAGCTGGTCGAGAAGGTCCTTCCAGCCGGCCGGACTGAACTCCTTGCCGACGCCGAAAGTGGTGAGCCCGGTTTCTGACGGATGCGGGTCCTTGGTCTTGCCGAGCAAGTGCTCGACGATCCGGCCGCGACCATAACGGCCGCCGAGCCGATGCACGGCCGACAGCGCCTTTTGCGCGGCTTCGGTGGCGTCCACCTCGGCTGGCGGGGCCAGGCAGATGTCGCACTGGCCGCAGGGCGTCACATCGCCCTCGCCGAAGTAGCGCCGCACGGAGGCCGCCCGGCAGGTCGAGCCGTCCAGCATGGCGTACAGCTGGTAGAGCTTCCGCAGCTGGACGCTTTTGACCGCATCGTCGACCTCGCGGGCCTTGATGCGCCGCGCGGCCCAGGCGAGGTCGGCGGAGCCGTAGAGGGTGATGCCGTCGGCGGGCTGGCCGTCGCGTCCAGCCCGGCCGATCTCCTGCCAGTAAGCCTCTATGGCGGCCGGCGGGTCGGCGTGGATGACGAAGCGCACGTCGGGTTTGTCGACGCCCATGCCAAACGCGATGGTGGCGACCATCACGGCGGCCTCGGCCTCGAGGAAGGTCTCCAGCCGCTGGCTGCGGACCTGTTTGTCGAGCCCCGCGTGATAGGCGAGCGCGGGAACGCCGGCCTCGCGCAGCGTCTCGGCCAGCCGGTCGACGCCTTCGCGGGTGCCGGCATAGACGACGCCGGAGCGGGCGGGGCGCTCCTTCACCAACTCGACGACGCGCTTGTGGGCGTTGCCGTGCTTGCGCTCGGCCATCAGCGCCAGCTCCGGCCTTGCGAAGCTGTCGACGAACTCCCTGGCGTCCCCCAGCCGCAGCTCGGTACGAATGTCCTCGCGGGTGCGGGCGTCGGCGGTGGCGGTCACCGCCAAACGCGGGACACCGGGGAAGATCTCCGCCAGGCGCCCCAGCATCCGGTACTCGGGCCTGAAGTCGTGGCCCCACTGGCTGACGCAGTGGGCCTCGTCGATGGCGATCAGCGCCAGCGGGATGCGCCGCAGCCGATCCAGCATCGCGCCCTGCATCAGGCCTTCCGGCGACAGGTAGAGGAGGTCCAGCTCGCCTGCCTCGATGCGGCGCCAGATGGCCGAGCGCTCGTCCAGCGTGACGTTGGAATCCAGCCGCTCGGCCGCCACGCCCGACTGCTGCAGTCCCGCGACCTGGTCGGCCATCAGGGCGATCAGCGGCGAGATCACCAGTCCCAGACCCGGCCGCACCAGCGAGGGGATCTGATAGCAGAGGCTTTTGCCCCCGCCGGTCGGCAGCACGGCCAGCGCGCTGCGGCCGGCCAAAACCTCGCCGATCACGCCCTCCTGCAGGCCGCGAAACTCGGCGTGGCCGAAAACCCGGCGCAAGGCGTCTTTCGCGGCGTCGAGGGAGGCGGTCACGCCCCGCTTATGGCAGGCGCGGCGGTGAGTCGCCAAAGCCACAGCGCCGATCATTTGCTGCAAAGGCGCCTCGCGCGCGGCCTGGCCATCGGCTAAGAGGCGAGGGGGCCTAACGACCGGAACGAGTATGGCGAAGAACGAGGACGGCGGGCGCAGGCCCGCGCCCCAACCGAAGGCTCCGAAGCCGAAGCGCACCTTCTTCCAGTCGCTGCTCTACTGGGGCCTGGTCGTGGGCGTGTGGGGGCTGATCTTCGTGGTCGCCTTCTTCGCGGTGTTCGCCACCGATCTGCCCGACACGTCCAAGCTCTATGACGTGAAGCGCCAGCCCTCGATCTCGTATCTGGACCGCTCGGGCGCGCTGGTGGCGGTGCGCGGCAGCCAGTACGCGCCGCCGGTCGATCTCGACAAGCTGCCTCCTTACGTGCCGGCCGCCTTCATCGCCATCGAGGACCGGCGCTTCTACCACCACTTCGGGTTCGACCCGATCGGCATCACCCGCGCCATGGTCCAGAACATCAAGGCCGGGCACATCGTCGGCGGCGGCTCGACCATCACCCAGCAGCTGGCGCGAAACCTGTTCCTGACCCCCGACCAGACGCCCCGGCGCAAGGCGCAGGAGCTGATCCTGGCCGTCTGGCTGGAGATGAAGTTCACCAAGAAGGAGATTCTCTCCCTCTATCTGAACCGGGTCTATTTCGGCGCCGGCGCCTACGGGATCGAGGCGGCCTCGCAGCGCTACTTCAACAAACCGGCGTCGAAGCTGACGCTGGGCGAGTCGGCCCTGCTGGCCGGCATGATGAAGGGTCCATCGCGCTATAGTCCGGTGTCGGCCAGCGAACGGGCGGCGAGGCGCGCGACCATCGTGCTCGACGAGATGGTCAAGACTCACGCCATCACGCCCGAGCAGCGGGACGAGGCCATCCGCCAGCCGGTGAAGGTCTCGGCGATCCTCGCCAACCAGCGGGCGCAGTACTTCACCGACTGGGTGGACGCCCAGGTCCGCTCGCTGGTCGGCGAGCCGACCGAGGACCTTGTGGTGGAAACCACCCTCGACCTCCCGATCCAGGCGGCGGCTGAGACGGCGCTGAAGCGCGGCGTCGCCAACGCGGGCAAGCTCGGCGTGCAACAGGGGGCGCTGGTGGCTTTGGACGGCGAGGGCCGCATTCGCGCCTACGTCGGCGGCGTCGATTATTCGCAAAGCCAGTTCGACCGCGCGACGATGGCCAGGCGCCAGGCCGGCTCGGCCTTCAAGCCGTTCGTCTATCTGACCGCCATGGAGGCGGGCCGCACGCCCTCGACCACCATCGTCGATGCGCCGGTGACCATCGGAAACTGGCAACCGAAGAACTACACCGGCCGCTATCTCGGCACGATCACCCTGCAGACGGGTCTGGCGCAGTCGATCAACACCGCCGCCGCCCAGCTCGCCAACCAGGTGGGCACGGCCAATGTAGCGGCCACGGCGCGGCGGCTCGGCATCAACTCGCCGATCCAGCTCGATCCGTCGATGGCGCTGGGCGCGGTGGAGGTCTCGCCGCTGGAGATGGCGCAGGCCTACGCGCCCTTCTCGAACGGCGGCTTTTCGGCGCGCGGCTATGCGATCGAGCGCATCCGCACCGCCAACGGCCAGGTGCTCTACGACCACAACGTCGACAAGGCCCCGCACGGCCAGGTGATCGGCGAGCCCGCTCTGGCCTACATGATCCAGATGATGCGGGCGGTGGTGAACGAGGGCACCGGCACGCGCGCCAAGGTCCCGGGCTATGACATCGCCGGCAAGACCGGCACCACCAGCGACTACAAGGACGCCTGGTTCGTGGGCTACACGGGCGGCTTCGTCACCGCCGTCTGGGTCGGCAAGGACAACAACAAGCCCATGCATGGCGTGACCGGCGGCAACATCCCGGCGGCGATCTGGCATGACTTCATGGCCGCGGCCCTGCCCCGGCTGGCCGCCCAGCCCATCCCCGGCGATCAGGTGGCGCAGGGCAATCCGGTCAGCGACGCCATCGGCGATCTCCTCTCGGGCATCGGCATCGGGCCCAAGCAGGAACCCACCCCCGAGACGCCGCAGCCCGAGCCGCAGCAGCAACCGGCGCAGGAAGCGGTGCCCTACTAGCCCCGGCCAAAGGCGTGAAGGCGGCCGCTTTCGCGCTTGAGCCAGTCGCGGTGAGGGCGCGGGTCGCCGACCAGCCCGCGCACCAGCGCCCAGAAGCGCGGGCCGTGGTTGGCCTCGATCAGATGGGCGACCTCGTGGGCGACGACGTAGTCGGCTACCGGCATGGGCGCGAGCGCCAGACGCCAGGAATAGCGGATCGAGGCGGCCTCCCGCGCGGTGGCAGGCTTGCATGATCCCCAGCGGCCGCGCGGATCGGCGATGGCGATCTTAGGCAGCGGCTGGCCGATCTGCGCGCAGTAATGAGCGGTGCGTTCGCTCAGCACCTTCAGCGCCTCGGCCTTGACGATCCGCAACGCGCGCACGGCGAAGGCGGCGTCATCGGCGCTGATCAGCCGGTGCGGCGGGCCGTAGATCAGCTTGGCCCGGCCCGTCCCGGCCTCCAGCACCACCGGATCGCCGAACAGATCGAAGATCAGTCCCGGCTCCAGCGCCATCCGGTCCGGCAGCTCGGCGACACGCGCCGCGATCCAGCCCACCCGCTCTCGCGCAAAGGCGACGGCTTCGGACAGGCGGCGCGCGGTGGGCGCGGTGGCGATCACCTCGCCGCTGGTGCGGTCGAGCCGTAAGCTGACCCGCCGCGCGCGCGGATTGACGGAAAGGCGCACCGGCCGTCCCGCAATCTCGACCACGTCGCCGTGGCTATGACGCGCCCGGAAGGGAATCATTCCCCGATGTTAGCGCCTTAAAAATCAGGATCGCAGTGGCGGATGAATTCGCGGACGCGCGGGTAGATCTGGTCGCGGAAGCGGCGGCCGTTGAAAACGCCGTAGTGGCCCACGCCTTCCTGGATGTAGTCGGCCTTCAGCTCGCCGGGGATGCCGGGGCACAGCGTGTGCGCCGCCTGCGTCTGGCCGATGCCGGAGATGTCGTCGAGCTCGCCCTCCACCGTCATCAGGCCGATGTAGGTGATCAGGTCGGGCCGCACCAGACGGTCGCGGTGGGTCAGCTCGCCCTTCGGCAACAGGTGCTTCTGGAAGACGATGTCGACCGTCTGGAGGTAGAACTCCTCGGTCAGGTCGAGCACGGCCAGATATTCGTCGTAGAAACCCCGGTGCTTGTCGGCGCTGTCGCCGTCGCCCTTCACCAGATGCTCGAAGTAGGTGCGGTGGGCTTCCTGGTGGCGCTCCAGGTTCATGCTCATGAAGCTCGCAAGCTGCACGAAGCCCGGATAGACGCGCCGCATCGCGCCCGCGTACGGCGGGGGCACGGTGTAGATCATGTTCGACTTGAACCAGGCGAACGGCCGCTCCTCGGCCAGCTTGTTGGTCACGGTCGGCGAGTGGCGCGCGTCGATGGGCGAGCCCATGAAGGTCATGCTGCGCGGGCGGGACTCGTCGTTATCCTCGGCCATCAGCGCGGCGGCGGCCAGCACCGGCGGGCCTGGCTGGCAGACGGCGATGACGTGCGGGCGTCCGCCCATGGCCGCCAGCATGGCGCGGATGTGGTCGATGTAGTCGTGGAAGTCGAAGCGGCCCTCCAGCATCGGCACGTCGCGGGCGTTGACCCAGTCGGTGACGAAGACGGCGTGGTCGGGCAGGAAGGCCTCGACCGTGCCGCGCAGGAGGGTGGCGTAGTGGCCCGACAGCGGCGCCACGATCAGCACGGCCGGATCGAGGCTGAGCTTGCCGGCCTTTCGCATGTCGCTCATGTCGCGGTCGAACTGCAGCAGCTTCACCCAGGGGCTTTCCCACACGACCGTCGGCCGCACGCGCACCTCGACGCCGTTCACGACCGTGGAGTCGATGCCCCACTCGGGCTTGCCGTAGCGGCGGGTCGCATTGGTGAAGAGGTCGGCGGCGGCATAGACCGTGCGCGCGAACTTCGTCTGCGCCGCGGGGTTGGCCGGCGATCCCCAGAAGTCCTTCGCCGCCCGCGCGGCGAGCCGCATCGGGGTGGTGGCGTAATAGGACGTTTCGTGAAGGGCGTAGAGCAATCAGACCTCTAGCGTTGCTGCGCTGCAGCATGCACGCTCGGGCTTAAGGAAGTCCAGCGCTTTGAGGTTCCAACAGCCTGCGCCATTCAACCGTGCATGGCCTTTTGAATCTGAGCGGCCATCTGTTCGGGGGTCATGGTGGGACTGAGGGGCTGCACGAAGCGGCCCTTGGGGTCCATCAGGTAGACGATGCCGGTGTGCTGCATCTCGTAATCGGGTCCCGTCCCCTCCTTCTGATAGAAGACGCGGTAGGCCTTGGCCGCCTGCGCAACCTGGACGGGCGTGCCGGTCAGGCCCAGCGTCTCGACCTTGAAGCCCTGCGCGGCGAGATAGTCGTGCATCTGCTTGATGCTATCGCGTTCGGGGTCGACCGATATGAAGACGACGCGCAGGTCCTTGCCCTTGTCGCCCAGCAGACCATCGGCGGCATCCAGCGCATGAAGCGTCGTGGGGCAGAGGTCGGGGCAATAGGTGAAGCCGAAGAAGACCGCATTCCACTTGCCCTTCAGCACGTCCTGATCCACCGCCTGGCCGTTCTGGTCGACCAGTTGGAAGGGCCCGCCGATGGCCGAGGGCGGCGGCGCGGGGCGGAAAACGCCCGACCGCCACGCCAGCCCTGCGGCGAGCGCGGCGCCGACGAGAACGACAAGCAGCAGGATCAAGCGGTGACGGTTCATCGTTCAGCTCTCAACCTCTGGCCCCCAAGGCCAATCTCGACCAATGTTGAAGGCGATGGCGCCCACACCCCTGCCGCAAGCCGATAGTCCGCCTCCCGATAAGGGCGGCCTTGCGGTCCCGCAAGAGCAGGGGGTCCTGTGGACGCTGGGAGGACCCAAGCGCGGGCGCCTGCGGGTGCGCATGCTGGTGGCGCTGCGCTGGATTGCGGTGGCGGGGCAGACTTTCACGGTACTGTTCGTCGGCCTTGGCCTGCGGCTGCCGGTGCCGTTTGCGCTCTGCTTCACCCTGATCGCCCTGCTGGCCTGGGTAAACCTGCTGGTCAGCCTGTCGTCCAGCGGCCAGCGGATCGCCGAGGACTGGGAGGCGACGCTCCAGATCGCCTTCGACATCGTCCAGATGGCGGCGATGCTCTACCTGACGGGCGGGGTCATAAACCCGTTCTCGCTGCTGATTATCGCCCCGGTGGTGCTGGCCGCGGCAACGCTGCCCCTTCGCAACGTGATCGGCATCGCGGCCCTGGCGAGCCTGGCGACGATCGTGATCGCCATCTGGTCGCTGCCGCTGCCGAGCCCCAGTCAGATTCCCTTCGAACCGCCCCTGCTCAACCGCATCGGGGCGGTGATCGCGCGGCTGCTGGGGATCTTCTTCACCGCCGGCTACGCCTGGCAGTCGGCGGCGGAGGCGGCGCGGATGGAGCTGGCGCTCGACACCACCAACGCCGTGCTGGCGCGCGAGCAGAGGCTCTCGGCGCTGGGAGGGCTCGCGGCCGCCGCGGCGCACGAGCTCGGCACCCCGCTCGCCACCATCTCGGTGGTCGCCAAGGAGATGGCCCGCAGCGCCCCGCCCGGCGACATGAAGGAAGATTCCGAGCTGCTGGTCGCCCAGGCCGAGCGCTGCCGCGAGATCCTGCGCCGCCTGACCGAGACGCCGGAGGCGACCGACGTGGTCAATGAGCGCATGAGCCTGCTCCAGTTCGTGCAGGAGGTGATCGAGTCCCACGCCCACAAGGAAGTCCGCGTCGAGGCGGTGGTCTCCGGCCCGCCGGGCGAACGGGCGCCGGAAATCTGGCGGTTCCCCGAGGTGCTGCACGCCATGACCTCCTTCGTCGAGAACGCCATGGACTTCGCGAAGTCCGAGGTGCTGGTGACCGCCCGCTTCGACAATCGCACCGTATCGGTGGAAATCCGCGACGATGGGCCGGGCTTCGCGCCGGAGGTGCTGGCCAAGCTCGGCGAGCCCTATGTCACCAGCCGCCCCGGGGCCGAGGGGTCGCGCAGCGGCCACGTCGGAATGGGGCTTGGTTTCTTCATCGCCAAGACGTTGCTGGAACGAACAGGCGCTACTGTGGATTTCAGGAACGGCCGCCGGGGTGGCGCGATCGTCAGCGCGCGCTGGCCGCGACGCGCAATTGAGGCGCCGTTCACCCCCGACGTGTTTACAGGGGTTGATGCATACGGGGAGGCCGCGACAGAATGACGCGATTGCCCCGCCTGGAGCAGGAGACTTCATGACCGACGTTGACGCCACGATCGCCCGCCTTCCGGACAAGCGCCTGCTGTTGCTGGACGACGATGCGCCGCTGCGCAACCGGCTGGGCCGGGCGCTGGAACAACGGGGGTTTCAGGTCACGCTGGCCGAAGGCGTCGCCCAGGCTCTCGCGGAGGTGAAAGCCAACCCGCCCGCCTATGCGGTGCTCGACATGCGCCTCGATGACGGCTCGGGGCTGCAGGTGGTTCAGGCCATCCGCGACACCCGGCCCGAGGCGCGGGTGGTGATGCTGACCGGCTACGGCAATATCGCCACGGCGGTGGCGGCGGTGAAGGCCGGGGCGGTCGACTACCTCTCCAAGCCCGCCGACGCCGACGATGTCGTGCGCGCGCTGCTGGCGCAGGCGGGCGACTCCCCCGCGCCGCCGGACAATCCGATGAGCGCCGACCGGGTGCGGTGGGAGCATATCCAGCGGGTCTATGAGCTCTGCGGCCACAATGTTTCGGAGACGGCGCGCAGGCTTTCGATGCACCGGCGCACCCTGCAGCGGATCCTCGCCAAGCGCGCGCCGCGCTAGGCCATCCGCAGCAGCACGAGACCCAGCACCCCGACGGCGATCCGCCACCAGCCGAACGGGGAAAGCCCCCGCTTGGCCACGAAGTCGAGCAGCACCTTCACGACCACCAGGCCGGACAGGAAGCTGACCACGAAGCCGATCGCGATCAGGTCGACCTGGGCGCCGGTCAGGGCGTGACGGTTCTCCCAGGCGTCCAGCGCGAACGCCGCCACCATGGTCGGGATGGCGAGGAAGAAGCTGAACTCGGTGGCCGCCCGCTTGTCGGCGCCCATGACGACGCCGCCGAAGATGGTGGCGCCCGAGCGCGAGACGCCGGGGATCATCGCCAAGCACTGGAAGACGCCCACGCCGAGCGAAGTCCGAAGCGGCAGCTGCATGGCGTCGTGGTGCCGCGGCGTGTGCTTCCAGCGATCGAGGATGATCAGCACCACCCCGCCGATGATCAGTGACCAGCAGATCAGGGTCGGGTCGTTGAACAGCACCCGCTTAATGAAGTCGTGCAGGGCCAGGCCCGCGACCACCGCCGGCAGGAAGGCGATCAGCACGCTCAGCGCAAATCGCCGCGCGGCCGGGTCGCTCGGCAGATGCACCAGCACATCCCACAGCCGTTTGAAGTAGAGCGCGACCACCGCCAGGATCGCGCCCAGCTGGATCAGCACGATGAAGGTGTCCCAGCTCGGGTCCGTCAGGCCCAGCGCCTGCTTGGCCAGCAGCAGGTGGCCGGTGGAGGAGACGGGAATGAACTCCGTCAGGCCTTCGATAAGGCCCAGGAACACCGCGTTCAGCCAGTCCGCCATGCGCTTACTCCCCTTCGCATGGCCCAGCCGTGCCCTGAGCCGCGCCTTCGGTCAACGGCGGTTCAGAGCTCCGGCGGCGGTCCAGTGTAGCTGGCGCGGGGACGGATGAGCTGGCCGGTCTGGAGCTGCTCGATGGCGTGCGCGATCCAGCCGGCGCAGCGGGCGGTCGCGAAGATGGCGAAGGGGGCGTCCTGCGGCAGGTGGAGCGCCTCGGAGAGCGCCACGAAGGCGAAGTCGATGTTGGCATGTTCGCCCGTCGACATTTCGACGACGTGGCGCAGCGCCATCAGCTCGGCGGGCAGGGTGAAGGCGCCCAGAAGCGCCGCCGCGCGGGGGTCTCCGGCGGGATAGAGCGGATGGCCGAAGCCGGGGACGGGCGCGCCCCTCGCCAGCCGCCCGGCGATCGTGGCTTCCGGGCCGATGCGGCGGGACTCTTCGACCAAGTTCCAGACGCGCGGGGCCATGCCGCCGTGCAATGGGCCCGACAGCGCTGACAGACCTGCCAGGGCAGCGGCGGCGAGGGATGCGCCGGTCGAGGCTGTGACGCGGGCAGCGAAGGTCGAGGCGTTGAGTTCGTGATCGGCCAATAGCACCAGCGCGCGGCGGATGAGGTCGGGATCGCAGTTCCAGGCGGCGGCGAGGCGCTCGTGGAGGGGGCCGTCGCCGACCTCGCCCGCGACGGCGTCGGCGAGGCTGTCGAGGAGGCTCGCGGCCTCGACGGCCAGCGCCAGCGGCGCACGGCCCCGGGCGGGGGGATCGCTTCCGGCGCGTTCGGCCAGGGCGGCGAACATCCGGGCGCGCATGGTCGGGCGGTCGGGGACCGGCGCGCGCTCGGCGGCCTTGAGCGCCGCCCCGTGGCCGCCGCGCAGCAGGCGGGCGACGCTTTCGAGGCTGGCGTGGTCGGCGAGCTCGGCGGCGTCGCGGCCTCGGTAGAACAACCGGCCATGGGCGATGGTGGTGACGGCCGAGGCCAGCACCGGCTCGCCCCAGGCGATGGCGCCTTGGGCCACGTCGGCGGCCTTGCGGCCGCGGCCCTTGCGTGTGGCGAGCGCGGCCACGTCGGCGAGGCGATAGCGGCTTCGACGCGGATCGTCGGGATCGGGCTGGGCCTCGACGCGGCCCCGGCTGACGTAGGCGTAAAGGGTCTGCGGGCGCACGCCGAGCCGCGCCATCGCCTCCTCCGCCGCCAGCCACTCCCCGTTCATGTGGGCCTCACATTGATCATATTGATCAAGATTGACCATACATCAACATGGCGCGATCTGTCTTGCGGAAACTGAAGTTGAAGGAGATCGCCATGTCCGATGGCCTTGAAGGCGTGATCGCCGCCGAAACCGTCCTGTCCGAAGTCGACGGCCAGGCCGGCCGCCTCGTCATCCGCGGCTTCTCGCTCGACGAACTGGCCGGCCAAACCACCTTCGAGCAGGCCGCTCACCTGCTGTTCGACGGCTTCTTCGAAGACCTTCCGCAGGATCTCGCACCCGCATTGGGCCGCGCCCGCGTCGAAGTATTCGCCGAGGTCAGCGCCATGGACGACGGCCTGCTGGCGCTCGGCCCCGTGGAAGCGATGCGCGCCCTGACCGCACGCCTGCCCGACGGCGACGACCTCGCCACCGCCCTGCGCCTGCTGGCCGCGCCGGCCGTCTTCACCACCGCTGTCCTGCGCGCCAAGGCGGGCGAGCAGCCGGTCACCCCCGATCCGAAGCTCGGCCACTCCGCCGACATCCTGCGCATGCTGCGCGGACGGCCCGCTTCCGCGCCGGAGGCCGCGGCGCTGGACGCCTACCTCGTTACCGTCTGCGACCACGGGCTCAACGCCTCGACCTTCGCCGCGCGTGTCATCGCCTCGACGCGGGCCGGACTGACCTCGGCGGTTCTGGGCGGGATCAGCGCGCTGAAGGGCCCGCTGCACGGCGGCGCCCCCGGTCCGGTGATCGAGATGCTCGACGCCATCGGCGAGCCGGACAACGCTCGCGCCTGGATCGAGAATGCGCTGGACCACGGCGAACGGCTGATGGGCTTCGGCCACCGCATCTACCGCGTTCGCGACCCCCGCGCCGATGCGCTGAAGAAGGCCGTGCGGCGGATGAGCGAGGGCTCCAACGTCCTGCCCGGTCGTCTCGCCTTCGCCGAAGCGGTGGAAGCCGCCGCGCTGGCGATCCTGAAGGAACGCAAGCCGGACCGTTCGCTCGACACCAATGTGGAGTTCTACACGGCGCTGTTGCTGGAGGCCTTGGCCTTCCCGCCCTCGGCCTTTACCTGCGTCTTCGCGATGGGGCGTGTCGCGGGCTGGCTGGCGCACTCGCGTGAGCAGCTGGCGGGCGGCCGGTTGATCCGGCCGGACTCGCGCTACGTCGGTCCGGAACCGCGCCGCGCTGCTTGAGAGTCGTTCGCGCTAGCTTGACCGACCGCCCGAGCTAAATTGCCGCGCATGAACACCGCGGTTGAAATCCACGGCCTGCCGCCCGCCGAGACCGCCGTCCTGACGCGGCGGGTGACCAGCCTGTCGGTGCTGTGCGCGGCGGTGCTGATCGTGGCCAAGGCGCTGGTCTGGAGCTTCAGTGGCTCCGTGGCGCTGCTGGCCTCGATGGCCGACTCCGGTCTCGACCTGATCGCCTCGTCGGTGACCTTCTTCGCGGTCCGCTATGCCGCGGCGCCGCCTGACGCCGAGCATCGCTTCGGCCACGGCAAGGCCGAAGCCTTCGCGAGCCTGACCCAGGCGGGTCTCGTCTTCGCCTCGGGGGCGCTGGTCGGCGAAGAAGCCATCCGCCACTTGATCCACCCGCAACCGGTCAGCGCCGAGGGATGGGCGATGGCGGTGATGGTGCTGTCGGTGGTTGTGACCTTCGCCCTGATCTACGCCCAGTCGAAGGTGCTGCGGCGGACGGGCTCGGTGGCGGTGTCGGGAGACCGCGCCCACTACGCCGCCGACCTCGCCTCCAACCTGATCGCCTTCTTAGGGATAGGCGCGGTGGCGCTGACCGGCGAAACGCGGATCGACGCGGCCGCCGGCCTGGTCGTGGCGCTGTGGCTGGTCTGGGGCGCGGTGGGCGTGTTCCGGCAGGCCTCCAGCCAGCTGATGGACCACGAGCTGTCGGAGGAGGCGCGCGGGCGCATCTTCT
>Ga0157373_10000766_pt1 | contig 24804 bp, 8 predicted proteins | sample C65metaG_FD_113460 | JGI IMG/M metagenome (GOLD analysis project Ga0157373, IMG submission 113460) | Corn rhizosphere microbial communities from Kellogg Biological Station, Michigan, USA - C6-5 metaG | ecosystem: Host-associated > Plants > Roots > Rhizosphere > Soil | place: USA: Michigan... | reverse complement strand
GGTTGCAGGACTGGCCAGTGCCGCCGCCAGCAGGTTCTGGTAATAGCCGGCAATGCGCTCCACCGCGCTACGCTCGAAGCGTGCCGCATCGTAGTTAAATTCGAGCGTCAGTTCCGCTCCCCGCCGCACCACGTTCAACCGCAACTTGAAACGCTCGCTCACCACCTGCACCCGTTCCAGGCTGAAGCGCACGCCCCCGGCGTCCTGTGCCGACCCGAGATCAGTGAAAGAAAATGCTAGCGGTATTACCGGGCACTCAGCGTCGGTAACGCTGCTCCAGTAGAAACTTTCCTGCCAGTTCCGGGAGTCATTTAGTGCGGCGCCGACTGAAGGAACCAAATCTCTGAACGGCGTTCGCGGCGCAACTTCGATTCGCAGGGGAAGTGAACGTGAGAGTGGACCGAGCGAAGCCGTCAACTCCTCGTATCTGCGTCCATCCAATTCGCAAGCGGTGGTGATGTCGAGCACACCTGTGATCCGCATGAGGAGCGCATTCCACAAAGCCAGCAACACAACTTCGAAAGAAGTTTTGAGCTCAGTCGCAAGCTCGTCAACCGGTGCCGAATATACCTGGCCCCTGACCAAAGCGAATTCAAACGGCTGAGGGTGCTTCGTTTCGAGCGGCAACGTTTGCGCTTCGAGGGACGCGAAATCAATCTTTCGGCATAACTCCCGCCAAAAATCCCGTCCGGGCTTCGATTCGTCGCTAGTGAGCAGTTCGTTCTGCCATTCGACCAAGTCAGCGTATTGCATCGCATCGTCAGATACAGAATTGTCTCCGCCGTATCGCGTCGCGATTTCGCCAAAAAGATTTTTGAGAGTGGCGCCGTCCGCGCAAAAAACAGGAATCGTAAGCGCAAGAATGTTCTCGCCTCTATCCGAAACCAGCAGCGCGCGCAGGGACGACTCGGCACCGGAAAGCGATGCCCGCTCCTTGTTCACCAGTTCGTGCAAATTCGCTTCGGCCTTTGCATGCGACCAGGCAAAGGCCGTTTTGTCCTGAACAATTTGAAACGGAAGTTTGACCCCGGTTTGGCGCCGCGGCACGGTGCGCAGGATTTCGTATCTCTCGACGATTGAATGCAAAACGGATTTCAGGCGATCGACATCAACCGGGCCTTCAATCCTGATAAGGCATTGCGCAAATTGCGGCAAGCCGTGCTCGTTCTCGAGCCACGCACGTTCCTGCTGAGAAGAGATTCGAAATGCTGCTGTTGCCAGTGGAGGGTTCGATGACATCCCTGCGAGTCCTCTTGTAACAAAGCTTAGACAATCGTCATTTCTTCGTGACCATCGCAGACGGTGTCGCGCCCGCCGACTGCTGCAGGCGCCAGCGATGCTTTAAGACAAAGGTTCCGTTCCATGGCACTCTGCCGGTGCCGTAATAGTCTGAATCGAGCACACGGATCTTGACGGCATCTTCAATGGCATCTGCCTCCGAGCTGTTCACATCCAGCCACACTTTGACCGCATATTCTCCGGGCATGAGCGTGAAGCTCGGAATTTCGCATGATAAAACCTGCGGACCGACACACTCCGTCTCCCAGCGATTCGGCTCGAAAATACTAGCTGCGGTAAAGATGCGCTGGCTATAGGTGTTGTTGAAGCCAATGCCGACGTTGAAATTCGATGTCAGCTTGGGGAGATCAAAGTGGACTTTGATTTTCAGACCTGAACCTATCGGCAAACCTTCGTTCAAGGGTTCATCATCGCCGGTCAGAAATTCCATCCGCTTCAGTAGCGGCGCAAGACGTGATGTGCGCTCGCCGACGTCATCGAGTTCCACCACATGACCGGTACCGCTGCGGGTTGAAAGACTATTCAGGTAGTACTGGATAGCGTCCTTGGCGCCGCCGTCGAATTCCAACTCACCGCAGTGAAGAACCACGCCGCGCGAGCACAGATTTTCAACTGCGGCCATATTGTGCGAAACAAATAAAACTGTTCGCCCACCGCGGCTGACTTCACCCATCTTGCCGAGACACTTCTTCTGGAATGCCAAATCGCCCACAGCTAACACTTCGTCCACAACCAGAATCTCCGGATTCAAGTGTGCTGCGACCGCGAAGGCCAGGCGCACGTACATTCCACTCGAGTAGTGCTTGACGGGAGTGTCCAGGAATCTTTCCACCTCGGCGAAGGCAACGATCTCATCGAAGTGCCGACGGATTTCGGCTTTACGCATTCCCAGGATCGCGCCGTTCAGAAAAATGTTTTCCCGTCCGGTCAGCTCAGGATGAAATCCAGTCCCCACTTCGAGCAGACTGGCGAGTCGACCACGAACCGTCACGTGCCCCGAGGTTGGACTGGTAATTCGCGAGAGTATCTTAAGGAGCGTGCTCTTGCCGGCGCCGTTGCGTCCGATGACGCCGAGGACCTGGCCCTGCTCTATGTCGAAGCTGACGTCCTTCAACGCCCAGAACGACTGCAATTCGACTCTGCCGCTCTCACCATCCTTGCCCATCAATGCGGAGAACGGCGCACTGATACGGCGCTGCAGGAGTTCGCGAAGATTGTCCATCTTCGGGCCACGGCGCGCGCCGAGGTGGTATTGCTTCGAGAGTCCGCGAATTTCGAGAATCGGTTTCATCAGATAATATCCGCGAACTTAGCCTCCATGCGGCGGAAGATCAGCAGTCCTGCGACGAACAGAATCACGCTCGTGCAGAGTGACACTGCGATCACCTGCCATGATGCTTCGCTGCCCAGCAATGCATGCCGGAATCCGATCACCACCCCCGCCATTGGGTTCAAACCCATCAAAGCTTGCCACTTTGCGGGAACGTAACGCACTGGGTAGATCACCGGTGTAACAAACAATCCCATCTGCACCATGAACGGGACTGCGTACTTCACGTCACGGAAGCTGACATTCAGTGCGGACAGAATCAAACCAGTTCCGGAGGCCGCCAGAATCGCTCCTAGCAGAAAAACTGGAAGCCAGAGCACGGCCGGTGTGAGCGGCCAGCGGTAATAAATCATCATGACCGCAAACAAGCACAACGAAAGCGCCAGATCGAGCAACAGCGCCAAGACCGAGCCCAGCGGAATAAATATTCGTGGGAAGTAAACCTTGGATACAAGTTGATGATTGGCAATCAGGCTATTGCTCGACTGCGTGACAGAAGCGGAGAAAAAAGTCCACGGAACCAGACCGGCGTAAGCAAACAGTTTGTAAGGGGGGCCGTCGCTTTGGACATGAGCCAGGCGATTGAAGATGAATGAGAAGATAAGCATGGCGATAAACGGCTGCAACAGAGCCCACGCTCCACCCAGCAGAGTCTGCCGATAACGGATTTTCACGTCCCGCCAAACCAGGAAGGCGAGCAGCTCCCAGTACAGGTAGATCTCTTTCAGGTCAATGGGCTGCCAGCCTTTTCTCGGCCGAATGGTTAACTCAAACGTGGTAGACATCTCTCTCCCGAAGAAGACGAAAGGCTAAATTCGAAGCTGAGGGGAGGGTGCGCGGACGGCTTACTCTCTCTAGCGGAGAGCTCTGGTATCGGGGAGCTCTGAAGGCCAACTGAGTAAAGACCATTCTTGCTTCCCTTTGAAGTTTGCACAATTAAGTCCATTCTGTCCAGATTACCTGGAGTTACCGCCTGTTCGCGGCTCTCCTCTGAATCTGGCATGCCGCCGCGCAACGCGCCTCTTACCTGCGAGGGCTATCGCTGTCTTTCTGCGCTTCCGCAGTCAGCAGTCGTTCAGCCTCCTCGTCAGAAATGCCTTCGAGCTCTTGCAACAGGCGCGCCATTTCTTCCTGCTCGCTTTCAATTGGCGGACAGCTGCCAATTTGTTCCGCCAAAGATGCGATCGTCGGATTTTGCAAGAAACTATGCAGTGGCATTTGAACCCGAAACGTATTCCGAATCCGCGAAATGATCTGGGTCGCGAGCAGCGAGTGTCCGCCGAGTTCGAAGAAATTGTCGGTCACTCCGACGGCATCGCGCTTGAGAACCTCCTGCCATATCAGGGCAAGCTTTTCTTCTTCGGCGTTGCGCGGCGCCACACTTTCGCGGACAGCCGCCTGTTCTTCCGGTTCGGGCAATGCGCGCAAATCAAGCTTCCCGTTAGGAGTCAGGGGAAGTGAGTCAACCAGCACGAACGCCGAAGGCACCATGTAGTCGGGCAGTTCGCCGGCGAGGAAGGCGCGCAGATCTTCCGCCCGCGTTTGAGAACGAGGGACAACATAAGCCGCCAACTTCTTTTCTCCAGGCTCGCTCTCGTACGAAACAATGGCAGCCTGATCGACCATAGGATGGCGGCGCAGGACAGATTCGATTTCCGCAGGTTCGACTCGAAAACCGCGAATTTTAACTTGCGCGTCAATGCGACCCATGAATTCGATGTTCCCGTCCGGCAGAAAACGCGCCAAATCGCCAGTCCGGTAAAGCCGTTCCTGTGGATCGGAAGAGAATGGATTGCGCACGAAACGTTCGGCAGTCTGTTGCGGTTGGTTCAAATATCCCTGTGCGAGGCCGGTGCCGCCGATACAAAGCTCGCCTGCAACTCCAATTGGAGTCGGGTGCAAGTGCCCATCCACTATGTAAATCTCGTCATTCGCGATGGGCTTGCCGATCGGTAGAGTCGCGGGCCCCCACGCGCGAACGTCGCTGTCAGCGATAAAAGTGCAGCATCCTACGGTTGCTTCGGTCGGCCCATAATGGTTGATCAGCGTGCACTTGTTAGCCCGCTGAATACGCTCGACCAAATCCCAGCGCGTCGCCTCGCCGCCGACGATCAGGTATTTTCGCGGCAATATTGCGTCCCCACTGTCGCTGTTCAGCAGCGAAGAAAGATGGGAAGGTGTGATCTTGAGCACGTCGATTGGGTGATCGCCGACGTAGGTGCCGAACAGCGCCGGAGACATCGCGGTTTCGAATCCAATCACATGCAGGCAGCCGCCTGAAATCAAAGACGGAAAGATGCAGGTATTTCCCAGGTCTGCGCTGATGGTGGAGACAGTCGCAAAGTTCAATCCGTCCCCATACTTCTCGAGTTGCAACCTAGCGCTGATAAAGTGACTGTAATTCACCAGATTGAAATGCCGGACCGCGACGCCCTTCGGTGTTCCCGTCGAACCGGAGGTATAAATCACGTACACCAAATTTTGTGGTGATACTTTGACATGAGGATTCGAATCCAGCGATTTGGCAAGTAAATCGCGGTCCCGATCGAGGCAGAGAATTTTGCCGTTAAAGTCAGGGAGGCTCCCAAGGTGCTTCTCTTCGGTCAGGATCACCGGCGCATTCGTCTCCGCCAGTTGGTGTGCAAGTCGAGGCTTCGGATTTTCAGGAACCAGCGGAACATAGCAACCGCCGGCTTTCAGAATTCCGAGGAGTCCCGTAATCATCACGGCTGAACGCTCCACGCATAAAGCTACGGGGACGTTTGGACCGACCCCGTTGGACCGAAGCACATGAGCGATGCGATTGGCTTCGCCATTGAGTTCGGCGTATGTAAGTTCGCGCTCGCCAAAGCGCAAGGCCGGGCGCTCCGGATGCTGCGCAACTCGTTCTTCGAACAGTTCGTGAATGCATTTGGGTTTAGGATACTCAGCAGCGGTCTGATTAAATTCGACGCACACTTTGCGACGCTCGCCTTCACTCATGATGGGCAAAGCCGAAATGAGCGACGCCGGCTGCGACTTCGCGGCATCAACGAAAATTGCAAATCTCTCTGCGAGTTGCACGATCGTTTCCCGTTGAAGATAGTTCGGATCGTAGTCCAGAACTGCGTTAACCCCGGCGGAACTGCCCGAACAGCGAAGCTGCAGCCGAAACGCGGCAGATGGCGCACCCCGGGTTAATTCTGAAACTAAGGCATTGCGTCCAGTCGCGTTCCTTGTCGGTTCCTGGCATGAAAATCCAACCGGCACGTGGTCTGCAATTCGATCAGCGGAAAAATAATCCTGGAGATCGAGAGCTGCCGAAATCGATGTTCGAACCCTTTGCAGATGTTCGCTAAATGAGACGCTCTCTTTGAGATCCGCCCGTATTGGAAGTGGCCGCGCAAAGAATCCAATCGCATTCGCAAATTCTTCGTGGTTTCTGCCGTCACTCAGGAATCCGAGAACGAATTCCTGCCGGCCCGACATTCGTCCCAGGAATGCTTGCCAGGCCGCAAACAGAAATTCGTGGATTTCTCCTCCTGAGACCAAATTCAGAAGCACTGCGACTGAATGATGTGAAGCGGCGCTTGGCGAACCTTTTTGTTCAAACGGGATATTCAGCGGCGGAAGGGAATCGAGCTCGACTTGTCTCCAGAAACTCGCACCCCGTCTGGAATCGTCGTCTTGGCTGGCGAGGAACTCGCTTTGCCACTCGGAGTAATCTGCGTACTGCAAGATGTCGTAAGAAAGCTCCCGGCCCGAATAGAGCGCCAGAAACTCTGCCAACAATTGGTCCAAACTCAAATCATCCACACACAACGCAGAAAGCTTAAGTACAAGCGCCGCTCGACCCGCGCCGAGCTTCAGCAAATGACCATGAACCATCGGACCATTTCCAACGTCAATCTTGGGCGAATCGCCGATGAACGCCGACAGTCGCGACTGCTGCTCATTGTCAGGAGCAGCGCTTAAATCGAATTCTTCCCAATTGAACCTAGCTGTCCCATTTACCACCTGGAAGGGGAACTTCATTCCACTGCGACGCTGGAAAGTCGTCCGCAGAATTTCATGCCGCTGAATGAGGGACTGCAAGGCGGCGCGAACCTTGCCGGAATCAAAACTTCCGTTAAGCGAAATCGCAATACCTGCTGTTGCCGTCTCCTTGCCTTGGTTAAACAGCAACTTCTGCTGCGGAGAAAGATCGTACCCTGCGCTCATTTGGGATGACATTCCTACGGTTTACTCCCGGCAGTTTGGTTCTTTTTGCCCCAGGGGAGGAGCGGCGGGGAAGATTGATTATATCTCGACCCGCAAAGCGCGAATCGAGAGAATTACCAATATTGTGAGACGGCATACAGACAAATCACCAGATTACCGTGGTGCAGTTGGCCGGCTTATCAAAGGGGTTGGCGGTTCTAACCCTGTGATACGATTCACCAATGCTGAGCACCGACCTCGGTGTGATAGCTCTAAACGCCTGACCCAGTGTGGGGCCCGGATGGGCGACGGCCTGATAACAAATGACGAGCACCGGGGTTATCCAATCCACTGCCAGCGCACTCAGCATTCGCATTGCGGCGAACTTCACGATTGACCCAATCGAAGAATTTCTCAGCTATTGGATGAAGATGCTCGGCATTACTTCCGAGATCCGCATAGCGCCCTACAACCAGGTTTTTCAGCAGTTGCTGGAAGGCGGGTTGCTGCGCATCAACCGCGGTGGAGTAAACCTGGTTGCGCTGGATCTTGATGCATGGCTTGCGGCAGGATCTTTGGCAGCTGCACAGCCGAAGCTCGATCGGGCAGTTAGCGATCTCGTGTCAGTCTTATCCAGTTCGGGCAGCGGGGGCGCTGGCGGCGTGGTCCTGATCTTTCCGCCTGCACAAACGGACGGCAATCGCGCTGCAGCGATCGCAGCTGCCAAGTCGCGCATTCTCAAAGAATGCGAAACCATAACGGGCTGGACCGCGGTGGATCTCGCGCCGGCGATTTCACTATATGCCGTTTCCGAAGCACGCGATGCCTTCACTGACGAGCTGGGCAATATTCCGTTTACTGAGGAGTTATACGTTGCCGCCGCTACCGCCGCAGCGCGCTGGATTCGGGCGGCATGCACCCAGGCAAAGAAAGTTATCGTGCTCGACTGCGACCAGACGCTGTGGCGAGGAATTTACGGCGAAGGCACGATGCGGATTACTGAGCCGTACCGGAAGTTGCAGGAGTTTATGCTGCGGCAGCGGGAGCAGGGCATGTTGCTGGCGCTAGTGAGCAAGAACAACGAAAGCGATGTCATGGCGGCGCTCGCATCAGAGTCGTGCATAGTGCGTGTGGAGCACTGTGCCGCGTGGCAGATCAATTGGCAACCGAAGTCGGAAAACCTGCGCGTACTTTCGGACAGACTTGGTCTTGCGCTCAACACCTTCATCTTCGTGGATGACAATCCTCTGGAATGCATGGAAGTGCGTAACCGCTGTCCCGAGGTGATGACCATTCAGTTGCCATCGGAAGCAAACGCCATCCCTGCGTTTCTGGAGCATATGTGGGCATTCGATCGCTTCAGCGCCACGGAAGAAGACCGCAAACGTGCGTCAATGTACGCGGCGGAGAAGCAACGGAATGAACTCAGCAAGAAGGCCCTTACCACGGAAGAATTTCTTGCCGGATTGCAAATTCAGATTGACTTTGCACGCTGTGCGGAAGCCGACATGGCGCGCGTCGCCCAGCTCACGCATCGTACAACGCAATTCAACATGAGTGGCCTGCTGCTCACGGAGCAGAGCCTGGCGTCGTTGCTCAGCGACGGCCGCCACGAATGTTGGACGGTGCGCGTGAAGGATGTGTTTGGCGACTATGGACTGGTGGGCGTGGCACTCTTTCAGGTTGTGGACCGTGCCATGAGGATGGAAGTATTCCTGATGAGCTGTCGCGCTCTCGGGCGCCGGGTGGAATACGAGCTGATTCAAAAGTTGAAGCAACTAGCGATCGAACGTGGCGCCGAGCGGATCGTGATTCCGGTGTGGCCGACTTCGAGAAACCGTCCGGCACGCGAATTTCTCGCGAGCTTGTGTGGTGTCTCCGCCGACGCGCAGGAGCCATTCGAATGTGTGCTCTCAGCCACCGGAGACATTTCGAGGTGGCACCAGAGCCAGAGCCAGAGCCAGCCAACCGGTTCCGGTTCATCGTCGAAAGCAATCATCCCCCCGAACCTCCCGGTAGTCACGGACGAAGGCACGCTGGCGAAAGTCGCGAATAAAATGCAGAGTGTCGCATCGATACTCGCCGCCATCCGCGAAAGCAAGAGGGCGCGGCCGGCGAGCGCTGGGCCGCTGGTAGTGCCCACAAACTCAACCGAAGAGGTCCTGACGAATATCTGGTCAGATGTTTTGGGCGTAGCGCCGATCGGCATCCGTGACAACTTCTTCGACCTTGGCGGACAATCATTGCGGGCCGCCCGTGTTCTCACCCGGATCCGCGCCGAACTAGGTGTCGAGCTGAGCCTGACCTTCTTCGATGATTTGTTCAAGGAACCAACGATCGAAGCGCTAGCCCGAAGCATCGGCACCGCGCGCACTCAGCCGGCAGTAACGACCCCAGTAATTATTGAATGTAAGAAGCGGCATGGAGTCCCGCTTTCCATCTCACAGGAAGCGCTCTGGTACCAATATCAGCTCGACCCGACGAGTCCCGCGTACAACTTGCCGCTGGTTTCTCATCTCCGGGGAAAAATCCAGGTGGCTGTTCTGGAGAAAGCGTTGGCGTCGCTGGTAGAACGCCACGAATTGCTGCGCTCAGTAGTCGTCTCCATGGGAGGATCTCCGCTGCTCCTTCCGTTGAAGAAATGGCGTGGAGCTTTGGTTCTGGAAGACCTGCGGGCCGTAAGCAAAGAAGACCAAGAGCTGGAGGCGCAACGCCTGATACAGAACGAAGCCGCCAAGCCGTTCGATCTTTCGCGCGATCCCATGCTCCGTTGCCTGCTCCTTCGCCTGGCTGACGAGGAATGGTTATTTCTCCACAACAATCCCCATATCGTTACTGACGGCGGCTCGCAGCATGTGTTCTATCGCGAACTATCGGCCTTCTACAACGCGCTGGTTCTTGGCGAGAATCCGCAATTGCCAACGTTGCCTTTTCAGTTCGCGGATTTCGCGGCTTGGCAACGCAGTTTATTGCAGGGCAGATACCTGCAATCGCTTACTGATTATTGGAAACAACGGCTCGAGGGTTTGGTTCCTCTGGAGATGCCTTTGGATTTCCCGCGTCCTGCGGTGCATCGTTTTCAGGGGAGGCGCCGCTTTTTCACGATTCCGGAGGAATTGCTCGCGCAAACTGAAATGTTCGTGCGCAGTCACCGCAGCACAGCGTATCGCTGCCTCTACGCGACCTTCAATGTCTTACTGAGTTGCTACACGGGTCTACTAGATATCGCAATCGGATCGCCGGCAGCCCCAATGAATCCAGCCTCCCACGGGGTGGAAGCTCTCATCGGCTATTTTATTAATACCCTTGTCCTGCGCATGGATCTCTCAGGGAACCCTAGTTTTCGCGAGGCTGTCCGAAGGTCCGAAGCTGTGATTAATGGAGCGGTCGCTCATTCCGATCTCCCGTTGAGTAAGGTGGCGGAGGCTTTGCAATTGAGTCGTGACCTAAGCCGGACGCCTTTGTTCCAGATCAACTTTCGAGTGTTGACCCAGCCGTTTCCAATCCTGCAACTGAAGGACGTGTTGGCAGAAACCGCACAATACGTAGACACAGGCACTTCGAAATTCGATCTGGCTCTCGAGATTGAACCCACCTTGGGGAAGGCCTGTTATTTCGAATATCGAACTGATTTGTTTCGCGAAGAAACTATCGCCCAAATGGAAGAGGATTTTCAAGCCCTGTTAGGAGTCTTACTTACCGCTCCTGACGTTCCACTGTTTGCTGTGCCAAAGGTGCAAGAGATCAGCCGACGCGTTCGAAGGTAAGTTTCATACCATAACCCGCGAACGATCTATCCAAGAGGGACGTTACCCGCGTTTCTTGGCCGCGACCGCTTCTCCCACGCGAAATTGAAGCCGTACTGCAACTTGAAGCGGTCGGCGGAGTTGTCGTTTACGGGCAGCCGAACCGAATTAAGAGCAGGATCCTCTGTGCCGATGTGCACTTCCGGCGTGCCCTCGGAAAAGACCCTGAGTTGAAGAAAAAGCTTCTGCAAACGCACCTCGGAAACGGGACAAAACAAGTAGCGTTTTACGTCAATCCGGCTAAATACCGATTCAACGCGCCCATTTACCGGTTCTGCCACGCCGTTCACCATTGTCTGTTTTGCAAGGTTTTCGACGGAAGAGTTGGGGGCGGGCGCATCAATTCTGAGTCAAGGTACTAACGTTTTTTATCACCCTTTAGTGGGGGGTAGGCATTCGTCTCCTTATGCTACGATTCAGCCGTGGCCAAGGTTCTTCTTATTGTTCCGCACTTCTGGGATCCGGTTTGTGTCCCGCTCGGCGTCAGTTCCCTCAAGGCTTTTGCCGGTGCGCAGGGCCACGATGTACAACTTCTCGACTTCAACACCATTCCGGAAATTTTTGGCGTCCAGCGCGCCTATTTCACGGAATGTAAAAAACAATTCCCTCATTTTAAAGATTGGAACATTGAGCGGAATGGCACAGAAATGCTGGCGATTCATCAGATGCTGTACCTGTTTGCCCGCAATCGTCCCAATTACCCGGAGTTGGTCGCTGAAGTTCTAAATATGGACCAGCGGGACATGGGCGGGTTCATGCATCAGCTCGATGTCTCGCGTTTCGATGCTCTGTTTGCGACGCTGTATTCGAAGGTTTCATCCATTCTCGCCAAGACTTTGAACTCGGCCCGTTTTGACGTGGTTGGTTGCTCGTTGTTTAATTCCACCTGGCCGGCGACATTGTTCTTACTCAAGCGTGTTAAGTCACACGTGCCCGGTGTTCGCACTGTCGTAGGCGGCCCCGGCCCGCTTATGGGGATCACCTCCCGTGCGGAGGAGGTGGCGAGGTTCATGGAACACCATGAGTTCATCGACTACTTCGTGGTTGGCGAAGGCGAATATTCCTTCCTGCATATTCTGGAGAATGCCGACTTCCCCCGCGGTGTGCTCGATCCCGCAAGGAATCTCACCAGAGTCGAGTCACGCAAAGGTTTCGTGAAGTCTGAAGAGTTGCCTTCGCCCGATTATGGCCAACTCGACATATCAAGATACCTGCAGCTCTCGGTTGCTAGTTCACGTGGGTGCCCCTTCGATTGCTCTTTCTGCGCCGAGACTGTCTTTTGGAAAGGTTATCGTGCGTTCAAGGGGCGAACCTTTGAGCAAATGGACGGCCTGGCGCACCGTTACAAGCGGTCATCTTTTTACTTGTGCGACTCGCTCAGCAACACCACCATTGGGCCGATTGCTTCCGAGATTAAAAGCAACGGAAGACCGTACAAGCTCGACTGCTATTTACGCGCCGATAAAACAGTCGCGGAGCGCCCCGACGACGTACATGCCTGGAGAGAAGGTGGCCTTGTTCGTGCCCGGCTCGGCATGGAGTCCGCCAGCCAGCGAATTCTGGATGCCATGGTGAAGAAGACGACGCCTGAGTCCATGTCCAGGAGCCTGCAGGTGCTGTCGGCGGAAGGCGTGATCACCAGCACTCTGTGGATAGTTTGTTTCCCGGGCGAAACTGAGAAAGAATTTAACGACACCTTAGATTTCATTCGCAGCAATAGGGCGAATATCTATCAGGCCGATGCCTGGCTGTTCCAGTATCATCCTGCGGGACTGGCGCACTCCGGAGAAATCGAATCGGAACGTGGTTCACGCACCCGTTATTCGGATGACATCAATCAGATTTTGGCGGTGGCTCCTTATATCGTTGATCGCGATATGTCAGCACGGGAACGTTTCGATCGTCTGGAGCGATTTGTCCGCACCACGCGCGAACTTGAAATACCCAACCCGTACAGCGTTTATGAATGGATCGCAGCCGAAGGCCGCTGGAAGACGATGGGGCATTCGGTTCACTGGGACGTTGAAACCAGTATGATGGCGCTGAACGCGTAAATCCCAGCCTAGAGACGAAAATGAGCAGCGGTGTTATGCAATCTCCTTCCAGCGCACTCAGCATCCGCATTGCGGCCAATTTCACCGTTGAGCCAATTGAAGAATTCCTGATCTATTGGATGAATACTCTTGGTATTCAATCCGAGATTCGCATTGCTCCATACAATCAGGTTTTTCAACAGTTGCTCGAAGAGGGACTGCTTCGCACCAATCGCGGCGGAATCAACCTGGTCGCTTTGGATCTGGACGCATGGTTGCCGGATGGCCACGGCGGCCAGGCGAAGCTTGACCGTGCCATCAGTGACCTGCTGTCAGTTCTTGGCACGTCAGGGAGCGATGGCGCTGGCGGTGCGGTTCTGTTGTTTCCCCAGGCTCCCTCAAACAATGAACGTTGCGCAATTATCAACTCGGCGAACGCTCGAATCGTGAAAGCGTGCGAATCGATTGCAGGCTGGAGCGCGATTGACCTCTCCGATGCCGTCGCACAGTATTCCGTTTCGGAGCCGCGCGATCCGTTCACTGACGAGTTGGGGAACATTCCCTTCACCGAAGAAATGTATGTGGCCGCTGCCACCGCCGCCGCTCGGTGGATTCGCGCTTCCTGCACAAAACCGCGAAAAGTTATCGTGCTCGACTGCGATCAGACATTGTGGCAGGGAATCTACGGCGAGGGCACGATGGCTGTGACCACACCCTACCGGAAGCTTCAGGAATTTATGCTCCGGCAGCGTGAGCAAGGAATGCTGCTGGCCCTGGTTAGCAAAAATAATGAGGCAGACGTATTGGAAGCGCTGGATTCTGGTTCCTGTACATTACGTTCGGAGCACTGCGCCGCATGGCAGATCAACTGGCAATCCAAGGCAGAAAATCTCCAGGTATTGTCCGATGATCTGGGCCTCGCACTCAATAGCTTCATTTTTGTTGATGACAATCCGCTTGAGTGCATGGAAGTACGCAGCCGCTGTCCGGAAGTATTAACGGTCCAGTTGCCGTCTGATCCGAATGCCATTCCTGCGTTTCTAGAGCATATGTGGATCTTCGACCGGATGGGTGCCACGGAAGAGGACCGCAACCGTGCGGCGATGTACTCCGCCGAACGCCAGCGCAATGAACTGAGCAGGAAAACGCTGACTGCAGAAGAGTTTCTTGCCGGCCTGCAAATCGAAATCCAATTTGCGCCTTGCGTTGGGAGCGATCTTGCTCGTGTAGCTCAGCTTACGCACCGGACGACACAATTCAACATGAGCGGCGTGCTGCACACGGAACAAAGCTTGTCGTCTCTATTGGCTGATGGCCATCACGAATGTTGGACGGTTCGGGTTAAGGATGTTTTCGGAGATTATGGGCTGGTCGGCGTCGCGCTTTTCGAAGTGAAGGGTTCTGCTCTGCGTATCGAAGTGTTCTTGATGAGCTGTCGCGCACTGGGCCGTCGTGTGGAGCATTCCATTATCGATAAACTCAAGCAACTTGCGATCGAACGTGGTGCAGATCGCATCATCATACCTGTCGTGCCGACCGCGAGGAATCGCCCTGCGCGCGAGTTCCTTGCTGGCCTGTGCGGCGTTTCTGCCGACGCGCAAGATCCGTTTGAATGCATTCTTTCTTCAGCAGGCAGTACCTCTGAGTGGCGGCCCACAGCGGACAGCATGCTGCAACAATCTTCCGCGCACGGCGGTTCGGCAAAACTCCCGGTTCTCACCGATGAAGAAGGTGCTTTAGCACAGATCGCGAACGAGATGCAGAGCGTCGCGTCCATTGTTTCGGTCATTCGTGACCATAAGAAGGCGCGCCCACAAACGGCTGGTGCACTGGTTCCGCCGAGTAATCCTGTGGAGGAAGCGCTAGTCAATATCTGGTCTGATGTCCTGGGAGTGGAGCCGATCGGAATTCGAGATAATTTCTTCGACTTTGGCGGCCAGTCGCTTCGAGCAACCAGAGTTTTAACCCGCGTGCGCACTGAATTGGGAGTCGAGCTGAATCTAACGGCGCTGTTTAAAACCCCGACCATTGAGGCCATGGCGGCCGGGATCGCGGAAATGCAGCCTGCGAGTTCTTAGCCCGTCTGTGAGCTAGCCAAAGAAACTAGCCGCCGCCGCGAGCCGCCTTTTCCAATCCCGGCGCTTTTAGCGTCCATGCCCCGGCGTTTACAGCTCTGGTGCTGATGCGCGCATCCGCTTCATTCACGCCAAGGACAAATCGCAATTGCTCTCGACTGGCGACCGATTCCAGAAAATTGTGAATGGGTTGATTGCGTGCACTGGTCCGGTATTCAAAGATCACTCGAGAGCAGCCATGATCTTTGGCCATTCCCGCCAAAGCCAAAACTAGCGCATACTCCACCTGCTTGCCTAACACCGTGCAGCTTAGCGAAAGCCAATCTACAACCAACGCATTCTCGGATTCGCGACATACGACCACGCCGGACACGCCATGATTGGCCAGTCGGTCTGACACGGACACCAGGACGCAGATTTTGTTCGCCATGACTGCGTCCACTTCGCTGTCTGCGATATGCGGTTGTTCGCCGGTGAGGGAGAATGAAGCCGAGCTTCTGATGATGTGGTCAACATGATGCCGGTCCGCGGCTTGCGCCATCCTGAGGTCGATCTGAACCTGCAATCCAGCAAGATAGGCGGCCAGTTCCGGAGACGTCCCAGATTTGGGGGGCGGCGAACCAGAGTGCAGCCTACGCATTACTTCGCTCGCCACAAAATCTCCAACGCGTCCGAAAGCGGCATGCGTGAAGGGGATGTTAGTGGCTTGATCGGAGGCGCGATCATCGTAATTCGACGACAACTCAGCCGGCCAATGCAGAGTGTTGATCTGTGCTACATTTCCGACCCGCGCGGTAAGCAAATTCGTGTAGGTGCGGCACAGCGCGCTCAGCTTGTAATGTTCCGCGACCCATCCGGTCGAGGGACAGCATAAAAACCAGACCGGCTTTCCGCGGTGGGCCAGAATCGAGAGCTCGCTGGCGAATTCTTTGACTTTAGCTTTCAGTTCTTCGCGCGCCCATGCATCTCCAGATTTTCCCGAGAGCAATCCGTCGCGGAGCCAATCTTCAACCCTGATTAGCACAATTGTTCCCGAAATGTTTTCGGTGTCGGGCCCGGGAGCCACCATGTACCGGCTCATCTCCGGTTGATCCGTGAAGCCCAACTCAGCTTCAATTCCCAGGTTCGATAGGGCACGCAATAACGCGGGCTTGATTGGACTGGCAATGAAGCTGGACAACACCTGAAGATTTATTGTGGATTCCATCACTCTGCCTGGCGATTAGAGTTGGCCGGCGCCATCGCCACCTTGCGTCTGGCGCTTTTAAGTTTCCGCAAGCTGGTTTCGTGAAACGATTTCTGCTCGGTTTCTCGCAACCGTAGGTCCGCCTCCTGAAGGACCATATGAATCTGTTGAACCTGAAGCCCAGAGTCGGCGGCCACCGTCCGCAATACGACTTCATACAGATCGGCGAACCTGCGGATCATAGGCTCGTCGAAAAGGTTGGGGTTGTACATCCATGTTGTAATCGGCGCATCATCCGGATTATTGATGAACAGAACCAAATCGAATCGCGACGTGCTGCTCACGCCCAGAGGGCCGGGCTTCAGGCCGCCAAATTCCTTTGGACCTCTCGGAGTGTTTTGCATGACGAACAGCACCTGCACAAGGGGGTGATGGGTAAGACTTCTCTCCGGGCGCAATTCCTCCACCAGCTTTTCGAAAGGCACGTCTTGATGTGCGAATGCGCACAGTGAAACCTCGCGCACCCGTCGCAATAATTGCGTGAAGGTCAGGTCTGATGCCACCTGCGTACGAATAGGCAACAGGTTTACAAAAAATCCAATCAGTTTTTCGGTAGCGGTTTGTGTACGATTTGCCAGATCCGTGCCAACGACGATGTCCTCCTGTTCGGAGAGCTTTCCAAGCAGCAGCTGAAAGGCAGCGAGCAGGGTCATGAACAGCGTCGCTCCATTACGGCGGCTCAAGACGCGCAGGTCATCGGCCACATTTTCCGGCAAAGGACGATTGCAAATCCCGCCCCAAAAATTTTCCATCGGTTTGCGCGGCTGGACGGTTGGAATTTCAAGCACCGCCGGTGCGCCTTCCAGTTGCTGCTTCCAGTACGCGACCTGTTGCTCCATCCAGCTGGGAGTCATGTGCTTGCGCTGCCAGATTGCATAATCCGCATACTGCAACGGTAACGCTTCGAGAGGAGAGGCTTTGCCCTGTGCATAGGCCTCATACAAGTTCGCCAATTCTTGAGACAACACGCCGAACGACCAGCGGTCGGTGATGATGTGATGCATGTTGACCACCAGAGCATGATCGTCGTCAGCCAGTTTGACCAGCAACCCACGTACCAGCGGAGCGACCCGCAGATCAAACGGCCGTTTGGCCTCCTCCTTTGCAAGCCGTCGGGCTTCTATCAGGCGCGACTCTGGTGCAATGTTGCTGAGGTCTGCGCGGGTAAAAGGCATTCTTTCTATGCGTTCGACGATCTGTACCGGTTCGCCATTCGACTCCTCAAACCGGGTCCGCAGCGACTCGTGCCGTTGAAGAATTTCATTGAGGCTTTGCTCGAGCAGATCAGCTTTCATTGGCCCTTGCAGCCGCACTATATACGGCACGTTGTAAAGGGGGTTTTGTGGCTCCAATTGATCGAGGAACCACAGACGTTGCTGCGCAAATGACAGCGGAGCTTGAGCGATTCGCTGCGCCGGCCCCAGTGGTACGAATCCAGCAGATGGGCCTATTCCGCGCAATTGTTCAATTCGCTCAGCAAGTGCAGCAATTGTCGGGGCCTCAAACAAGGAGCGAAGTGGAATGGCGGTACTAAAAGCCTCCCGGGCGCGGGAAATAACTTGCGTTCCGGCAAGTGAATGTCCCCCCAACTCGAAGAAGTTATCGTGTGTGCTCACCTTGTCCAGTCGCAGCACTTCCATCCAGATGGAGGCAAGAATCTCCTCTGCGGCGGTGCGCGGGGCGACAAAGGCAACATCGGATTCCGTGCGCCGGGTGTCAGGCGCCGGCAACGCCTTGCGGTTTACCTTGCCGTTCGGCGTGAGAGGAAATTTTTCCATCTCCACCATCGCGATAGGGACCATGTAATCGGGGAGGCGGTCTTTCATCCATGTTCTGAGTTCTTGTGCGGTTGTGTCGTGCGCTGTGTTCAGAACCGCATATCCCACCAGCTTCTTGTCTCCGGCAACGTCTTCGCGCGCCAGCACCACGCACTCCTGTACCGCCGGATGCTTCGCCAGCACGGCTTCGATCTCGCCCAGTTCAATGCGGTAGCCTCGCACCTTGACCTGCGAGTCGGCGCGGCCCAGACATTCGATCCGCCCATCAGGAAGATATCGCCCAAGGTCGCCCGTACGATACATCTTTGTTCCGGGTGCACCGAATGGATTCGGAACGAATTTTTCCGCAGTTAACTCCGCCCGATTGAAATAGCCATGCGCTACGCCGTCACCTGCGATGTAGATTTCTCGTGCACTGCCAATCGGAGCCGGTTGCAAGTTGTCATCGAGAATGTAAACCTGAGTATTGGCAATAGGTCGTCCAACCACTACCGGTTCGCTCGGGTCGCGGAAGTGGTGGAACGTGGACCAGACGGTAGTTTCCGTTGGACCATAGAAGTTGAATAGCGAAGGTTCTACTTTAAGCAGACGCACGCACAATTCCGGAGGCAGAGCTTCTGCACCAATCACCCGTTTGAGCCCTGCGCCGGTGAATCCTGCTTCGAGCAGAAGGTTCCATGTTGTGGGGGTAGCATGTACAACCGTTGCTCGATTGTCTTTCATGAACCTCGCCAACTCTTCGCCGTCTCCAGCCAGGTGCCGACGCCCAACCGCCACGCAACCTCCCGTCACCAATGCGAGGTACAACTCGGGGATGGACATGTCAAAGGCAAAGCTGGCCAGGGCGGGAAAGACGTCGCTTGGCCCCATCTGTAAGTGTTCGCCCATGCTGGTGAGCAGATTGACAACCGCACGATGCGGAACTTGTACTCCTTTTGGCTTCCCCGTTGAACCTGATGTGTAGATCACATAAACCAGGTCTTCCGGCGTTGTTCCGCTTATGAAATTGGCAGGGCTTTCCCGGTTGATTGCATCCCAATCGGAATCCATGCAGATGATTTCAGCCGGCAATGACGGAACGCTGGTGAGGAGATCGTGCTCTGTCAGGAGCGCCCTTACGGCTGCGTCTTCGAGCATGGTGCTGATGCGGGCCGCGGGATAGGCTGGATCAACCGGCACGTAAGCGGCGCCGGTTTTTTGAATGCCCAGTAAACCAACCATCATCCGCAAAGAACGCTCGACAAAAATTCCAATTCGTTGCCCCGGTTCGGCTCCCCGCTTCTTCAGAAAACGAGCCAGTTGGTTCGCCCGCTGATTCAGTTCGCGATATGTGAGCCTTTGGCCGTCGAATACGCACGCCACGGCATCGGGAGTGCGTTCTGCCTGCTGCTCGAACAATTCATGCACACACCGCTGGCGCGGATATTCCGCATCCGTCGCGTTCCAGTCGTGCAGCATAAGTTCCCGCTCTTGACTGGTAAGCAGTGGCAGTTGCGAAAGACGGAGGCCGGGGTTTTCTGCTACTGCTTCAAGCAGAACCCGGAAGTGCCCCAACATACGTTCAATCGTTTCCCGGTCGAACAAATCGGTCTTGTACTCCATCAGACCCGTCAATTTTCCGTTCTGTTCGGCAAGCGAGAAAAACAAGTCACCTTTCGAAGTGCCGGTAGAGGTTCGAACGTGATTCATCTCCACATTTGCAAACTGCACATTCTCAACCGGTGCATTCTGCAGAATGAAGTACACCTGAACCAGCGGGCTGTGACTCAGGCTCCGTTCCGGTTGCAGTTCTTCGACCAGCTTTTCAAATGGCACGTCCTGATTCATGTATGCGTTCAGGAGGCCGTCTTTGGCGCTCTGCAGAATATTGGCGAATGTGGGATCCCCTTGCAGCCTTCCACGCAATGGCAAGGTGCTTGCGAACAGGCCGATCAAGTTTTCGATTTCGGCATACCGCCTACTGGCCACAGGGATGCCGACCGCGAAATCTTCCTGCCCGCTGTAACGGCTGATGAGTGCCTGAAAGGACGCCAGGAGCGTCATGAATAGTGTGGCGCCATGGGAGCGGCTCAAGCCATGCAATTTTTGTGTGAGCTTCGATGACAGCGCAATGCTGGCTGTGTCGCCGTTAAACGTTTCCATTGCAGGACGCGGGCGATCTGTAGGCAACTCGAGCATGGGAGGAACGTCTCGTAATTCCTCTTTCCAATAAGCAATTTGCTTCTGGAATCCTTCGCCTTGTGCGATCTCTCTTTGCCACGCAGCGAAGTCGGCATATTGAACAGGTAGTTCCGGCAGTGCGGCAGTACGGTGCAAAGATCCGGCGGCATAGAGTTCTGCCAGATCGCGCAGGAATACGCCTACCGACCAGCGGTCGCTGATGATGTGATGTATGACAATCGATAACAACTGTGCGCCGCCCGCGAGTTGCGCGACTGTGACTCGCAGCAGGGGACCCGTGGCCAGATGGAATGGCTTGCGGGCTGCAGCCAGTATCCGCTCCACTGCTCGCCGCTCACTTTCGGCCGGCGGAAGGTCGCTAAAATCAGCATATTCAATCGGAATTCGAAGCGCGGGCGCGATCACCTGCTGCGGCTGGCCTTGAACTGCGACAAAGGTAGTACGTAGCGATTCGTGACGGTCCACCAGTTGATCGAGGCTGTGCTGGAGTATTGCGAGGTTCAGGGCCGGGTTCAAACGATGCGTGCTGGGAATGTTGTATACGGCGCTGTCGGGATCGAGTTGATCCAGAAACCACATGCTCTGTTGTGCTGCCGACAACGGCAAGACCTGATCACGAGGCGCCTGCCGCAAAGGTGGAAGCTGTACTCCGCTATGGACTCGCAAGGCGGAGTCAATTTGCTCGGCCAAGCCCCGGAGCACTGGCGACTCAAACATTGCCCGCAAGGGGATCTCTACCTTGAAAACCTGCCTGACGCGGGACATCACTTGAGTGGCAAGAAGGGAATGACCGCCAGCCGAAAAAAAGTCGTCCTCAGCCCCGATTTGGGGTAAGTGCAGGACCTCCGCCCAGATCGCGGCAAGGCGTTCTTCGGTCACCGTCCGCGGGGGTATAAACGCTGTTTGCTGATCCCTCGAATAATCCGGTCTGGGCAGGGCTTTACGGTCGATTTTGCCATTCGGGTTGAGCGGGAATTCTTGCAGTACAACCACCGCAGCCGGCACCATAAAGTCCGGCAAGGTTTGCTTCACGTGTTCCCGCAAGCCGTGTGGATCGAGTGTGCTTCCGTCCTGGGGTACGACATAGGCGACCAGTCGCTTGAGTCCCGGTTCATCTTCGCGAGCCATCACGATTGTCTGGCGAACCGAAGCATGTTTTCCAATTACAGCCTCAATCTCACCCAGCTCAACCCTGAAGCCGCGCACCTTGACTTGGTGGTCGATTCTCCCCAGGTATTGAATATTGCCATCCGCCTGCCAACGGCACAGATCGCCAGTCTTGTACATGGTTGAGCCGGAAAGCGGGTTGAAAGGATTAGGAAGAAATCGTTCGGCAGTGAGATCCGGCCTCCCGTAGTATCCGCGTGCCACGCCTTCGCCGGAGAAGTAAGCCTCGCCTACAACTCCGATGGGTACAAGATCGAGCTTACGATCCAAAATGTACGCTTGAGCATTACCGATAGGCTTGCCAATCGTGATCGGTCCGTCTCGAGATACCAGCGTTGAAGTGCAATAGCCTACTTCGGTCGGCCCGTACATGTTGTAAATCTTTTCGACCGCGGTGGATTCGTAGGTCTCGCCCACCAGACCTCGAGGCAGTGCTTCGCCCGCCAATACAACGGTCTTCACTGAGTCTGGCAAGCCTTTGATACGGACCAGTTCTGTGATCGCCGAGGGAACCGTGTTTATGAGCGTGACTTCGTGCCTTGCTGGGAGCGACGGCAGATAGAGAGGATTCTCCGCCAGAATCATCTTTCCACCAGCGCCCAGGGTCACAAACATCTCGAACGTGGACATGTCGAAACAGATGGACGTACAAAAAAGAACTCCTGAGAGCTCTTCGGGCGTGAACAGTTCATTTACCCAGCGAACGAAGTTGACCGCGCTATGGTGCTCCAGGGCCACACCCTTTGGCTTGCCGGTTGATCCGGACGTGAACAATACGTACGCCAGGTTCTTGGGCCTCACAGCGGTGATTGGGTTCTCCCGTGATTGACGCGCAATAGCATCGGCTTCGTTGCCGTCCAGGCACACTACTTCTGCTGCAACCGGCGGTAACTCGGAAACAAGGTCACGCTGGGTCAAAATGATCGGTGCTTTCGAATCTTCAAGGATGTTTGCCAACCGGTCTTTCGGATAGGCTGGGTCCAGCGGAACGTAGGCACTGCCGGATTTCAGAATCCCCAAAATCCCTACGACCATCGCTGCGGTTCGCCTGCAATAGATTCCAATCGGTACATCAGGTCCGGCACCGTGCTGGATGAGAAAATGCGCCAGCTGATTCGCCCGCTCGTTCAGTTCGCAGTAGCTTATGCGGGCATCGTCGCAAATCAGGGCGGTAGCATCAGGAGATTTGTCTGCCTGTTGCGCCAGAAAGTCGTGAATGCATGTTCCCTTGGGATAGTCGCGGGTGGTGTCATTGAATTCCACCAGCACGCGGTGCCGCTCCTCCGGCGTGAGTAGTTGAAATTGAGAAATCTGTTTCTCTGGATGCTCGACGATGCGATCAAGGAGTTGCTCGAAATGCTTCACTGCGCGATCAATGGTCGCCACTTCGAAGAGATCAGTGTCGTATTCGATACGCAGCAGCAAGCCTTCTGGAATCTCAAATGCAAACCATGACATGTCGAAGAGCGAAGTCGAAGAATGAACCGGCTCACGGTGCACCTTAAGTCCGGAAGCCTCAAACAATGCGCGTGGCATATTTTGAAGCCCGAACAACACCTGGAAAATCGGGTTGTAGCTAAGGCTGCGTTCAGGCTGCAACGCTTCTACCAACCTTTCGAACGGGATTTCCTGGTGAGCGTAACCATCCAGCGCGACCTGCTTTACTCGTGCCAACAAGTCGCGGAAGGTTGGGTCTCCCGAAAGGTCGGCTCGCATCGCCAGAGTATTCACAAAGAAACCGATCAGTGGCTCGATCTCCGAGTAGTTGCGTCCGGCAACCGTTGAACCAACGACGATGTCATCTTGCCCCGAGTAGCGCGAGAGCAGCAATTGGAATGCAGAAAGCAGAGTCATGAACAGCGTCGCGCCTTCCGCTTGGCTCAAAGCGCGAAGGCGGTCGAGCAGCTCCGCGGCAATCACGTGAGTGCGTATTGCGCCACGATGGGCTTGCACCGCGGGTCGGGGTCGATCAGTTGGCAACTCTAGAACCGGGGGGGCTCCGGCCAACTGCTTCTTCCAGTACGCGATCTGCCCGTCTAAAATTTCGTCACGCATCCACTGACGTTGCCAGATGGCAAAGTCGGCATATTGAACCGTCAATTCAGGCAGCGGAGAGGGCTCGTTTCGGGAAAATGCCTGGTACAGCGCGGCCATTTCCGTGGCCAATAAGCTACCCGACCATCCATCGCCCACAATGTGATGCAGGATAACGACCAACACGTGCTCTTCTTCGGCTAGTTTCAGCAAACTGAAGCGCAACAACGGCCCCACGGAAAGATCGAAAGGCTGTAACGCCTGATGTCGCGAGAATCGCTGGATCTCGGCTTGCCGTTCATCATCCGCGAGCCCTGTGCAAATTGAAATTGGCAGATGCAACTGCAACTCTGACACGATGACTTGCACGGGCTCGCCATCTTTACTTTGAAATGTGGTGCGGAGCGATTCATGCCGTCGCACAATTTCATTGATCGTTTTCTGAAGCGCCGCAATATCAGGCGGTCCGAGAAGGTGGTACATCGCGGAGATGTTGTAAAAGGGATTCCCGGGCTCGAGTTGGTCAATGAACCACAAGCGCTGCTGGGAATAAGAAAGCGGTATTTGTCCATCGCGTGCTGCCGGCCTGAGTGGCGGAATTGCCAGTTTGTCGCTCTCTCGCCGGGCGTCCTCTACACGTTCGGCGAACTCTGCAATGGTTGGCGCGTCAAACATCGCACGCAGCGGCATTTCAACATTCATTGTTTCCCGGACGCGCGCGATCACTTGGACGGCAAGCAGTGAATGACCGCCGAGAGCAAAGAAATTGTCGTGAATTCCAGGTTGCTCGATTCGCAACAGCCGCGTCCAGATACCCGCCAGCAACTCTTCAACGGCATTCCGGGGTGCTATGTAAGCGCTCCGACCGAGCGCACGTCGAACTTGTTCAGACTCGATTGCTGAGGAAATGGAATCCACGGTTGAGAGTGCGGCCGCGATTTCGGAAAATCTTGTTCGTAATTTGTGCGCTGATTTTCCATCAGAGGCGGCAGGCCGTGAATCAAAGGCCCAGAAATGGGACAGATAGCGTTGAATCTGCGCCGCATCTGCGGGCATATGTGCAACTGTAGCTTCGCAGTTGGCCTGGACTTCGGCGCATTCATGCTGGCTTGCGCTGACGAAAATAAAACTGCTGAGGCTGAGTCCAAATTCTTCGGCTAATTCCTTCAGCTTCCCTGAACTCGGACGCTCGTCAAAACGCGTGTCCGTGACGTGCTGCCAACCGAAATGTGTGTCTACAGCCGACCCAAAAACCACTTCAGCGGAATCTTTCGATCCTTTTCGCACCAAACAGATAATCCTGCCCGCCTCCTGCTGCGCAATCAGAAAGTTCTGCAGTATGCGCTGTGACTCGCCAACGTTCGTCTGCCCGTCTTTCCTGCTCCACTGCGCTGGCTCGCAATCAACAACGATCACTTGATACGGCGCGCTGGAAAGCGCAAGCATTCTGCGGGCAAGCATGGTTCCGAGCGCAGTAAAGAAAATTGTGGTGTACGGAATTTTGCCTACCCGCCAGGCGTAGTCATCGTCGTAACGTGCGACGGGATAATGTGCGAACAACTCAGGCGGAGTCACGAGCGCGACGTTCGGCCCACCCGCCAGCGAAGAAACAATGGAAGTCTGCACACGATCACAAGCCGCTGCCAACAGAGGCTGAGCCTGGACCGCGGCCGAAG
>Ga0157373_10000764_pt1 | contig 24891 bp, 19 predicted proteins | sample C65metaG_FD_113460 | JGI IMG/M metagenome (GOLD analysis project Ga0157373, IMG submission 113460) | Corn rhizosphere microbial communities from Kellogg Biological Station, Michigan, USA - C6-5 metaG | ecosystem: Host-associated > Plants > Roots > Rhizosphere > Soil | place: USA: Michigan... | reverse complement strand
GGCTGCGCCAGGCCAACCTCTTCGGGCCGGCGGGCTTCGTCTCGGCCGACGATGGCGAGGTGATCGAGCTCTCGCAGAAAGGCTTCGAGCAGAAGCCTTTCCACCGCACGCTCGCCGAGCTCGGCGGCCGCGAGGTCGGCGACACGGACCATATGGTCACCGAGACCCTGATCCGCGGCATGTACGAATACTGGCGCAAGGTGATGGAGGTTTGAAATGAACTTCCAGGACTACTTCGAGCTGACCCAGCTCTACGCCCGCTACGCCCAGGCGGTGAGCTCCGGCCAATGGGAACTCTGGCCGGAATTCTTCACGGAAGACTGCAGCTACCGCCTGCAGCCGCGCGAGAACCACGAACGCGGCTTTCCGCTGGCCACGCTGTCGTTCGAGAGCAAGGGCATGCTGAAGGACCGCGTCTACGGCATCCACGAGACCCTGTTCCACGACCCCTACTACCAGCGCCACGTGGTCGGGACGCCGCTCGTGCTGAAGGCCGAGGCGGACCGCTTCGAGTGCGAGGCCAACTACGCGGTGTTCCGCACCAAGCTCTCGGAACTGTCGAGCGTGTTCAACGTGGGCCGCTACATCGACGTGGTCGTGCGCACCCCGGAGGGGCTGAAGTTCGCCTCGCGCCAGGTCATCTACGACAGCGAAATGATCCCCAACTCCGTCATCTATCCCCTCTGAGGCCAGCCATGAGCGATTCCCAATGGACCGAGGCCGCAGCGGTCGACGAAGTGCCCGCCGACGATGTCGTCGGCATGCAGGTCGGCGGGCGCGACATTGCGCTGTACAACGTGGACGGCCAGATCTACGCGACCGACAACGTGTGCACCCATGGCCATGCGCGCCTGTGCGAGGGCTTCCTCGAAGGGCACGAGATCGAATGCCCGCTGCACCAGGGCAAGTTCGACGTGCGCAACGGCAAGCCGATCTGCGCGCCGGTGACCGAGGCGATCCGCTCCTACCCCGTGAGGATCGAGGCGGGCCGCGTGTTCCTCTCGCTCGACTGAAGCCATGAGCAGCGGGACCATCGCCATCGTGGGCGCCGGCCAGGCCGGCGGCTGGGCCGCGCAAACGCTGCGCAGCGAGGGTTTCGCGGGCCGCGTGGTGCTGGTCGGCGACGAGCCCCATCGTCCCTACGAACGCCCGCCGCTGTCCAAGGCGGTGCTCGCCGGGGACGCGCCTGCGGACACCACGCATCTGCTGAAACCGGAGGCCTTCGATGCGCTCGACATCGACTGGCGGCCGAATGTCGGCGCGACCTTCATCGACCGGGCGGCGAAGCAGCTCCACCTGACGCAGGGAGAACATGTTCCGTACGACAAGCTGATCCTCTGCAGCGGCGGCCGGGCGCGCCGTCTGAATATTCCGGGTGCGGATCTGCCCGGCGTCTTCAGCCTGCGCAGCATCGAGGATGCGGCGGCGCTCGGTGCCGCGCTGTCGGCCGGCAGGCGGCTGCTCGTGGTCGGGGGCGGCTGGATCGGGCTCGAGGTGGCCGCGACGGCGCGGAAGAAGGGCCTGGGTGTGACCGTCGTCGAAGCGACGGGCCGGCTCTGCGAGCGCACCGTTCCGCCGGAAATTTCCGGCTACCTGCTGCAGCTCCACGCCGCGCATGGCGTCGATGTCCGGCTCGGCACCGGCATCGAGCGCCTGGCGCAGAGCGCGCAAGGTGGCCTCACGGCGTCATTCACCGATGGACGCGCGCTCGAATGCGACGCGGTCCTCGTCGGTGTCGGCCTGGTCCCCAACGACGAGCTCGCGCGCGAGGCGGGCCTGGCGTGCGATGGCGGCGTGCGGGTCGATTCGCAATGCCGCTCATCCGATCCCGACATCCTGGCCGCGGGCGACGTGGCCACGTGGCACTGCGAATGGGCGGGGCGGCGGATGCGGCTCGAATCGTGGCAGAACGCCCAGGAGCAAGGCATTGCCGCCGCGCGCGCCGCGCTCGGCATCGCGGTGAACCATCAGCCGCTGCCCTGGTTCTGGTCGGACCAGTACGAGGTCAACCTGCAGATCTTCGGCATGCCCACGCCGGCGCACGATGTGGTGGTGCGCGGCGACCGGAATTCCAGCAGCTTCGTGATGTTCTTCCTGGATGCCGGCAAGGTCGTTGCGGCGCTGGGCCCCAATGCCGCGCGCGACCTGCGCGTTGCGCGGCGGCTGATCGAGCGCCGCACCCGCGTCGATGCGGCGCAGCTCGCCGACCTGCAGGTGCCGCTCGCCAAGCTGTGAGTCAGCAGGTCACTGGGCCTTGAACTCCTCCGCCGCGATGCCGAGCTTGCGCAGCTTGTCGTGCAGCGTCTGCCGCGCGATGGCCAGCGCGGCGGCCGTGGCCGGCTGGTCGCCCTGGTGCTTGCGCAGCGCCTCGACGATCACCGCACGCTCGAAGGATTCGACCTGCTGCGGCAGCGCGCGCGGCAGCGCTGGCGAGCCCTCGCCGGTGCCGCGGGTCTGCGTCAGCCGCTCGCCGAGCAGGCCCAGCACGAAGCGGTCGGCCACGTTGCGCAGCTCGCGCACGTTGCCCGGCCACGCATAGGCCATCAGGTCGGCCAGCTGAGCGTTGGTGGGCAGCGGCGCCGCACGTTCGTAGCGGCTCGCGGCCAGCAGCGTGAAGTGCTCGAACAGCAGGGGAATGTCTTCGCGCCGTTCGCGCAGCGGCGGCAGCTCGATGAAGGCGACGCCGAGCCGGTAGTACAGGTCGGCCCTGAACTTCTGGCGGTCGCTCATTTCCTTCAGGTCGTCCTTGCTTGCGGCCACCACGCGGCAGTCGAAGGGAATGGCCTTGTTGGAGCCGATGCGCTCGATGCAGCGTTCCTGCAGCGCGCGCAGCAGCTTGATCTGCACCGCCACCGGCATGCTCTCGATCTCGTCGAGGAAGAGCGTGCCGCCGTTGGCATATTCGAACTTTCCCACGCGCACGCGGTTGGCGCTGGTGAAGGCGCCGGCCTCGTGGCCGAACAGCTCGCTCTCGGCCAGCGCCTCGGGCAGGCCGCCGCAGTTGAGCGGAACGAAATGCTGGCGGCGGCGTTCGCTGTGGTCGTGCAGGCAGCGCGCGACGAGTTCCTTGCCGGTGCCGGTCTCGCCGTAGATCAGCACATCGGCCGAGGTTTCGGCCAGCGTCATCACGTTGCGGCGCACCAGCTGCATCTGGGCCGACCGGCCGATCAGCACCGACTGGATGCCGTTCCAGTTTTCCAATGCATCGCGCAGCGCGCGCACCTGCAGCGAGAGCTGCCGGCGCTCGACGGCATGGCGCACGATGGCCACCAGCCGCTCGGAACCGAAAGGCTTCTCGATGAAGTCGTAGGCGCCCTCGCGCATGGCCTGCACCGCCATCGCGATATGGCCGTGGCCGGTGACCAGGATCACGGGCAGCTCGGCATCGATGCCGTGCAGCTCGGGCAGCCATTCGGCGCCGCTCAGGCCCGGCAGGCGCACGTCGCAGACCACGATGGCCGGCACGCCGAAGCGGATGTGGCCGCGTGCGCGTTCGACGCTTGCAAAGGACTCGACCTCGAAACCGGCCAGGGTCAGCACCTGCGTCGTGCTGATGCGGACGTCTTCGTCGTCCTCGACCAGCATCACCCGGATGGCGGGGCTTTCGCTCACTTGTTGATCACTCCTGTAAGGGCGGGAATAGGGATGGCGTAAACGGCGGCGGGCAGGTCGGCGACAAAGCAGGCACCGCCTTCCGGCAGGTTGGCCGCACGCAGCGTGCCGTCCATGGCCCGCACCAATTGTGCCGAGATCGCGAGCCCGAGCCCGAGGCCCGCGCCCGCCGGCTTGCTGGAGACGAAGGGCTCGAACAGGCGCGGCAGGATGTCGGGTGGAATGCCCGGCCCGGTGTCGCTCACGCGCAGGATCACCCGGCCCTCCTGCGGCCGCGCCTCGAGCCGCAGCCTGCGCCGGGGCGAAGCCTGCATGGCGTCGATGGCGTTGCGCATCAGGTTGACGAGCACGCTGCCCAGCGCGGCCTCTTCGGCCATCACGCTCAGGCTCGCGGGCTGCACGTCGACCTCGATGGCGACGCCGTTCTTCTTCGTGGCCTCGGCCACGATGGCCTGCGCGTCGGCCACGGCTCGCGCCATCAGCACTGCCGCGAGCGGAAGCTCGTTCTTGTGCGCGAAGGTCTTGAGCTGCGAGGTCAGGCGCGCCAGGCGGTCGACCATGCCCCGGATGCGCTGCAGGTTGCCGCGCACGTCGTCCAGGCGGTTCTTGTCGAGCAGGATGGCGGCGCTCTCCGAGAGCGTGCGCATCGCGGTGAGCGGCTGGTTCAGCTCGTGCACCACGCCGGCCGACATCTGGCCCAGCGCCGCCATCTTGCCGGCATGCACCAGCTCGCCCTGGGCGGCGCGCAGCTGCGCGGTGCGCGCCACCACGGTCGATTCGAGCGTGTCGTGCGCCGCCTGCAGCGCAGCCTGGTTGGCCAGCTTCTGCCGCACGGCGCGGCGGCGCTGCCACAGCGTGACGGCCATCAGCAGCAGCACCGCCATTGCCAGGCTCGCGGTGATGGCCGCGTTGCGCGCGCCCACGCGCACCGGCGCCAGGTCGTCGAGCGCCATCAGCTGCCACGGCGCACCGCGCAGCGAACGCGTCGAGGCCAGCTGGTCGACGCCGTCGAGCGCGATCACCTTCACATCGCGCGCCAGCGTCTGCTTCAGCGTCCATTGCAGCGGCTGCAGGCCGGCCTCGCCGTAGGGGCGCGAGCGCTGCACCTCGGCCCGCTGCACGGCGTCGAGCGGCAGCAGCGGCCGGAACTTGAGCTCTTCGCGGGTGGCGAGGATCACCACGCCGCGCTGGTCGATCAGCGCCACGTCGCCCGGCAGCTTGCGCCAGGCGCGTTCGGTTTCTTCCAGGTTGACCTTCACGGCGACCACGCCGCGCGTGGGCTGGCCGCGGCGCAAGGCATACGAGAGGTAGTAGCCGGGCTTGCGGCTGGTGATGCCGACGCCGTAGAAGCGGCCCTTGCCCTGCCCCAGCGCATCGATCACGTAGGGCCGGAACGACAGGTCCTGGCCGACGGTGGTGCCGGGCCGGTTCCAGTCGGAAGCCGCCAGCGAGGTGCCGGCGGCATCCAGCACGTAGAGCATCTCCGCGCCGGCGGCGGCGTTGACGCCGTCGAGGTAGCGGTTGACCGCATCGCGCAGCGACGCGTCCGAGGGCGTGCCGAGCAGCCCGGGGACGATGGGCGTCATCTCCAGCAGCGCCGGCAGGTACTCGAAACGGGCCAGGTCGGCATCGAGCCCGGTGGCGAGCATGTCGAGCCGGTGGTCGGCTGCCTCGCGCAGCCGCGCGAGGCCGTTCTGCATGGCGAAGTGGTGCCCCGCAAAGGCGGCCGCGGCCACGAGCGCCAGTGCGCCGCACCAGCGCGGCAGGCCGCGCCACCGTCTCGGGCTGCGGGAAGGCAAGTCGAAGCGCCGGGCCGGCTCCCGTGGAATCATGAACCCGTTATTGCACAAGGCCGCCGCCGCCGCATCAGTGGCTGCCCGATGGCGTGCGTCCGGAAGCCGCCCCGCCCTGCTTCAGGGCTTCGGACATGCCGATCAGCACGCCGCTCGCGAGCGTGGCATAGCTGTCGAGCATTGCCTGCGTGGCGCGCAGGCTCAGCGCGCGGCCGTCGCGCAGGTTCTTGTGCGTGTCTTGCATGAGCTGCTCGAGCGCCGCGGTGGCGCGCGCGCCGGTGCCGGTGCCCTTGCCCTGCAGCGCCTGGAACACGCCGCTCCACGGGCCGTCCACCGGGGCCGCCTTTCTGACGCTGGCGAACAGCGTGTCTTCCATCTTCTCGATGTCGGCGAGCGCCTTCTTGAGCTGCGTCTCGCGCAGGCTCACGCCCTGGTCCACCAACTGCTGCAGCGCGCGCTGGTTGGCCAGCACCGCCTGCTCCAGCGCACCGTCCATGCCGGCGAAGGCCTTGGCCAGCAGCGCCTGCACGTCGGGCGCGGGCAGCTTGCTGCCTTCTGCGCCGGCCGAAGCCGCCTTGGTGACCGTGCCCAGCACCTGCCGGATGTTCGCCAGCGTGAGCTCGCGGCCCTGCAGCGCCTTGAGCGTGGCCTCGTGCACGGTCTTGCGGATGGTCTCGCCCTGCCTGGCGGAGGCGTCGGTGAACTTGGTGATCAGTGCGGCCTGATCGATGCCGTTCTTGAGGATCATGGTCGTGCGTTCATTGCATGTGCTGGCCGCCGTTGATGGCGATGTTGGCGCCCGTCACGAAGGCCGCCTCTTCCGAGGCCAGGTAGATGATCAGCCCCGCCACTTCCTCGGGCTTGCCCAGGCGCCCCACGGGAATGTGCGGCAGGATCTTGCTGTCGAGCACTTCCTTCGGAATGGCCGTGACCATCTTCGTGCCGATGTAGCCGGGCGAGATGGTGTTCACGGTCACGCCCTTCCTGGCCACCTCCAGCGCCAGCGCCTTGGTGAAGCCGTGCACCCCGGCCTTGGCGGCCGAGTAGTTGGTCTGCCCGAACGCACCCTTCGAGCCGTTCACCGACGACACGTTGATGATGCGGCCCCAGCCCCGCTCCACCATGCCGTCGGCCACCTGCTTGCTCATGTTGAACAGGCTGTCTAGGTTGGTGCGCAGCACGGCGTTCCAGTTGATCTGGTCCATTTTCTTGAAGGTCATGTCGCGCGTGATGCCGGCGTTGTTGACCAGCACGTCGACCGGGCCCAGGGCTTCCTGCACCTGGCCCACCGCCCGTGCGCAGGAGTCGTAGTCGGCCACGTCGCAGGGCACGGCCAGGATCTGGTAGCCGCGCCCGGCCATCTGCGCGACCCAGTCGGCGTGCGACTTGTTGCCGGGCGAATAGGTCACCGCGAGCTTGTAGCCCGCATCGACCATCTTGGTGGAGATCGTCTCGCCCAGGCCCCCCATGCCGCCGGTGACCAGGACCACTTGTTGCTGCTTGCTTTCGCTCATCTGCATTCTCCTTGGTGCGTTGTGTGACAAAAAATCCGTTCAAGCGCGTTCGACTGCAAGCGCCACGCCCATGCCGCCGCCGATGCACAGCGAGGCCAGGCCCTTGTTGGCGCCGCGGCGGCGCATCTCGTGCAGCAGCGTCACCAGCACGCGGCAGCCCGAGGCGCCGATGGGGTGGCCGATGGCAATGGCACCGCCGTTCACGTTGATGCGGCTGGTGTCCCAGTCCATCTCGCGGTTGACCGCGCAGGCCTGGGCCGCGAAGGCTTCGTTGATCTCCATCAGGTCGAGGTCCTGCGCCTTCCAGCCGGCCTTCTTGAGCGCGAGCTGCGAAGCGGGCACCGGGCCCATGCCCATGAGCGACGGGTCCAGGCCCGCGCTCGCATAGGCGCGGATCACCGCCAGCGGCTGCAGGCCTAGCGCGGCGGCGCCCGAGGCCGACACCCCCCGCACCACATCCGCGCCGTCGTTCAGGCCCGAAGCATTGCCGGCCGTCACCGAGCCCGTCTTGTCGAAGGCCGGGCGCAGGCCGGCGAGTGCGTCGGCGTTGGTCTTGCGGTTCACGAACTCGTCGGCCGCGAAGACGATGGGCTCGCCCTTTTTCTGCGCGATGCTGAACGGCAGGATCTCGTCGTCGAAGCGCCCGGCGTCCTGCGCAGCCGCGGCCTTCTGCTGCGAGGCGAGCGCGAGCGCGTCCTGCATCTCGCGCGTGATGCCGTACTTCTTGGCCACGTTCTCGGCCGTGGTGCCCATGTGGTACTGGTTGTAGACGTCCCACAGCCCGTCCACGATCATGGTGTCGACCAGCTTCCAGTCGCCCATGCGCTGGCCGTTGCGCGAGTTGGGCAGCACGTGCGGCGCGGCGCTCATGTTCTCCTGGCCGCCGGCCACCACGATCTCGGCATCGCCGCATTTCACGGCCTGCGCCGCCAGCATCACGGCCTTCAGGCCCGAGCCGCAGACCTTGTTGATGGTGAGGCCCGGCACGCCGATGGGCAGCCCCGCCTTGATGACCGTCTGGCGCGCCGGGTTCTGCCCCGCGCCGGCCGCGAGCACCTGGCCCATGATCACCTCGGACACCGCATCGCCCGGCACGCCGGCCTTCTCGAGCAGCCCCTTCACCACATGCGCGCCCAGTTCCGGCGCGGCCGTGCCGGCCAGCGCGCCGCCGAACTTACCGACCGCCGTGCGTTGCGCGGCCACGATCACGATATCGTCTGACATGAAAATCTCCTTGAGGTTGGTGCGAAAGAAGGATTGCGCTGGGCTGCTCAATGCAGCTTGACGTGGGGTTCGGTGCGCCGCGTGATGAGGCGGGCGAGCGTGTCGAGCGAGACCTTGACGACGCCGTGCAGCGCCAGCTCGTGCATCTTGTAGAGCGACATGTACATGAGCCGCGCGAACAGCCCCTCGACCATCAGGCTCCCGCCGATCAGGCCGCCCATCATGTTGCCCACGGTGCTGAATTCGCCGAGCGAGACCAGCGAGCCGAAGTCGCGGTAGCGGTAGGGCTCGAGCGCCTTTGCGTCCAGGCGCCGGCGGATCTGCGCCGCGACGTGCGAGGCCTGCTGGTGCGCCGCCTGCGCGCGCGGCGGCACCAGGCCGCCCTTGCCGCCGTTGGCCTCGGGCCAGTCGCAGGCCGCGCAGTCGCCGATGGCGAAGATGTGCTCATCGCGCGTGGTCTGCAGCGTGGGCAGCACCGCGAGCTGGTTGCTGCGGTTGGTCTCCAGGCCCGCGATGTCCTTCATGAAATCGGCCGCCTTCACGCCCGCGGCCCACACCACCAGCTCGGCCGGCAGCACGCGGCCGTCGGCCAGGCGCACGCCCTCGGGCAGCACCTCGGCCACCTTGGCGGAGGTATGCACATCCACGCCCAGCTTGCGAAGCAGTGCCTCGGTGGCGGCCGACATGCGCGCGGGTAATGCGGGGAGCACGCGGTCGGCCGCTTCGATCACGCTGACCTGGATGTCTTTCTCGGCATCCACGCGGTCCAGCCCGTAGGCCACCACTTCGCGCGTGGTGCGGTGCAGCTCGGCCGCCAGCTCCACGCCCGTGGCGCCTGCGCCGATGATCGCCACGTGCAGCTGCTCGGGCCGCAGCGGCGTGGCCTGCGCATGCGCGCGGATGCAGGCGTTGACCATGCGCTGGTGAAAGCGCTGCGCATCGGCCTTCGATTCGAGCCGCAGCGCGTGCTCGCGCACGCCGGGCGTGCCGAAATCGTTGCTGAGGCTGCCGACGGCGACCACCAGCGTGTCGTAGCCGAAGGCGCGCTCGGGCGTGACCAGCCGGCCTTCGTCGTCGAGGTACGGCGCCACCTGCACTTCGCGCCGCTCGCGGTCGATGCCGGTCAGCTCGCCGAGCCGGAAGCGAAAGTGGTGCCAGTGCGCCTGCGCGAGGTAGTCGACCTCGTGCGCGCTCATGTCCATGCTGCCCGAGGCGATCTCGTGCAGCTTGGGCTTCCACACGTGGGTGCGGTGCTTGTCGATCAGCGTGATCTCCGCCCGCCCCTTCTTTCCCAGCGAATCGCCCAGGCGCGTGGCCAGTTCCAGGCCGCCGGCGCCGCCGCCCACGATGACCACGCGGTGCTTCTGCACGGGGCTGTTCATGGTGGGCTGTTCCGTACAGGCATGTGGCCGCCTCAGCGCGGCTGGGCCACGGGCATGTGGGTCTCGACCTTGTCCAGCACCGCCTCGGGCGCGTCGGATTCGGCCGATGTCTCGTTGTCCAGGATGCGCTTCATGCGCACGGTGTCCAGGTCGTTGGTCCACTTGGCGACCACCACCGTGGCCACGCCGTTGCCGATCAGGTTGGTCAGCGCGCGGGCTTCCGACATGAAGCGGTCGATGCCCAGGATGAGCGCCAGGCCCGCGACCGGCACGTGGCCCACGGCCGACAGCGTGGCCGCCAGCACGATGAAGCCGCTGCCCGTGACACCCGCTGCGCCCTTCGAGGTGAGCAGCAGCACCGCCAGCAGCGTGAACTGCTGCGTGAGCGTCATGTCGGTGTTGGTGGCCTGCGCGATGAACACCGCCGCCATCGTCAGGTAGATGGAGGTGCCGTCCAGGTTGAAGGAGTAGCCCGTGGGCACCACCAGGCCGACCACCGACTTCTTGGCGCCCAGGTTCTCCAGCTTGGCCATCATGCGAGGCAGCACCGATTCGCTCGACGAGGTGCCCAGCACGATCAGCAGTTCTTCCTTGATGTACTTGATGAACTTCCAGATGCTGAAGCCGTGGAAGCGCGCGATGCTCCCCAGCACCACGAAGATGAACAGCAGGCAGGTCAGGTAGAAGGTGGCCATCAGCTGGCCCAACTGCAGCAGCGAACTCACGCCGTACTTGCCGATGGTGAAGGCCATGGCGCCGAAGGCGCCGATCGGCGCGACCTTCATGATGTAGCCCACGATCACGAAGAGCACGTGCGAGCCCTTCTCGATCACGTCGAACACCAGCGTGCCGCGGCCGCCGAACTTGTGCAGCGCAAAGCCGAACATCACCGCGACCAGCAGCACCTGCAGGATCTCGCCCTTGGCGAAGGCATCGACCACCGTGCTGGGGATCACGTTGAGCAGGAAGTCGGTGGTGCTCTGCATCTTGCCAGGGCCGGTGTAGGCCGCGATGCTCTTGGCGTCGAGCTGGCTCACGTCGACATTCATGCCGGCGCCGGGGCGCACGATGTTGATGATCACCAGGCCCACCACCAGCGCGATGGAGCTCACGATCTCGAAGTACAGGAGCGCCAGGCCGCCGGTCTTGCCGACCTTCTTCATGTCTTCCATGCCCGCGATGCCCACCACCACGGTGCAGAAGATGATCGGCGCGATGATCATCTTGATGAGCTTGATGAAGCCGTCGCCCAGCGGTTTCATCGATGCGCCGGTGTCGGGCCAGAAGTGCCCGAGCAGCACCCCGAGCACGATGGCGGTGATGACCTGGAAGTAGAGCGATCTGTAGAAGGGCTTGGGTGCGACGGATGGTTGGTCCACGGGAATCTCCTGGAAAATTTCAGACGCCGGCGGCGTCACGGTGTCGTTCATGGCCGCACCCTCCTCAGGCCGCATTGCGGTGCGAGTTGGCATCGACCACCGCCAGCGCAGTCATGTTGACGATGCGGCGCACGGTGGACGACGGCGTGAGGATGTGCACCGAGCGCGCCGCGCCCAGCAGGATGCCGCCCACCGTGATGCCGCTGCCGGCCGCCATGCGCAGCAGGTTGTACGAAATGTTGGCCGCGTCGACGTTGGGCATGACGAGCACGTTGGCCTCGGTCTCCAGCGCCGAATCCGGAAACTCGTGGTCGAGGATGGTCTTGGACAGCGCCGCGTCGCCGCGCATCTCGCCTTCCACCGCGAGCTGCGGATCGGCCGCCTTGATGAGCGCGAGCGCCTCGCGCATCTTCACGGCCGAGGCCGCGTCCGAGCCGCCGAAGTTCGAGTGCGACAGCAGCGCCACGCTCGGCGTCACGCCGAAGCGGCGCACCTCCTCGGCCGCGAGCAGCGCGATCTCGGCGATCTGCGCTGCATCGGGGTCGCGGTTCACGTGCGTGTCGCAGATGAAGAGCTGGCGCCCCGGCAGCATCAGCATCTGCATCGCGGCCATGGTGCTGGCGCCCGCGCGCAGGCCGATCGCGTCGCGCACATGGCGCAGGTGGTCGCCGTAGCTGCCGAGCGTGCCGCACAGCATGGCGTCGGCCCGGCCCTGGCGCACCAGCATGGCCGCCAGCAGCGTGCCGCGGCTGCGCATCTCGGTCTGCGCCACCAGGCGCGAGACGCCCTCGCGGCGCTTGAGCTGGTAGTAGGCCTCGGCCGCATCGCCATGCACGGCCGCATCGAGCGGATCGACGGCCTCGCAGTCGGCGCCCAGCGTGAGGCGCAGGCCGTACTGCGCGATGCGATCGGCGATCACCTCGGGGCGGCCCAGCAGCAGCGGGCGTGCCAGGCCTTCGTCGACCACCACCTGCGCGGCGCGCAGCACGCGCTCGTCTTCGCCCTCGGCGTAGACCACGCGCTTGGGCGACTGCTTGGCGGCAGCGAACAGCGGCTGCATGCTGCTGCCCGACTGGTAGACGAACTGCGACAGGCGCTGGCGGTAGGCCTTCATGTCGGCGATGGGCCGCGTTGCCACGCCGCTGTCGACCGCGGCCTGGGCCACCGCGGGCGCGACCGCCTCGATCAGCCGCGGGTCGAAGGGCTTGGGGATCAGGTAGTCGCGGCCGAAGCGCAGGCCGAGCGCGCCGTAGGCCTGCGCCACCACTTCGGGAATCTCGGCATGCGCGAGTTCGGCGATGGCCCGCACCGCGGCCAGCTTCATCTCTTCGTTGATGGCCGTCGCACCCACGTCGAGCGCGCCGCGGAAGATGAACGGAAAACACAGCACGTTGTTGACCTGGTTCGGATAGTCCGACCGGCCGGTGCCCAGGATCGCATCGGGCCGCACGGCCAGCGCGTCTTCCGGCAGGATCTCCGGCGCCGGGTTGGCCATGGCGAGGATGATCGGGTCGCGCGCCATCTCCTTGACCATCTCGGGCTTGAGCACGCCGCCGGCCGAGAGGCCGAGGAAGATGTCGGCGCCGTCGATCACGTCGGCGAGCTTGCGCGCCGAAGTCTCCTGCGCATAGCGGGCCTTGTTCGGGTCCATCTGTTCCTTGCGGGCGGTGTACACCACGCCCGCGCTGTCGGACACGTAGATGTTCTTCATCGGCAGGCCCAGGCTCACGATCAGGTCGAGGCAGGCCAGTGCCGCCGCACCGGCGCCCGAGGCCACCAGCTTCACTTCGCGGATGTCCTTCTTCACGTGCCGCAGCGCATTGAGGATGGCGGCGGCCGCGACGATGGCGGTGCCGTGCTGGTCGTCGTGGAAGACCGGGATCTTCATGCGCTCGCGCAGCTTCTTCTCGATGTAGAAGCACTCGGGCGCCTTGATGTCCTCCAGGTTGATACCGCCGAAGGTGGGCTCCATGCGCGCGATGGTGTCGATGAGCGCGTCGGGGTCGTTCTCGTCGAGCTCGATGTCGAACACGTCGATGCCGGCGAATTTCTTGAAGAGGCAGGCCTTGCCTTCCATCACCGGCTTGCCGGCCAGCGCCCCGATGTTGCCCAGCCCCAGCACCGCGGTGCCGTTGGTGATGACCGCCACGAGGTTGGCGCGCGAGGTGAGGTTCATGGCCTCGGCCGGGTCGCGGGCAATCTCCATGCAGGCCTCGGCCACGCCGGGCGAGTATGCGAGCGCAAGGTCGCGCTGCGTGGCCATCGGCTTGGTCGGGTTCACCGAGATCTTCCCTGGCGTGGGATAGCGGTGGTAGTCGAGGGCGGCTTCGCGCAGTTTGTCGTCGGACATGGTGTCTCCGTGGAATGTCATTGAGGGACGGCCGTGCCGCCGCCGGCCAGCCAATTGCGCAGCCCGCACAGCAGCGCCGCGGGCTGGTCGGCGTGTATCCAGTGGCCCGCATCGGCAATGCTCTCGGTTCCCGCACGCGGAAAAAGCGCGCGGATGCCCGCGAACGACGCGGGCCGCACGTAGTCGGACTCCGCCCCGTGGACGAAGAGCGCGGGCCCGGCATAACGCGCTTCGTGCAGCGTCTCGGGAAAGCCGCAGAGCTCGCGCATGCACAGGCCCGTGGCCAGCAGGTTCAGCCGCCAGTCGAAGCGGTCGTTCTGCCGGCGCAGGTTCTGCATCAGGAAGTCGACCGGGGCCTCCGCGTTGAGGCTGTCGGCCAGTGCCTGGTGGATTTCGCGGCGGCTGGCGGCACCCGCCACATCGAGGCTCCGCATGGCCGACACGTACGACGAGAACTGGTCGGTGTAGCTCTCCGGCGCGATGTCGATCACGGCGATGCCGCCGATGGCCTGCGGATGCGAGAGCGCGAGGGCCATTGCCGTCTTGCCGCCCATGCTGTGCCCGATCACGAAGGGCCGCTGCAATTGCTCTTGCTCGACCAGCGCGAGCACGTCGCCCGCCATCTCCACGTACGACATGGACTCGGCCCACGGCGAGGCGCCGTGGTTGCGGGCATCGGGCAGATAGACGCGGTGGTCTGCGGCCAGCGTCTCTGCAACCCGCATCCAGTTGCGCCCCGCGCCGAACAGGCCGTGCAGGATCACCACCGGAGGCCCCGATCCCAGCGCTTCGAAAGCCAGTGCGAGCGGCATCGTGGCGGCCTACTTCTTCTTCACCGGGGGCAGGTCGGTGCACACCCCTTCGAACAGCTCGGCGGCCATGCCGATGGATTCGCCGAGCGTCGGATGCGGGTGGATGGTCTTGCCGATGTCGGCGGGCTCGCAGCCCATCTCGATGGCCAGGCACAGCTCGCTGATCAGGTCGCCCGCATGCGTGCCGACGATGCCGCCGCCGACGATGCGGTGCGTGGCCTCGTCGAACAGCAGCTTGGTGAAGCCTTCGTCGCGCCCGTTGGCGATGGCGCGGCCCGATGCGGCCCAGGGGAACACCGCCTTGCCGAACTTCAGGCCTTCGGCCTTGCACTGCTCCTCGGTCTTGCCGGCCCAGGCCACCTCGGGGTCGGTGTAGGCCACCGAAGGAATCTGCCGCGCATCGAAGAACGAAGCCTCGCCGTGCGCCGCTTCCGCCGCCACATGCGCCTCGTGCACGGCCTTGTGGGCGAGCATGGGCTGGCCCACGATGTCGCCGATGGCGAAGATGTGCGGCACGTTGGTGCGCATCTGCCGGTCGACCTCGATGAAGCCGCGCTCGGTGACGGCCACGCCGGCCTTGTCGGCGGCGATCTTCTTGCCGTTGGGACTGCGGCCCACGGCGACCAGAACGAGGTCGTAGAGCTGCGGTGTGGCAGGTGCCTTCTCGCCTTCGAAGCTGACCTCGATGCCGGCCTTGGTCGCCTTGGCGCCGACGGTCTTGGTCTTGAGCATTACGTTGTCGAAGCGCGGCGCGTTGAACTTCTCCCACACCTTGACGAGGTCGCGGTCGGCGCCCTGCATGAGGCCGTCGAGCATCTCGACCACGTCGATGCGCGTGCCCAGTGTCGAGTACACCGTGGCCATCTCCAGGCCGATGATGCCGCCGCCGATCACCAGCATGCGCTTGGGAATGCCCTTGAGCAGCAGCGCGCCGGTCGAATCGACCACGCGCTCGTCCTCTGGCATGAAGGGCAGCTTCACGGCCTGCGAGCCCGCGGCGATGATGGCCTTGGCGAACTTCAGCACGCGCTTGCCGCCGCCCTCGCCCACCACCTCGACGTGATGCGCATCAAGGAAGCTGCCGACACCGGTGACCACCTCGACCTTGCGCGCCTTCGCCATGCCGGCCAGGCCGCCGGTGAGCTTCTTGATGACGCCATCCTTGAAGCCGCGCAGCGCGTCGATGTCGACTTCGGGCGCGGCGTACTTGATGCCGTGTTTGGCGAGCAGTTTCACTTCATCCATCACGCCGGCTGTGTGCAGCAGCGCCTTCGAGGGAATGCAGCCCACGTTGAGGCACACGCCGCCGAGTGTGGCGTAGCGCTCGACCAGCACGGTCTTCATGCCGAGGTCGGCGCTGCGGAATGCGGCCGAGTAGCCGCCGGGGCCGGCGCCGAGCACGAGGACCTCGCATTCGATGTCGGCCTGGCCGGTGTAGCTGCCTGCCGCAGGTGTCGGCACTGGTGCAGATGCGGGCGCGGCTTCGCTCCCTCTCCCGCTTGCGGGAGAGGGCTGGGGTGAGGGTGCCCCCGCTCCCGCCGCGGCGGTCTCGATGACCAGGATGACGGAGCCTTCACTCACCTTGTCCCCCAGCCCCACCTTCAGTTCCTTCACGGTCCCCGCATGGCTCGAAGGAATCTCCATCGAAGCCTTGTCCGACTCCACCATGATCAACCCGGTATCGACCGCGATGACTTCGCCCGGCTTGACCAGCAGTTCGATGACCGCGACATCCTTGAATTCGCCGATGTCCGGGACCTTGACTTCCACCGTGTGTGCCATTTGGGAGCTTCCTTCAGAACAGCACGCGCCGCAGGTCGGCGAGCACGTTGGCGAAATAGACGTTGAAGCGTGCGGCGGCGGCGCCGTCGATCACGCGGTGGTCCCACGACAGGGACAGCGGCAGCGTGAGGCGCGAGCTGTAGGTCTTGCCGTCCGAAGAGTGCTGCTTCCAGTAGCTCTTGCACACGCCCATGATGGCGACCTCGGGCGCGTTGATGATCGGCGTGAAGTAGATGCCGCCAATGCCGCCGAGCGAGCTGATGGTGAAGGTGCCGCCCGACATCTGGTCGGGCTTGAGCTTGCCGTCGCGCGCAAGCTTGGCGAGCTCGCCCATCTCCTTCGCGATCTCGGGCACAGTCTTTTTGTCGACGTCGCGGATCACCGGAACCATGAGCCCGTTGGGCGTATCGGCGGCGAAGCCGATGTGCCAGTAGTTCTTGAGCACCAAGGCGTCGCCGTCGAGGCTCGCGTTGAACTCCGGGAACTTCTTCAGCGCGGCGACGGCCGCCTTCATCATGAAGGGCAGCATGCTGATCTTCACGCCCGACTTTTCCAGCTCCTTGTTCATCTGCACGCGGAAGGGTTCGAGCTCGGTGATGTCGGCCTCGTCGTGCGTCGTCACATGCGGAATGACGACCCAGTTGCGGTGCAGGTTCGCGGCGCTGATCTTCTTGATGCGCGAGAGCTCCTTGCGCTCGGTCGGGCCGAACTTGGCGAAGTCGACCTTGGGCCAGGGCAGCAGGTCGATGCCACCGACGCCACCGCCTGCGGGGGCTGCTGCAGCCTTGCCGGCAGCGGGCGCGGCAGATGCACCGCCACCCTTCGCGAAGGCCTCGACGTCGGCGCGCACGATGCGGCCATGGTCGCCGGTGCCGTTGATCTTGCCCAGGTCGACGCCGAGTTCGCGTGCGAGCTTGCGCACCGCAGGGCCCGCATAGGCGAGCGCGAAGCCGGCTTCGACCTCCGCATTGCCGACAGGCGGCAACGCCGCCGCCGCTTCGCTCCCTCTCCCGCTCGCGGGAGAGGACTGGGGTGAGGGAGCGGCCGCCGCCACAGGCGCATCGCCCGTCGCCAGCGAAAGAATCACCGACCCCTCGCTGACCTTGTCCCCGATCTTGATGCCGATGGCCGTCACCACGCCCGAGAGCGGCGCCGGCACATCCATCGTCGCCTTGTCCGATTCGAGCGAGATGATCGGATCCTCGGCCTTCACCGTGTCGCCGACCTTCACGAAGATCTCGATGACGGGCACGTCCTTGAAGTCGCCGATGTCGGGCACACGCACCTCGGCCACGCCGGCCGGCGCGCTGGTGGCCGACGGCGCGGCGCTGACGCTGGGCTTGGCGGCTTCGGCCGGTGCCGGTGCGGCCGCAGCGGCACCGCTCTCTGCCTTGAACGTCATGACGACGCTGCCTTCGCTGACCTTGTCGCCGAGCTTCACGGTGATGGACTCCACCACGCCGCCGCGCGGCGCGGGCACATCCATCGTGGCCTTGTCGGATTCGAGCGAGACCAGCGGGTCCTCGGCCTTCACCGTGTCGCCCGGCTTCACGAAGATCTCGATGACGGGCACGTCGCTGAAGTCGCCGATGTCGGGCACCTTGATGTCGATTGCATTGCTCATGTCGTGCCTCAGACGGTCCAGGGGGCGGCGCGCTCGGCGTCGAGCCCGTACTTCTCGATGGCCTCGGCCACCACGGCGTGCTTGATCACCCCGTCGTCGGCCAGCGCCTTGAGCGCGGCCACGGCCACGTGCCAACGGTCGACCTCGAAGAAGCGGCGCAGCTTCTTGCGGTAGTCGCTGCGGCCGAAGCCATCGGTGCCGAGCACGGTGTAGCGCCGGCCCGCGGCCTGCACGTACTCGCGCACCTGGTCGGCGTAGTTGCGCATGTAGTCGGTGGCCGCGATGACCGGGCCTTCGTGTCCTTCGAGGCATTGCTCGACATGGCTCTTGCGCGCCGGCTCGGTCGGGTGCAACCGGCTCCAGCGCTCGGCGGCCATGCCGTCGCGGCGCAGCTCGTTGTAGCTGGTGGCGCTCCACACGTCGGCGGCAATGCCGAAGTCGTTCTTCAGCAGCTCGGCCGCGAACATCACCTCGCGCAGGATGGTGCCGCTGCCCATGAGCTGCACGCGGTGGCCCTTCTTGGGGGTCTTGCCGCCATCGCTGAGCTGGTAGAGGCCTTTGAGAATGCCTGCCTCGCTGCCCTCGGGCATGCCGGGGTGCGGGTAGTTCTCGTTCATGAGGGTGATGTAGTAATACACGTCCTCCTGCTCGGCGTACATGCGGCGCATGCCGTCGCGCACGATGGCCACCACCTCGTAGGCGAAGGTCGGGTCGTACGAGACGCAGTTGGGAATGGTGCCGGCCAGGATGTGGCTGTGGCCGTCCTCGTGCTGCAGGCCCTCGCCGTTGAGCGTGGTGCGCCCGGCAGTGCCGCCCAGCAGGAAACCGCGCGCACGCATGTCGCCGGCCAGCCAGGCCAGGTCGCCCACGCGCTGCAGGCCGAACATCGAGTAGTAGATGTAGAACGGAATCATCGGCACGTTGTTCGTGCTGTACGAGGTGGCCGCGACGATCCAGCTGGACATCGCGCCGCCCTCGTTGATGCCTTCCTGCAGCACCTGGCCGTCCTTCGACTCGCGGTAGTACATGAGCTGGTCGGCGTCCTGCGGCTTGTAGAGCTGGCCGAGCGACGACCAGATGCCGAGCTGGCGGAACATGCCTTCCATGCCGAAGGTGCGCGATTCGTCGGGCACGATGGGCACCACGTGCTTGCCGATCTGCTTGTCGCGCACCAAGGTGCCGAGCATCTGCACGAAGGCCATGGTGGTCGATATCTCGCGCTCGCCGGTGTCCTTGAGCAGGCGCTCGAAGGTGGAAAGCGGCGGAATCTCGAGCGCGGTCGACTTGCGGCGGCGCTGGGGCAGGTAGCCGCCGAGCGCGGCGCGGCGCTCGTGCAGGTACTTCATCTCGGGGCTGTCCTCGGCCAGCCGGATGAAGGGCACGTTGGGCAGCTCTTCGTCGGAAACCGGGATCTGGAAGCGGTCGCGGAAGCCGCGCAGCGCGTCCTGCGTCATCTTCTTGGCCTGGTGCGCGATCATCTGGCCCTCGCCCGATTCGCCCATGCCGTAGCCCTTCACCGTCTTGGGCAGGATCAGCGTGGGCTGGCCCTTGTGCCTGACGGCCGCGGCGTAGGCGGCGAACACCTTCTCGGGGTCGTGGCCGCCGCGCGTGAGGCCCCAGATCTCGTCGTCGCTCATCTCTGCGACCAGCGCGCGGGTCTCGTCGTACTTGCCGAAGAAGTGCTCGCGCACGTAGGCGCCGCTCTTGCTCTTGAAGTCCTGGTACTCGCCGTCCACGCACTCTTCCATGCGCTGCAAGAGCTTGCCGCTCTTGTCCTTGGCAAGCAGCGCGTCCCAGCCGCTGCCCCAGAGCACCTTGATGACGTTCCATCCGGCCCCGCGGAACACGCTCTCGAGTTCCTGCACGATCTTGCCGTTGCCGCGCACCGGGCCATCGAGGCGCTGCAGGTTGCAGTTGATGACGAACACGAGGTTGTCCAGGCTCTCGCGGCCTGCGAGCGAGATGGCGCCGAGCGACTCGGGCTCGTCCATCTCGCCGTCGCCCATGAAGGCCCAGACCTTGCGCGGCGCCGTGTCGGCGAGACCCCGGCCATGCAGGTACTTGAGGAAGCGTGCCTGGTAGATCGCCATCAATGGGCCCAGGCCCATCGACACGGTGGGAAACTGCCAGAAGTCGGGCATGAGCCAGGGGTGCGGGTACGACGGGATGCCGTTGCCTTCGGATTCCTGCCGGTAATTGAGCAGCTGCTGCTCGCTCAAGCGGCCTTCGAGAAAGGCACGCGCGTAGATGCCGGGCGAGCTGTGGCCCTGGATGAACAGCAGGTCGCCGCCGTGGGTGTCGGTGGCGGCATGCCAGAAGTGGCCGAAGCCGATGTCGTAGAGCGTGGCCGCCGACTGGAAGCTCGCGATGTGGCCGCCGAGTTCGGACGAATCCTTGTTGGCGCGCAGGATGATCGCCATCGCGTTCCAGCGGATGATCGAGCGCAGGCGGTGCTCGATCTCGCGGTTGCCGGGAGACTTTTCTTCCTTCTCGGGCGGGATGGTGTTCCTGTAGGCCGTGTTCAGCGAGCGCGGCACGTACACGCCTTCGCGGCGGCCCTCGTCGACGAGGCGGTTCAGCAGAAAGTTCGCGCGCTCGCTGCCGCGGTGCTGCTGGACCGCGCCGAGCGCGTCGACCCATTCGCCGGTTTCCGTGGGGTCAAGGTCACCCATGGTGCTCATCGGTTTGTCTCCTGTGTCATGGCCGGGACCTGCATCGGGCGATGCGGCCAGCCTTGGTACAGAGCAATCGATGTGCCACGCGATGCGTGGCGCGCAGGGCACGCTAAGTCGTTGATTTCATGGGGAACGAGGCAGGAATGAAATGGACGCCCCGCCGACGATCCGGATGCGCGGCGATGGGGCCGTCCGAATCGCCGGACCGGTGATTGGGGTGAACCCTGACGTCATGCCGGCTCTCATGCCGGGCGCGGCAAGGGCAGGAGTGCCATGCCTCCGCCGTTGCCGACCGCTGCTACTTCAAGGCGGCACCGCCGCGTGCGAGGTACAGCGCCGACAGGCGCGCGAACTGGCCGCCATCGGTGCTGATCGAGGTCTGGACGCTGCCTCCGGCACTGAAGACGATCGCGAAGGCGGAGGTGTCGCCGTACTCCTGGGCGTTGCGCAGCATGTAGTCGACATGGTTGTCGCGGTAGTGCAGGTCGGTGCCGCCCGGCGTGGCGGAGGGCACGCCCATCGGCGTTTGCCACCACAGGATCGGCAGCCCGTTGCCCAGCGCTGCGCGGTAGTCCGAGATCTGGCGCTGCGACTCGTGGAAGTTGGGGCTGGCGACGTTGCTTTCGTCCCAGTAGAACGGGCCGCTTCGCCCTGTGCATTCCGCGGGCGGCGACGCAACTTCCCGGCAACCCGCGTCGCGGTCGGTGGTCTGGGCGACGATGAAGTCCGCCTGATGCGCCCCCACCGCGCGCATTTGCGCGCCGATCTCGGCAGCGGTGCCGCTCCAGAATGCGGGCGGGAACCCGAGCAGTGCCTTGGGCGCAATCTGCCTGCCCATCTGCACCAGGCATTGGCCCAAGCCCGCGGCGGTGTTGGGCAATCCGCTGCATTCGGGCTGGCTGTTCACCAGGGCCGACAGCCGCGTTGCGTCACGGCCCGGCGCTTGCGCCGCAACGAAGCCCCAGAAGTCCGGCTCCAGGTTGACCAGGACGGGCGTCCCCAGAGCTGCGATGCGCTGGTACATCAGCCGCACCTGCGACCAGTAGCCGTTCATGAAGGCCGTGTCGTTGATGGTGCTCATGTTGCCCTCGCCGCTCGTTGCCATCTGGTAGAGCGTGAACATCGGGACGGCGCCGTAGGCTTGGGCGGCCTGCGCGGTGACGGTGACGTAGGCCCCGTCGGGGCTGTTCCAGGTGGGCCAGGCGCCTGCGCCCACGCCCACGAGGTAGGCGTCCATGATGTCCGGGTGGATGTCCTGGCTCTTCATCTGCGCGAGGGTGTTGCCCGCGCCGAGTCCGAGCAGCACGCGCGCGGGCTTGCCGAGCTTGGCCGCCAATGCGGCAGTCGCCGGGACGGTGGGCGAAGCGCCGCTGCCTGTGCCGCCGGCTCCGCCTGCATCGCCCGTGCCACCTGCAGCACCGGTGCCGCCGCCGCCTTGGCCGCCGGTAGGGCCCTGGCTGCCATTGCTGCCGGCCAGGCCCGCCAGGCCGGCGAAGCCGCCGCCACCCTGGCTACCGCCGCCTCCGCCGCCACCGCCACAGCCGAACAGGAGCACCGAAAGCATCAGCGCGAAAACGCATCGTCGAGAAAACATGGGAAATGAAAGAGAAAGGTTGATCGAGATTGAAAAGCGAATCGAATGCCGCGGCACAAGGTGCACGATCCGTACCCGCGCATGCAGGGAGGAAGGAACATGCAGATCGGACCGAAAGAGTGACACGGAGCGTCGCTTCCGGGACCGACCTGCGACAGCCCTGGCCGGCGTTCACGCTGCAGCCGACAAAAAGGGAATGTCGAAACTGCAGGCAGCTACAGCTTGAAGATCCGATCCATCTCCAACCACTTCTCCCCTTCGGGCGTCCAGGGCGTCGGCGCCTGGAACTTCCACATCAATTCTTCCCACGCGCGGATCTTCGGATCGCTGCGCGTCGCGGCCGCCATCGCCTCGGCGTCGTAGCGCGCGTCGTCGGTTTCCATCAGCATCACCATCCGCGTTCCGAGCCGGTAGATCTCCATGCCCGTCACGCCGTGCGCATGCAGATGTGCGCGCACCTCGGGCCAGATGTCGCGGTGATAGGCCTCGTACTCGGCGATCAGTGCGGGGTCGTCTTTCAGGTCGAGGGCAAGGCAGTGGCGCATGGTCGTCGGGTCTGGTGGCGGGTGAAGGGAAGCGCGAAGGATCAGGTCAGCGCCCGGTCCAGGTGCGTGTAGCCGCCGTCCACGAACACCCACTGCCCCGTCGTGTGCGAGGCCTGTTCGGAGAGCAGGAACACCACGGTGTTCGCAATCTCCTGCGGCGTGGTCATGCGGCGGCCGAGCGGGATCTTGTCGGTGATGGCCGCGAGCTTGCGGTCGGGCTCGTCGAAGGCCGAGATCCAGCGCTGGTAGAGCGGCGTTATCACCTCGGCCGGTATCACCGCGTTGACGCGCACGCCCTCCTCCAGCAAGGAGGCCGCCCACTCGCGCGTCAGCGACAGCTGCGCGCCCTTGGCCGCGGTGTAGCCGCTGGTATTGCCCTGCCCCGTGAGGGCGGTCTTCGAGGAGATGTTGACGATCGCGCCGCGGCTGGCCTTCAGGTGCGGCAGGCAGAAATGCGCCATCACATAGTAGTGGACGAGGTTCCGCTCCAGCGATGCGATGAATGCCTCGCGCCCCGCTTCGAGTCCCACGCTGTCGTTCACGCCCGCGTTGTTGACCAGCCCGTCGATGCGCCCGAACTCCGCGGCGCTGCTCTCGACGGCTTGGCCGCAGGCGGCCTCTTCCATCAGGTCGAACTGAAGGAACCGCGCCCGCGGCTGCAGCGCGTGCAGCTCCTGCTCGAACGCCGCGTCCAGCGGGTTCTTCCCGCAGATCACGGGCACCGCGCCTTCGCGCGCGAGCGTGAGCGAAATGGCCGCGCCAATGCCGCTGCCGCCGCCGGTGACCAGCACCACCTTGTCCTTCAGATTCAGGTCCATGAGCGCCCGATGCCTTTCTGTTGATCCAACTATCCGCGGAAGCGGTAGCGCTCGAGCGAGTCGGGCTTCATCGTGATCGAGAAGCCCACGGCCGTGGGCGGCATGTAGGCCGCGCCGCGGATCACGCAGGGCTCGGCGAAGTGTTCATGCAAGTGATCCACATATTCGATCACGCGCCCTTCGCGCGTTCCCGAGATGCACAGGTAATCGATCATCGACAGGTGCTGCACGTACTCGCACAGCCCCACGCCGCCGGCGTGCGGACACACGGGCAGCTGGTACTTCGCGGCCATCAGCATCACCGCGAGGATCTCGTTCACGCCGCCGAGGCGGCATGCATCGATCTGCACCACGTCGATCGCGCCGCGCATGATGAACTGCTTGAACATGATGCGGTTCTGGCACATCTCGCCCGTGGCCACCTTCACCGCCGGCGCAATGCCCTCGCGGATCTTGCGATGGCCCTCGACGTCGTCGGGGCTCGTCGGTTCCTCGATGAACCAGGGCTTGGCAAAGGCCAGCTGCCGCACCCATTCGATGGCCTGGCCGACCTCCCAGACCTGGTTGGCGTCGATCATCAGGTGGCGGTCGGGACCGAGCACTTCGCGCGCCACCGTCAACCGGCGGATGTCGTCCGCAAGGTCGCGCCCCACCTTGAGCTTGAGGTGGTTGAAGCCCGCATCCACCGCCTCCTGCGCGAGCCGCCGCAGCTTCTCGTCGGGGTAGCCGAGCCAGCCAGCCGAGGTGGTGTAGCAGGGGTAGCCATCGGCCTTCAGCGTGGCGATGCGCTCGGCCTTGCCGGCGGCCGCATCGCGCAGCAACACAAGCGCTTCCTCTGGCGTGATGCAGTCGGTGATGTAGCGAAAGTCGATGCAGCGCACCAGCGCCTCGGGGCTCATGTCCGCCACCAGCTGCCACACCGGCTTGCCTTCGGACTTGGCCCACAGGTCCCACATCGCATTGACCACCGCGCCGGTCGCGAGGTGGATGGCGCCCTTGTCGGGTCCGATCCAGCGCAGCTGGCTGTCCGAGGTGATGTGGCGCCAGAAGCGGCCCATGTCCTCGGCCACCCACTGCAGGTCGAGCCCGACCACCAAGTGGCGCATCGCCTCGATGGCCGCGCAGCAGATCTCGTTGCCGCGGCCGATGGTGAAGGTCAGGCCGTGGCCTTCGAGCCCCGGCTGGTCAGTCTCCAGCACGACGTAGGCCGCCGAATAGTCCGGGTCGGGGTTCATCGCGTCGGAGCCGTCGAGCTGCTGCGAAGTGGGAAAGCGCACGTCCAGCACGCGCATGGATCGGACGATGGTCATGAACGGGCTTTCTGCAAAAAATCAGTCGTACAGGACCGATGCGATCTTCGGGTCAGCGATGTTGGTCTTGTCGTACCAGAAGAAGCCGGTATCGACCACCTTGGGCAGCTTCTCGCCCTTGATCGCCTTCACCGCCATTTCCACCGTCTTGTAGCCCATGCCCACCGGGTTCTGCGTGATGGCGCCGGCCATGCTGCCGTCCATGATCGCGTTCTTCTGCTGCTTGCCGGAGTCGTAGCCGATGATCACGACCTTGCCGCTGCGCTTCATCTCCTTCACGCCGTTGACCACGCCGATGGCCGAGCCCTCGTTGGCGCCGAAGATGCCCTTCAGGTTGGGCGAGGCCTGCAGGATCGACTTGGTGATTTCGGTCGACTTCAGCTGGTCGCCACCGCCGTACTGCACGCTCACGATCTTGATGTTCGGGTAGGCCGACTTGATGCGGTTGACGAAGCCGTCGCGCCGGTCCACGCCGGT
>Ga0157373_10000759_pt1 | contig 25031 bp, 21 predicted proteins | sample C65metaG_FD_113460 | JGI IMG/M metagenome (GOLD analysis project Ga0157373, IMG submission 113460) | Corn rhizosphere microbial communities from Kellogg Biological Station, Michigan, USA - C6-5 metaG | ecosystem: Host-associated > Plants > Roots > Rhizosphere > Soil | place: USA: Michigan... | reverse complement strand
AGCCGCCGAACTGCGCGACAGATTCGGTGCCATGACATGTCGTGCACGCACAAAGGCCTGCCATTCACCCGCGTCAGGCAGCGACGGGATGGTAATCAACTCGCCCTGATCCAGGCCGGCCAGTGCCGCATCCACCATCTCACCGGCCTCCATCACCATCTCCGCCGGAATACCACTGGCGTCGATGCCCGAGCGCTCCCAGATTTCGGTGCGGGTAACGCCAGGCAACACCGCTTGCACCTTCACGCCAGTGCCTTCGAGCTCGGCGTTGAGCGATTGAGTCAGGCTCAACACGTAAGCTTTACTCGCACTGTAGGTCGCGTTGAAACGCTCCGGAAACAGCGCCACCACTGACGCGATGTTGATGATCGTGCCGTGTCCGGCCTTGGCGAAACTGGCAGCAGCGGCTGAGGACAGCAACGTAACGGAGGTGACGTTCAACTGGATCAGACGCTCCAGTTGCTCGGCGTCGGAATTGGCCAGCAGGCCATCGGCTGCGACCCCGGCGTTATTCACCAACAGGGTGATGCTTGAATCACTGCGCAGGCGTTGCTGGAGTTTGAGGACATCGTCCTTTTGCGTCAGGTCGGCTTTGAGCACTTCGACCTGAACGCCATGGGCGTCTCGCAACTGGCTCGCAGCACTTTCCAGGCGGTCTTTGTCACGCGCAACCAACAGCAGATCAAATCCACGCGCCGCCAGTCGCTGCGCGTAGATGGCACCGATACCGGACGATGCGCCAGTGACGACAGCCGTACCTTGGGATCGATCAGAATTCATGACAGCACTCCTGCAATGGGTGAGAGACCGAGTAGCTCGTGCATCTGCCTAATGGAGGGCAGCATAAATTATTATAGCCATAATCTTCTCACCATATGATACCCGTAATTTTTATCGATCCGACGAATACCCTTTCCCTGCAACCCAAACCGTAAGTCATCTGCCAGAGAATGAAAAAGGCCGGTCAATGACCGGCCTCTGCACGTCGAACAATCAGCTTAGTTCACTTCAAGCTTGTCGCGATTACGATCCAGAATTGCCTTGCCGATCCCCTTCACCTCCAACAACTCGTCCACCGATGCAAACGGGCCATTTGTTTCACGATAAGCAACGATTGCCTTTGCTTTTGCCTCCCCCACTCCCGAAAGCTCCCTTTGCAGCGTTGCCGCATCGCTGCCGTTGAGGTCAACCTTCATACTCTGTGAGACAGGGGCGGCGTCGGCGGCCAACGGCGCCTTCAGGGCTTCAGGTTCAGTCGCGGGCGCGGCAATCGCAGCAATCGAGGCACTGGTAAGAAAGGCAAAGACCAGAGAGTAAAAGTAACCGTTACGCATAAGTGACGCTCCATGACATCGTTTAGAAAAGCAACATTCCGTATGTTGCTCTCCAAACTTAGGCGATGAATTCGAGGAGTCAAAAGTGTGTACGTTACGAGATATTTTAAATACTGCGTAAAACCAAGCTGCGAATTTTTGCAATGTATTTTATTTGAGTTGATATTTCAAACACTTGAATTGACTGTATTTCAACAAAATCGTCACGCGCCAAAGGCTCAAGCGACTCACGGCTGATGCACTCCTCGCAACCTGCTGTTCATAAAGCATTTCAACTCGATAATCTGCTGCCAATGTGGGAAACTCTGGCACCAATTCGGCTATGTTTTGGCCCTGCAGGGGCCTGAGTGAAGCCTCAACGCAAAAACTAGCAATCCCTGGACTCTGCGCCCTAGACGGGAATGCCCTTTGACTATCGGATGAATTACGTCATGGCTAACGCCCCTATTCTGATAACCGGTGGTGCCGGCTTCATCGGCTCGCACTTGACAGATGCACTGCTTGATAAAGGGTACAGCGTTCGAATTCTGGATGATTTCTCGACCGGCAAACGCTCTAATCTGCCCGCTCATGACAGCCGACTTGAAGTGATCCAGGGCGATATCGCCGATGCCGAAACCGTATCATCGGCGATGAAAGGTTGTCATGCCGTGGTGCATCTCGCGGCAGTGGCGTCCGTCCAGGCCTCGGTCGACGATCCTGAAAAAACGCACCAGAGCAATTTCATTGGCACGCTTAATGTTTGTGAAAGCATGCGTAAATCAGGCGTCAAGCGCGTTGTTTTTGCTTCAAGTGCAGCTGTATATGGCAATAATGGCGAAGGCGAGGCGATTGACGAAGAAACACCAAAGGCCCCTCTGACTCCTTATGCTTCAGACAAACTTTCGAGTGAGTACTACCTCGATTTTTACCGCAGGCAACATGGCCTTGAACCTGTAATTTTTCGATTTTTCAATATATTCGGCCCTCGCCAGGACCCTTCCTCTCCCTATTCCGGGGTGATCAGCATCTTCAGCGAACGGGCAAAAAAAGATTTACCGATCACAGTATTCGGTGATGGCGAGCAAACACGAGACTTCGTTTATGTTGGCGACCTGGTCAAAGTGTTAGTTCAGGCGGTTGAAATCCATGCGTTCGAAGCGGCCGCGATCAACGTGGGTCTTAGTCAAGCCACGACCTTGAACCAGATATTGGAAACACTGTCTGCCGTACTGAAAAAGTCACTGCAAGTCAGTTACACAGATGGGCGCCCGGGGGATATCAAACATTCGAGAGCCAACAATCGTCGCTTGTTGCAGCACTTTGATTTCCCTCAAGCCACGCCGCTGCAGACCGGACTGAGCCGCTTGATCGAGGAATAAGTCGGAACGAATATCCTACAGCGCCCACGTGTTGATGACACAATAAAAACGCCCCATTTAACAATGGGGCGTTTTTTATTACACAACACTTCAAGGTTCGAGTCGTCGTTGCTGGTAAATCCAGTCGACTATTTCACCATCCGGGCTATACCCGAAAACGGTTTCTCGCAATAACTTTCTGACTCGCGAATAATCATCCTCATCGACCGCAGAGAGCAACTCCGCAAGCCTTGCCTTGAGGACATCCCAAGGCACGAAATCCTCATTCGCACTCATGATCATCGGGTGTTTGGTTTCAACAACGTTATCCCCTATCAACAACTCTTCGTAGAGTTTCTCACCCGGACGCAGGCCCGTGAATTCAATGGAGATATCGCCCTGCAAATTACGTTCGGAGCGCACACTCAACCCGGAAAGATGGATCATTTTTTCTGCCAGCTCAACGATTCTCACCGGCTCGCCCATATCGAGGACAAAGACATCGCCGCCCTGACCCATCGAGCCAGCCTGGATGACGAGCTGAGCAGCTTCAGGAATGGTCATGAAATACCGGGTGATCTTCGGATGCGTTACGGTCAATGGCCCACCGGATTTGATCTGCTTGTGAAACAAGGGAATTACAGATCCGGAAGAACCAAGAACGTTACCGAAGCGCACCATCGTAAAGCGGGTCTTGTTCACGCGGGATACTTTGGCGGTATCGCCAACCAGGACAGGCGCCTGCTCACGGCTCAGCGCCTGGAGTATCAACTCGGCAAAGCGTTTGGTGCTACCCATGACATTGGTCGGGCGCACAGCCTTGTCTGTGGAAACCAGTACAAAGTTGGCAACGCCAGCCTGGAGCGCCGCCTGAGAGGTGTTCAGCGTGCCGATAATATTATTAAGCACACCTTCGGCGATGTTATGTTCGACCATGGGCACGTGCTTATAAGCTGCCGCATGATAGACCGTATCAACGCGCCAGGTTTTCATTACATCGAGCAGCTTGCCCTGATCCCGGATCGTTCCAAGAATAGGCAGCAGGCGCACCGAAATGGATTCCCGGCTTGCCCGCTGTTCAAGTTCAGACAAAATATTGTAAAGACTGAATTCACTATGATCGAACAACAGCAGTGTCTTGGCACCGAGTGAGAAAATCTGTCGGCACAGTTCCGAACCTATCGACCCGCCAGCTCCCGTAACAAGAACGACCTTCCCGGTGATACAGCGCGCCAGCAAGTCGGACTGTGCCGGTACTGCGTCACGCCCAAGCAGGTCAGCGATATCAACTTCCTGAATATCATCGACTTTGACCCTACCGCTTGCAAGATCCGTGAAATTTGGAACGCTGCGCACATGTAATGGAAAGCCTTCCAGTACATTAAGAATTTCGCGACGTCTGGCACGGGTGGACGAAGGAAGTGCCAAGAGAATCTCCTGAGCGCCCGTTGTATCGATCATCTGCTGTATATGCTTGGGCTTGTAGACGTGAAGCCCGGAAATCGAGCGGTCAGCAATGCTTGCATCGTCATCGACGAACGCAACGGGTCTCATGGACCGCCCCATCCTCAGAGCAGCCACCAACTGATTTCCCGCAACGCCGGCGCCGTAAATCGCAACCTTGGTCAAGCCATCATTGCGACTTGCAAACGGAACGTGCTGGGCTGCAGTAAACCAGTCCCCCATGAAATACTGGCGCAGGAAAAGGCGCAAACCGCCGATGATGACCAAGCTCAACCACCAATAGTTGAAAATGATCGACCTCGGGACTACAGCCTCATGATTGCTGTACCAGTAGAGGACAACTGCAAGCAGCAACGACGACAAGCTGACCGCTTTGATAATTGCAATCAGGGCATCATTGCCAAAATAGCGCATGACTGCCCGATACATTCCAAAACGAATGAATAACGGAATGGCTATGACCGGTGCACAGACAAATAGCCAGAAATGCACCTTTATCGGATTGTACATATCGTCAATACCGAGTCTGACGATAAATGCCAGCCACAGCGCTAACCAGACCAACGCCGCATCGGTTGTGACTTGCAAAAGCCTTTTGTGCCTACGCGGCAATCCAAGCAAGAAAGTTCGAATTTTATCCATAAATACTCAACCGTTCAGATCGGGCGCTCCCTTGAACGAGAGCCCTTACCAGCGCGCGAAAAATCAGTCTGTCTCGCTTTGATCGAGAGATGATAATCCACCCGGAGCCTTTCAGGGGCATAGGCAGGCCACAAAACAGTCGCTCGCGGCGCCGCGTGATGAAGCTTTGACCCGAAAGACGCCATAGCATTCCGGATTGCCTCGCGATAAGGCTCGTTTGTCGAGGAACCAACCTGGTGATCCAAAGTCCCTGTACGGGAGCCAATCGCAGATCGAAAAAAACGCGCCGCGTATGGTACATTAGCGCGCAAACACGCCATGCGCACCAATGCTTGCAGGGGATCCCTCCATAGGGTGATCCATGCCTTTCAACGCATAGTCAATGTTTAGAACGCCTGATGGTCGAGCCTGTCTATTTATGAAACTGCGGGACCTTTCAACGCCGGTTATCTTCGACACTGGCCAAAACCGCTTCGAACGCAGAAATCATATTGATCGCTACGGCCTCAGCCTTTCGGTCTAAGGGATGCGCAATTTTTCAACACTTGATAGCCGTTACCTGACGAGTTACGAACCAAACAAAAACCGTGCCAATCCTTTACCCGCGGAGCCTTCTTCCCAATGCAGAGTTATGCAACCTCTCCTCTCGAAATTTTCAGGTCCAGCTGGAGAAATCGTAGATTAATCACCGCGCTGACCAAGCGAGAGGTCGTTGGTCGTTATCAAGGATCGATTTTTGGACTGCTCTGGTCATTGTTCAACCCGATTCTGACACTTGGTGTTTACACTTTTGTATTCAGCGTAGTATTCAAGGCTCGCTGGAGCGGCGGCAGTGACTCGAAAGCCGAGTTTGCTCTCGTATTGTTCGCTGGCCTGCTCGTTTTCAACCTGTTTTCCGAAAATATCAACCGGGCTCCCGGACTGATATTGTCCAACACCAACTACGTCAAAAAAGTCATATTCCCGCTCGAAATACTTCCCATCATTTCACTCTGTGCAGCACTCTTTCATACGGTAATCAGCCTTGTGGTCTGGCTGGCGTTCTACACTATTTTCATCTCTCAACCACCCCTGACCATATTACTGACACCGCTGGTTCTTGTACCGATCGTACTCATCTCGCTGGGGGCTGGATGGCTGCTGTCTTCACTCGGCGTGTTCTTCCGGGACGTTTCGCAGATCATCGGTATTTTCACCACTGCCCTGCTATTCATGTCTCCGGTTTTTTACCCCGTTTCGGCATTACCGGAAGCCTATCAGAAATTCATGTATTACAACCCACTGACACCCTCAATCGAGTTCGTCAGAAATGTCATGATTCAAGGTGTTATTCCATCTCCCAAAGCGTTTCTTCTTTACCTTGCAGGAAGTCTCGTTTTTGCGCTGATCAGTTTCGCCTGGTTCCAAAAAACTCGTAAAGGATTTGCTGATGTCCTCTGAACTCGCGATAAAAGTCGAAGGTATTCACAAGTGCTTTCATATATATGAAGAACCGCGTGATCGTTTCAAGCAGTTCATATTTCCGCTGACTCAAAGCATTCTGCGACTGGAGCGGAAAAACTACTACCGTGAGTTCTGGGCTTTACGGGACGTTTCGTTTGAGGTTCGCAAAGGCGAAATCATCGGAATCATCGGACGGAATGGCGCAGGTAAATCGACCCTTCTGCAAATAATTTGCGGAACGCTCAACAGTACCTCAGGTACCACCCATGTCAGCGGACGAGTGGCTGCATTGTTGGAGCTGGGGGCAGGCTTCAACCCCGAATTCAGCGGACGGGAAAACATCTACCTGAACGGCAGCATTCTTGGCCTGACAAGGGAAGAGATCGACGCACGTTATGACGAAATCATTGATTTCGCTGACATCGGTGCTTTTATCGAACAACCGGTTAAAACCTATTCGAGCGGCATGTATGTTCGACTCGCGTTCGCGGTTCAGGCCTGCATAGAACCGGATATTCTGATCGTCGACGAGGCACTCGCCGTCGGCGACATCGGATTCCAGTACAAGTGCTTCAAGCGAATAGAAAAACTGCGCGACCGCGGCACCACGATTCTGATGGTGACGCACTCCACCGGAAGCATTCTAGAGTACGCCAATCGCTGCCTGGTGATTGATAATGGGCAGATCATCACTGACACCACTGACGTGTTGTCGGCTGTATTGACCTACGAAAAAGGCATGGTAGCTAATCAGGCGGAGGCTAATCCGAGCTCGGCACCTCATGAATCTACCGGCAGTTACTCGCTGGAACAGCTGAAAAACTTTCAAATCTCTGAAGCAAATAGCGAGACGGGGGAAAAGCGCTTCGGCTCTGCTCGGGCAATTATCAAAAGCCTGGATATTTACCGGATGGATGGCAGCAATATCGCTGAACGCCCGATCATCAAATCCGGAGAAGAACTACGCTTTTCCTTCATGATCGCCGCCTCCGAGGAGATCTCGGAAGTCGCGCTAGGAATCTCCTTGAGCAAGGCTCAGGGGGGCGATATCTGGGGTGATAACAACCTGAGCGCAGGCACTGCAATCAATCTTCGCAAGGGCCAAAGTAGAGTCGAGTATGTGGTTCGACTTCCCTTGAGCGCGAGCGAGTACCTGATTCACTGCGGACTTTCCTGTACCCACCTTGGGAAACGAGAAGAACTTGATCAGCGCAGGCCGATGCAACGTTTGCGCTTCTGGACTCCTCGCGAGCAGGTAGGCGTCGTCTACTCCCCTATCACCGTCAAAGTAATAGATGCCGAATGCTGACCATATTCCTCCCCCCCTTTCCATTTCGCGGACTGGAAGCCCCCTACCTCTGGGTCTTCTACAAGTATCTGCATGAGTCCAAAGAGCCTCTGCATTTCATGATGTCCCCCTCTTATCTCAGAAGCGCAAAACACTTCGCGGATGAGAAGCGCTGGGAAGTCGCGACAGCTTCTTACAGCCATCTGGGATACAGCTCGCCTTCGGCAGACGTATTGGCAAGGCACCACTTCAGCCACTTTGAGGACACGATTTTTACCCAGCTGATGGAAAGCTCCGGGAATAATCCAATCCTTGCCTTCAAACGCTTGCTGACTGAGCGCATCCCTTTTCTGGAGAACGCGATAGAAACGATGCTGAGCGGCCGCGAAACGCCTGAAGCAATCGTTTCTTGTTTAAACTGTCCCTCTCTCGAAGCCGTAGCCCTGGCTCAAGGCATACCGGTTATACATACCGAGCTGGGACCACTTCGGGCGCCCAACTATCGCTGGACGGCCTACTTCGACTTCACTGGCGTCAACGGCAATACTGAGGCGGAAAAGCGCTTTCTCCAGGCAAAATCCACGTTCGGTGAAAAACCTACAAGTATTGAGCAACTCAGAGAGTTCTTCATTACCTGCAGTTACGTCTTTCAACCTTGCAGCCCTGACGATAGCGTCGGCGTACCTTTGCAAGTAGAAGATGACTCCAATTTGATTGCGTATTCGAACGGATACGACAACAACTCGCTCATCGCCTTCGCGCGCTTCTGCGAAAATGAGAACCTGCTCATTCGCGCACATCCCAGCAGCCAATTCACACTGAGGGGCGACGATAGTCAAATAGATCACTCAGGCAACAGCATCGAGTTCCTCGGCAAGTGCAGAGAGATCATTACCATCAACTCGAGTGTAGGACTGGAAGGACTGCTGTTTGAACGAAAGGTGACTGCACTGGGAGACTGCTCCTTTGCTTTTATCAATCGGGCCACGTCCGAACAGGAGCGAGTGAATCGTCTCGCGTTTTACCTGTTCTGCTACCTAGTACCTTTCGACGCGGCATTCAACCCTGCCTATATTAGATTTCGGCTGAACAATCCGTCCGAACTCGAAATTTTGCAATGGAACATGAACGCCTACGGGTTCAAATTTGTCGACCACGCCTCATTAGCTGAAATCATTTACGACGGGACAACGCAACACATCATGGAAAAAATAACACAGCTAAAAATCCAGATGGCAGAGGAGTTGGCATTACTCACCGCCGCTAACCAAAGGATTTTATCTGAACACCAACAGGCGGTCGCAGCCCAGCAACAGGCGGCCATTGAGCGGCATCAGGCACAGGAAGAACAGCGTCAACTAGAAGAGCAAAATCAGCGCCTGCTCGAGCAAATCCAGAAACTGTCTGAAGAGCAGGACGACATTTCCCGCAACCATGCGGTGGTGATCGAAGAATACGAGCGCAGCATTCGCGACGAGCAGGCGCGCTTGGCAAAGATATTGTCCAGTTCCTCATGGAATGTGACCAAGCCGCTGCGCTACGGCAGAAGGGTTGCAACGTCGGCCTCTCGCCGGCTCCTGGGCTATGCGAGACAGGCAAAGCGTATCCTCAGCACAATCAAGTCTGACCCGAAAGTTCTACTGCGCGCGATTCGGCATATTAATGAGAATGGGCTGAAAGCCACACTCAAGCGCTCGACTCAAGCACTTGAAATGAACTTCTCTCCAAGTGTGGCAGGCATCAAGCTGGAGAGTCATACCACCACTCATATTCTCACCACCAAACACTGTATTTACGTCGCCGAGTTGATCAAGCGGAACCTCGAAAAGGCTGGATTTCCGGCGGATATCATTTTTGAGGCACCGAGCACCGGCTTTGACTCTACCTTGCACTTCGTTATTTGCCCGCAGATCTTCACGACACTACCGGGTACCTACATTGCATTCCAGATGGAGCAATCCGTCAGCTCCCGCTGGTTCGAAGACAGTTACCTACGCACACTGGAAAACGCATACGCAATCTTTGATTATTCCAGTATCAACGTACAGTTCCTGCAAGACAAAGGTCTCAGCTTCAAACAAATCTATTACACCCCGATTTCTTACATCTCCGACTATGCCGCACCTGCTACTGTGGAAAAAGAATACGACATTCTTTTCTACGGTGACGCCAACAATGAAAGAAGGCAGGAGTATCTCGCAGCACTGAAAAAGAAATACAAAACAAAAGTAATCAGCAATATCTTTGGCAGCACACTGTACAAAGAAATCGCCAAAGCGAAATTGGTAGTTAACATCCATTACTACGAAGGCGCACTTCTCGAGACGACACGTATCTATGAATGTCTCTCCAGAGATGCTCTGATTATTTCAGAGAGCAGTTCGGATATTGACGATCATAAAAACCTTGAAAACATCGTTGACTTTACCAAAATCGGCGACATCCAAGAAATGATGGAGCGTGTTGATTTTTGGTTAAGCGATGACGCACTACGCGAGCAAAAAATAGCGCAAAATCGAAAAGCTCTGCGTGATGGTCCCGACGAGTTTGAATATTACTTCCAGCGTTTCCTGCTGGCGACCGATCATATTAGCTTTGACAAGTTTTACGACATTGCCGGCCATAATATTCAATTCAAAACCGAGTATGTATGCCTCGGCCTGCCAGAATCCACCGAACGCAGAAAAGATTTTGAACAAGATAACAAAGTAGGCTTCCAGTATTTCCCTGGATTGCGCCACAGCGCCGGCTGGATCGGCTGCGGCCTGAGTTACAAGTTCATTTTGCGTAAAGCTTACGAGCAAAACTTCAAAAACATTACTGTGTGCGAGGACGATGTAGAGTTTCTGGATGGATGGAAAGCAAAATTTGACCAGATTCATGAGCATCTTGAATCAAAGGAAAAGGGCTGGGATATTTTCTCAGGCCTGATTGCCAACCTGCATGCGGAAACCAGCATCAAGGAAATTGAGGCGTTTGAGGATTACGAGCTGATTCATATCAATAAAATGACCAGCACGGTTCTCAATACTTATAACGCAAGCGTTTTCCCGAAGGTAATGAAGTGGGATGAAAACTTCCGTGACCCTTATAAAAACACTATTGATCGCTTCATTGAAAGCCAATCAAACATTGATGTAATTACAACGGCGCCATTCCTTGTTGGTCACAAGGAAGAACTGATGTCGACACTCTGGGGATTCAAGAACACCCAATACACCGACATGATTAACGCCAGCACATTGCTGTTGAAGGAAAAAGTCGCGGTATTTAAGGGGTTGAATACCGAGATTGGCGAGAAAGGTACCGAGCGACCTTAAATGGTGTCGGTGGCGCCTTCGCGAGGCGCCACCACCTATTTACACTTGCGAACCGGATCAACGCTCTGGATTGTATTTCCCCAGACAGGCGTTAAACAAAACCAGTAGAACCGATAGATTCCCCTTGAAGGCGCTGATCTTTGTTGGCACCTCCCCTTTCGGATAACGACGAACTGTCGCTAACTCAACACAGCGATAACCTAGCTTCGGCGCTCGATAAGAGAGATAGGCCAGCAGTTCGTACGTTGTAAAAACTTCACGAAAAATGTCGATTTTCGGATCCAGCAACATCTTGCGGCTGTATGCGCGAAAACCCTGCGTCGTGTCAGTCCATTTAAACCCGGAAGCAATGCTTAACATAGGCGCGTGAATAAACTTGATCGCAAAGTCTCGTGACAGCGGGGTATTGACAGCCACACCACCCTTCAAATAACGAGAGGCTTGCACAAAGTCGACACCATCCGTGAGCGCCCCGATAAAGTCATGAATAGCTTCAGGATCATCTTTATCGTTACCGTCGATGGTAATAATCCCTTCATACCCCTGATCGAGTGCAAACGCGTAAGCACATCGTAACTGCGCGCTTAGCTTCCCGAAACCTGTTTTAAGAATAAGGCCTCGAACGCCGACGCTCTGCAGAAACGATAATTCCAGCGAACCGTCGGTACTCCCGCCATCGACGATGATTATGTCGGCCGACAAGCTGACCGAACAAGCAGCCATGCGGGTCAGCAGACTTTTGATTCTCTCCCCTTCATTGATGACAGGAATGATGACGCAATAGCGATGTTCACGGCCAAGCCACATGGACACGTCAAAAGAGGGCACTTGCCAGCTGTTGCGGTTATCAATGATTTCGGGGGTTTTCATTCTATCTACCATTAGGCTACACGAGCAGTAATCAGCGCCACACCTACAATTACCAGGAATATTCCGGCACCTGTTGTCCAGTGAAACGACTCACGAAAAATCAAAACAGAGAACAGTGCAACCGTTGCCACGGCGCCAGCTGTCAGCACGGGATGAGCGACATTCAATGGTAGTCGCGCCAGTGCCGCAGCATAGAGAAGGAAGGCAGCCCCATAAAGCGTGAGCCCCAACCAGAACGGCCAGTTACTGAGAGCAGCCAGCGGATTGCTCAAGGATGGAAACTGCCTTGGAGGCATCATCGCCATTTTTACCAGCACGCTCGCCGAAGCGTTGCTCAGAATCCCCAACAACAGAATAAGCCACTTCATTCCCGCTCTCCCGTCGTGCTGCCACGATAATGCTCTATGGCAACTTTCAGTGATCGCTCGACCGATACAATATGCGGTTCAACCGCTGTCGCGAGGGTTTCAATCGTCACCCAATCGAGCGCCAAGTGCTTGCGAATGGCGGCACTCATTGCTTGATGAGAGGTCGTTCCATCACCCAGTGGCAACAGATCTGGCTCACTTATATGAACATGACCGATGATTGCGCCATGCTCTCGAAGTACATGTTCCGGGTCTTCTCCGTTGATTGCCAAAGACCCGGTATCAAATTGCATTTTGACTGCGGGGTGCGAGACTTCTCGAACTATTCGCGCCGTTTCCTCCGATGTCGTCATGAAGTTTGCACCATAGTGCGCGGGGTTCGGTTCGAGATTGATCTCCACCCCGGCGTGCTTGGCGATAGCCCCTAACTCTTGAAAAAACGACACAGAAAGATCCAAGGCCTGTTGATCATCAAGGCCTGAGCGATCACGGTTCTTCGGCGAGCCGAAAACCAGCCGTGTTGCGCCAAGGCCTGCACCAATGCTGCAAACGCCTTTCAGGTGTTCGAGCATTGATTCACGAGACTTGGGAGTGCCAAAAACATTGAGCCCAGAGGTACCAAACAACAGCGCCTGCATTCCAATAATCTGTATCCCGCGATCCCCCCAGGCATTTCGAATTCGCAGGATATCGCTATCCCTTGCATCGACCGGGTCAGGAAAATACTTCCCGGGTGCAATGTCTATTGCGCCAATCCCAAACCTCTTGAACAATTCGGCCATCGCTTGATCTTCAGCGACATCCCACGCGATGTTGGAGATGGAAATGTTCACACCTTATCTCCTGCGTTCTTCGAGCTGGCTAATGGCTCGGACTGAGCGTAAGCACGTATCGCTATAATGGTTTCACGAGCACTATATTGATGACGTCCAGCTCCACCAAAGAGCGCTGCATACTTGGTATGCATATCGTAAATGGCCGGCACCTTGACCAGGGCGTTTTCGAATGTCTTGCCGAACCCCTTTAAGGAAACGTCTGAAACACTTACCGGCGTAGCGGTAAGGTGAACGAGCTTCAGACCTGCTGCCAGTGCCATCGTAATATCCGACCAAAGATTGACCATTGGGTAAAATTGAAAAACCCCACGACTGTCAATGGCACTCAAATTATTGTCATTCAGAAAGTCGAATATTACATTCTTTCGTAGTCCTGGCCCTACCAGACCCGGCAGCCGTACGATCAAATAATTATCGAAGTGCGATTCTACAAACTTCTCCAGAAACCGACGATGCAGACCATAAGGGTTAAGACCTGCCTCATCCACGTCGGAGTCTTCGTCAACCCCAATACTATCCTTGAACACGTCGACAGTACTGATCAGAATCAGCGTTTTACATCGCATACTTTTAAGATGAGCAATCAAGCCTTCAATTTTTTGGAGGTCTGCCGCTGGCTCAAGATTGGCAAGCCACTTTTGTGCAGGCGCCCCAGCACATACGACAGTATCGAATGACTGCCCCGCAATATTCGAGATATCAGTAGAGCGATAGACCTGCGAAAAACCGGTTTGCCTGAGAAGAGTTCCACCTACAAAACCAGAATAGCCTATCAATGCATTATTCATAGATCCTCCCTACACGAGCACCGGCAAATACAATCACCTTATTGATATACAAGGTAAGTAACATTATGAATGCCAAACCAAGTGTCAATGAAAAAACATACCAATCATACATGTCATGCCACATTATGTGTTGATAGGCAAACACGTACCAGGAAACATAACCTGTGAAACCGAACACGTAGATGGACAGCTCATTCCAGTCCATCCATCTAACGCGGATCAAAAGAGCAGTTACCATCAAAATAATGACATTTATTTCACTCAATGCGGTCCAGGTATTCAACAAAGAAAATCCTGGGAGCGACCAGCGATAAGTCATGACGTTATAGAATTGAAGAGTCAGCGGTTTGACCACTCCGCTAGTACTTGCAGTACGCTTCGACAGGGCGGAGAAAACATTACTGATCGAGTCGGGAATGGAGAGCCCGGTTTCAATCATGCACAGGGCAACGTGTATACATAAAGCACAAATGAAGGCAAGAACAATCAAACCGAATACGACAATAGCAGCTTTCATTTTTTTGTAGATCTGACCGTCACTGAATAAAAACGCAGCAAAGGCCGTAAGCAAAGCGAATACTGTTGCGAATTCGTAACCTCTCATAAAGCACAGGAGCCCGGCGATAAAAACCAATACCAGGTTAATCCTGCCCTTCATGCAAGCGCCATAAGCGACAATCATTGCCGGCAGAAACAGCAGGCCTGGAACAAAGTACAAGTTCTGGGAAAAGAAAACATAACCACTCGCTGAAGCAGCCAACAGCGGCACGGGCCAAAACACCTGGAGGCCCGTTTTTTTAGACCACAAATATAAAAAACCCATCAACAAACCGGCGAAAAGCAAGCCGTTGACAAGTTTCAAAAAAATGAAAAAATACTGAAATTTATCGTAATCCTGGATACCAATTAGCGCTGCAATATAACTCGCGGGAACAGTCTGCAAGGCAAGATTGGAATAATATTTCTTGTACCCTTTTTCGTAACTTGTGTAATCCCCCGTACTGTAGCTATTAGCAACGATTGGAAAAAATCCTAACCCAGGAGTCAGAACATTTTTACGAATGGTATTCCTGACAATATATTCCGAAAACGAATCCCCACGATCCTCATATTTCCCGTCTCCATCCCCATAGTTACTTCTTACACCGGAGGGATTGAAAACCCAGAAAAAAAGCACTACCAGCACACAGAGGAAGAAAAACGCGGTACTTCTTCTGCTACTTCTGGGCAATATGGTCAATTTCAATCCCCTCAATCAATTGCAAGATATCGTATATGTTGTCGATCTTTCCGCCCAAGACCGAATAGCAGTTGGGTAACGCGAGATGCCTTTCAAAAAAAATCGGCCTACCGTCATCACCTTCGTTCTTGGTAAGTACCGTTTTGACCTCGAATAGTGAATCCTGATAGACAGAATTAGCGACCGAAGGAATATACCGAGCTACATCTCTGACCATGCGATCCACTCGGCTCTGACGCTGATAGTCACTCAAACGCCCATACGGGTCGAGACCACGACTGTCGCTCCAGTTCAGGTGGGGCGTATAGCGTACATGTGAAAGCGAATGCAGATTGCGAGCAGGAAACGGCATTACCGAAAAAAACGGTCCATCCATGACAGTGATACCGAGCCCCCCAAGGTCCGCTGGCATTTGCATCAGGGCCATTTCAGTAATTTCCTGTTTGAGGCCAGCCTTGATAATCGGAAAGTCTCCGCCAATCTGATTGAGCCCGCTATAGGTGCAGTTGAAGACGTAGCGACAAAGCAGTTCCTCTTGTCCTGTACCGTCAACACCTGCGATGACCCGTAGACCGACCGCTTCATTTTTATAGACAGCTGTCGCACGTCGACCATATCGAACCTGGACACCACACTCATCCAATTCTTTTTCAGCCCAGCTCGCCAGTTTAAGCGAGTCGAATGCATATTCATCTACTTGGTAGACTTGCTCTATCAAGCGCGGCTCGAACAACGCAGATAGTTCAGGAGCGGCAACTTCTATTCCAGCACCAATGTCTTTGCAAAACCGCTCAAACTGCCGAGCAGTGACTTTTGAGTTTTTTCTGGAAATCGCATACAGCTTTATAAAATCTTTATTGATGGCTTCAGGCCAGTCCGCCACGAACCGGGGAAGATTTATCCGGCTGCGATAGGCCGTCGTGAAACTTCTTGGGTAGTGATAGCCATTATGAACTCGCGCCTGGTTGTTATAGGAGGCACGTGTCATCAACCGAGATTCACGCTCAAGAACCACCACCCTCTTCAATCCGCGGGCGCGCGCCAGATAGGCAGCAATCGCTGCGCCATAGAACCCTCCTCCGATTACAACAGCATCGAAAGTTTTATCTGCCGCAAACATCATAAGACTCGACGGTCCGTCGGGCTGACCGACTGAACGGAGGATGCGTCAGCCTCTTCAATATTCAACCGTTGATGGCGCGTCATGATCGCGCTCGTGAACTCCTGCCCGACATGATACGGCGGCCCTTCGTTAGATAGACTCGCCATATTGAGGATGTACTCACCAAGAACAAGCAAGACCAGAGAAATAAGAAAGAACATGCCCGACTGTTGAAGCGAGAAGCTTATCCACCCCGGCGCGACGTCAGTCTTGAAAATACCTATCGCCACCACATAAACACAATAAATCAGATTCGCGACCGCACCAAACAGCGACAACGAGGTGACCAGACGCATGGGGGCACGCGTCGTTGAAACCAGCAACCGCATGCCGCGATCGACACTCTCTCCAAGACGCTTGGTCTGAGTGGTCTTTGGTGCAGAACTATAGTCCAGATAGGCGCGAGCAAACCCACCTGTTGCAGGGAGGTGGCGATAAGTCATAGCGGGTTGGGGGTGTTGCAGAATAAAGTTAATAACCCGCTTGCTCAATATTCTGTATTGAGGAGCCTCTTTGGCCAGATGAATACCATTAAACCAACTATACAGGCTGTGGAAAATCGAGTAAGCGCCTCTGTAGGCAACGCTTTGTTTGGGCTTCTGCTCATTATTGGCGAAAACCACATCCGCTCCTCCTACTGCCTGATCAAGCATCTTTGGGACAAATGCGATGTCATCAGCCAAAGGATCAATCACAACAACAAAGTCGCCCAAAGCGCTTTCCAGACCTACCCAGCACGCAGTATCAGTGTCAACTTCCTTGGTTAATGCATAGACCTGCAGGTTGGCCAGACCCTTTTCACCAGTAATCCGCTTCATCACAGAAATACTGTTATCTTCCGACGCGTTATCTACAATAATCAATTCATAGTCACTGACAACACCGGAAATAACATCGGCAGCTTGCGTGACAATGCTTTCAATATTTTCAGCTTGATTGCGTACTACAAATACCACTGACAAAAAACAAGGAAAAAATTCCATTTCCGATCTCAAATTTAAATGGTCATTTAGTCAGACCAGGATTGTCCTGAGTTGAACCAAGTCACGCTGATGTTCCGCGTCAAGGGTCAGTGCACTCTGCAACCTGTGTGCCCTTGAAGGTGATTCTCCCCCTTCGCCTCGTTCACTCACTGAGATTACCCGCGCCCTAGAATACCACCTTAGCCGGTGCCGTTCGCAGCGGCACGGGTTTGGTTGACAAGCAGCAGACGAGAAGCTGGCATCACAACAGGCGCTCGCGCAAAGCAAGAAATCTTCTTTCATACAGTTCGTATATCAGAAAAGCACTGAAGAAGGTCAACGAGACGTAGAGCAGCCATTGCAATGAGCAAGCGGTAGCGGACTCGGGCGCAGGCAGAAAATGACGTATCGCCAGCAGCACCGGCAAATTGGTCAAGTACGCGGAGAACGACCATCTTGCGATTCTGGCGAGCACCTTATCGATTGCCATGGGGATCGTTGCGTTCATGCCCAGGACAATAAGCGCGGCACACCCCAGCGAGGCAATGTTGAAAATGAAAATTCTGACAAAGATACTTTCATTCAAAAGAACATCCGGCTGAGACACGATATAAATGGTCACCCCAAAGCACGGGAGAATACACGTTGCCCATCTCGGAAAAGTCCTTCGCCAACGCCACAGGTAAGCATAAACCCAGGCTATCAGCACCCCTGTCATGAGCGCATCAAGTCGCAGCAAGGATATTTTTCTGACACCATCATCAAAAGTAGGATTTCCGCTCAGAACGACATAACTGCGCGCACCTATTGAAAACACCAGAATAGCTAACGCACTGATTAACATGGCACTTCGGTTTTTTTTGAGGAACAGCAGAAATCCACCGACTACCAACGGTGTGAGCAAATAAAAGATCTCCTCAACTGCCAAGCTCCAGGCTTCTGGAAAAAACGGCGGATGTTGCCACGCAAGATTTTGAGTAAATGTCAAATACATCAGCAAGTCAGGTGCCAACTCCGGTCGAATGCTGAACAGTAACGCGAAATTGATTGCGAGGAACAATAGATAGTTGGGCACGGTTCTGAACCAGCGCCTTGTCCAGAAATTGGGGATCCAGCCAAAGCTATTGCCGGATGCCTCCACCTTGCGAATCATTATGGAGCCGATAAGGAACCCCGAAAGCACAAAAAACAATTCGACGCCCAGAAAACCACCGAATTTGAAGGTTTGTGCCCATGGCAGAACCGGCGTCAGAAATCCCCTGCCATGGGAAAGCAACACCAGACAAATGGCCAGCGCACGACAGCCATCGAGCCACGGTACTCGGTTCTTCATTCTTGATTCCTGGTGAAATGCAGGCCCGGAAAGTTAATCGTTTGATGCAGGTTCGAGGGCGCCTGCTTTAAGACGGTAAGCCGCAATGATCAAAGGTATGTAAGCCAAGGGCACCCCAAGCAAGGGGTCAAGATGCTGCAAGCCTACCAGCAAGGCAATCGGCCACAGCCACAGCAGGTTTATCGCAATAATAGCGACAGTCACTTTTTTGTGGCTCTGGAATAGACGAGAAGCATACTGATAAGCATGACTGCGATGTGCTTGGGAAACAGCATCTCTGCGGATGAGACGCCGAAGTAATGTCCACGTCGCATCGACGATGAAAACGCCCAGTAAAATTATCCAGACCCAAAGCAATTGTGGAGCAACCCAAGCCGCACTGATTGACAGGATCGCAAGAATCAACCCTAGAAAACCACTTCCCGCATCCCCCATGAATATTTTCGCCGGAGGGAAATTCCAGCACAAGAATCCTGCCGCAGCCACCGCCAGCATCAATGGCGCCCATGCAATTGCCGTGTGTCCTGCCAGACAATATATAAACGCACTACCAACAGACGCGCTTAGCGCCTCAGCGCCTGCCAATCCGTCGATCCCGTCCATGAAGTTGTAGAGGTTGAGCATCCAGACCAGATAAATGATCGCAAGCACATTACCAGACCACCCTAGATAGACAGTCGAACCGAAAAATTCGAGTGGGGGAAGTCCATTCAACCAGAAGACAGCCCACGAGGCCGCGAAGAAGTGCCCCAGTAACCGCCATCTCGCTGCGATATGCCCATGGTCGTCAGCAAAACCGATTACAGCCACAAGCAAACCAGCACCCAACAACGAATAGAAATCAAGCGTTGTAACCATCTCCAGTTTCCACATGAATACAAGTGCGCATGCGAAACTTATGACGATAGCCACACCGCCGCCACGCGGGGTCGGAATGGAATGAGAGCTGCGCGCATTCGGTATGTCTATCAGGCTTTTGGCCAAAGCATAACGACGTAGTAATAGCGTCAAAAACCAGGAAGCGACGAATACGGCAACTAGCGCCCACCAAAAAGTCATTGCTTTATCTTTCCAGAAAATGGCCAGCGGTTTGCCGCATGGCTCTGTCGACTTTGACGGGCGGCGTCCAGCCCAATATTTCGTTGTTCTTGCTGATATCAACTTGCAGTGAATCGCAGAGCCTACGAACGATCGCCCGCTTTCCCGATACAGTGATCACCAGACTCAGCAGCCATGCTGGCACCGGCAACAAACATGCCTTAGTGCCGAGCGCCGCTCCGAGTCGTCGCAACAGTTGAGTAGTGGAAAGATCCTCTCCATCACTGACCAGAAACGTATTGCCGCTTGCAGCAGGATGATCGATACACACGACTATCAAGTCAATCAGATTGCCGATAGCCACCAGACTTCTCCGATTGTTGATCGCGCCCAGAGGCAAGGGGACGCCCCTTTGCATCCAGCGCAACAAACTCAAGAAATTGGCTTTTACTCCTGGCCCGTATACCAGCGGGGGACGGATGATAACGACTTCCATGCCGGTGGACGCACTGAGTTCTTTGAGTGCCTCTTCCGCTTCATGCTTGGAGAGTCCGTACGGATCAAGCGGCGCGGGAACATCCTGAGCCTTGAATGGGTGCCCCAAGGCAGTACGTTCACCGTTTACTTTGATGGAACTGATGTAAATGAAACGCCTGACGCCTGAAACGGCTGCATGTCGAGCCAGTCGCAAAGTGCCCTCTACATTGACCTTGCGAAACTCCGCCAGTGCATCATTGGCAGTTTCGTTCATCACATGCACCCGAGCTGCAGCATGGACTATCACACTGACATTACGCAAATCCGGTAAAGATTGCGCATCAGCAAGATCAAAGGCCACGACCTGACACAAACCCTGTAAGCGGGTCGGACCACGCACTGCTGCAACCGGACTGATTTTTTTGTCCAGCAACAGCCTGAAGACCAGTGCCTCACCGACAAAACCTCGCGCCCCCGTAACCAACACTTTAGGCGCCGTCATTAGTTTTTTTACCTATCAGTGCTGTTGCCCAGCAGATGAAAAAGAACAAAATCTTGTCGCGTAGTCGTCGCCTGCATTGCCAGGCACTGAAAGACAACTTGATCAGATCACCCTGCCGTAAAGGCACCCAGCCTTTAACAAAGTAATCGGAATCCCGCCCCACCAGACGCGCAATAAGCTGCACCTGGCTGAACCACCAACCGTCATGAATAGTTTTATAACGCGAAACCAATGAGCTCAGACCGGTATTGGCGCCAACTTGATTGTTCTCATGCTGGCGGTATCGCATGGAGGGAATCGGATCAATGTACCAACGATATCCATGGCTACGAGCAAATGCGTAACAGAACCAATCATGCAAACTCACTTGCTGCAATGAACTCCAGTTCTCCAGCATCGAATCTTTAAGGGACCGCGCCAAATTTTCGCGAAACACGTAAGTGCAGCCTGGTCCTGCGGCCTCGAAAAGATAATCCCATTCCACCTGTGGCTGCGACTTGTCCAGTACACAAGACTTGCCATCAGGCCAAAACGCAATCACATTACTGGAGTAAGCATCCACCTGTTGGCGCTCAATTTCAGAAATTGCTCGCTCAAGCTTATCGCTGTGCCAGACATCATCCTGATCAGCGAAGGCAGTAAAGTCGAACGCCGAGATATCTACATCTCGCATCAGTCGAAAAAAATTGCGAGAAGCACCACCAAAACTGCCTGCGAAGGGAAGCACAACGACATGATCAGTCTTGGCCGCATAAGCATTGCACCAGGCCTCGGTATCATCAGCAGAAGGATCCACACTGATATAAACCGATACCTCTACGCCCGACTGCTCAAGAATTGAAGATAACTGTTCTTCTATCCATTTTATGCCGTTGTAGGCAGCCAGCAAAACTGCAACTTTCGGTAATCTTACTGGCATGCCATCCTGCTTGCACAATTGAACACTGGATCTTCGAAAGACGAGTTTTGATTAGCGAGAACTCGCATCCAATAGTTTTTGAAGGTATTGCCCATAGCCTGTTTTCTTGAGGCTCTCTGCCTGAGCAGCCAGCACTTCTGAAGTGATCCACCCATTGTGATAGGCGATTTCTTCCAGGCAAGCAACCTTGAGGCCTTGTCGCTGTTCGATCGTATGAACGAAATGACTGGCTTCCAGTAGTGAGTCATGGGTACCCGTATCCAGCCAAGCGAAACCCCGACCAAGCATTTCGACACTCAATGTCTTGCGCTCAAGGTAGGCGCGATTCACGTCGGTTATTTCCAGCTCACCGCGAGAAGAGGGCTTGATGTTCTTGGCGATCTCGACAACTTCGTTATCGTAGAAATACAGGCCAGTTACCGCGTAATTGGACTTAGGTTTGAGTGGCTTTTCTTCGATGCTCAACGCACGACCGGTCGCGTCAAACTCCACCACACCGAATCGCTCCGGGTCAGAGACGTGGTAACCAAATACCGTGGCCCCTTGTTGTTGCGAAGAGGCGGAACGCAAGTTGTCGGAGAAATGCTGACCGTAGAAAATGTTATCCCCAAGTATAAGGCAGCAAGGATCCTTACCGATGAACTCTTCACCAATGATGAAAGCTTGCGCCAACCCATCGGGGCTAGGTTGCTCTGCATAAGTCAGTTGAATACCGTACACACTGCCGTCGCCCAGCAACTTGCGGAAGCATGGCAAATCTTCAGGAGTTGAAATAATCAGAATCTCGCGCATACCCGCCAACATCAACACCGACAACGGATAAAAGATCATCGGCTTGTCGTAGATTGGCAGCATCTGTTTGGACACACCAAGCGTCAGCGGATGCAGACGCGTGCCCGAACCACCGGCGAGAATGATGCCTTTACGATTTGTCGTGGTCATTTATTCAGAACTTCCCTAAGCATTCGGGTTACACCACTTTGCCAATCCGGCAAGTGTAGAGAAAAATTGTCGCGCAGCTTCTGTGTATTCAAACGTGAATTCAACGGGCGGCGCGCCGGAGTTGGATAGGCAGTGGTATCAATCGGATTGACTGCCGTGACAGCGAGCTCTTCACCATGGGCTTTGGCAAAACTGATCACCAGGCTCGCGTATCCGTGCCAGGACACTTCGCCGGCAGCCGCCAGATGGTAGATGCCCGAAAGCGCCGGGCGATGCACGACCTGCTGGATCGCCAGAGCAGTAACGTCAGCAATCAGATCCGCACCCGTCGGGGCACCTACCTGATCGGCAATGACGCCCAGTGATTCGCGATCCTTGGCCAGGCGTAACATGGTTTTGGCGAAGTTGTTGCCACGAGCGCCATAGACCCAACTGGTACGAAAGATCAGATGCTTACAGCCCGAGGCTGCAATTGCCTGCTCACCTGCCAGCTTGCTGGCGCCGTAATGGTTCACCGGAGCGACAGCATCGGATTCTTGCCAAGGCGTCGAGCCTTCGCCGTTAAATACGTAATCGGTCGAATAGTGGATTAGCCACGCACCCAACGATGCAGCCTCCTGCGCCATGACTCGACTGGCCTCAGCGTTTACACGATCAGCCAGTTCAGTCTCGGACTCGGCTTTATCGACAGCTGTGTAAGCCGCCGCGTTGACGATAATGTCGGGCATTACCTTGCGGATCGTATCGCGCAGCGTATCCAGCTCAGACAGATCACCACTCAAACCATCGAGCGGGTGCCGATCAAGGGCAACCAACTCCCCAAGCGGTGCCAGGGAGCGCTGCAGCTCCCAGCCGACCTGGCCGTTTTTTCCCAGCAGGAGAATTTTCATACCTTATTCGTACGATCAGCGTAGTTCTGGTCAATCCACTGCTGGTAGCTACCGCTCTTGACGTGAGCGACCCATTCAGTATTGCCAAGATACCACTCGACAGTCTTGCGGATACCAGTTTCGAACGTTTCTTCCGGCGCCCAACCGAGCTCGCGCTGGATCTTGCTGGCGTCGATTGCGTAACGCTGATCATGTCCAGGACGGTCCTGCACATAGGTAATCAGATTCGCATGAGGACGATGGGCAGAATCTGGACGAAGTTCATCGAGAAGAGCGCAAAGCGTATTCACAACTTCAATGTTCTGTTTCTCGTTGTGACCACCGATGTTGTACGTCTCACCGATGACACCCTCGGTGACAACTTTGTACAACGCTCGCGCATGATCTTCTACGTATAACCAGTCACGCACTTGATTACCTTTGCCATAAACCGGCAATGGTTTTCCTTCAAGTGCATTGAGAATGATCAGCGGGATCAACTTCTCAGGGAAGTGGCAAGGACCGTAGTTGTTCGAGCAGTTCGTGACCAATGTCGGCAGACCATAAGTACGAGCCCAGGCGCGAACGAGGTGATCAGAACTGGCCTTGCTCGCCGAGTACGGTGAGCTTGGCTGATATGGCGTCGTTTCGGTGAAGAGGTCCTCCGGACCTTCAAGATCTCCGTAAACTTCGTCAGTAGAAATATGATGGAAACGGAAGTTGGCCTTACGCACATCATCCAGCGCGACCCAATATTGGCGGGCAGCTTCCAACAGTGTGTAGGTACCAATGATATTGGTTTGGATAAACTCGGATGGACCGGTAATCGAGCGATCTACGTGGGACTCTGCAGCGAGGTGCATAATCGCATCCGGCTGGTGCTCACGCAGGACACGGTCGATCTGATCACGATCACAGATATCAACGCGCTCAAATGCATAACGCGGATTCTGGCTAACTTCTGCCAGAGACTCCAGGTTACCGGCATAAGTCAACTTATCGACGTTGACCACAGAGTCGGTAGTGTTGGAAATGATATGACGAATGACTGCCGAGCCGATGAACCCGGCGCCGCCGGTAACTAGAATTTTCACGCGAAACCATACCCTTGAGCTGCGGACAGTGGCACAAACACTGTCTGATCCATGAATGCAGAAGCCATCAACCTGAAGGGTTCCGTCAGAGCCAGTCTAAATCGACGTGGAAAAAACCACTATCGAACAAGGGTTGCATTTTACAGCTTAATGAACGTTTTACTAATGGATATGGACAGGCGACGAACCAAATTTGAATGATAGCCCGTAGTCGTCGATCTCAGACCAGACGCTTGCGCGCCGCTCTGGACGAACGTCCCAGAAACCACCCCAGAATCGGACCAATCAGCATGCCAACGAGCAGTGCGATGACCACCACCAATGACACTGGAAGCTGCGGCCCGGTCAACCCCAGAAACATCAACGAAATTGACTGCTGATTCTCAAGCACAAACGCCAGAACCACCAATACAAGCAGAATACTGAAAACGCCAAGAAGTATGCGTTTGAGATTACGCATGAGTAACTCCTTGAGAGATAGCGACTGTCAAACCCCCTCCTCCTCTTCCTCATTCACCCGATCACGCAGTTCCTTGCCCGGTTTGAAATGCGGAACAAACTTGCCGTCAAGGCTGACAGACTGACCGGTCTTTGGATTGCGACCGACGCGCGGCGCACGATAATGCAGGGAGAAGCTGCCAAACCCACGGATCTCGATGCGATCACCGGTGGCCAGACACTGGGACATTTGTTCAAGCATGGTCTTGATGGCCAGCTCCACATCCTTGGATGAGAGTAGCCCTTGATGGGTGACAATTCGTTCGATCAACTCCGACTTCGTCATATTTTTCCCTTCTTTT
>Ga0157373_10000756_pt1 | contig 25102 bp, 31 predicted proteins | sample C65metaG_FD_113460 | JGI IMG/M metagenome (GOLD analysis project Ga0157373, IMG submission 113460) | Corn rhizosphere microbial communities from Kellogg Biological Station, Michigan, USA - C6-5 metaG | ecosystem: Host-associated > Plants > Roots > Rhizosphere > Soil | place: USA: Michigan... | reverse complement strand
GGACCTGGGTGGCGAGCTCGGCCGCGGCGGGAGGCTGATCGCCGGCCGCCACCTGGACGACGATGAACTCGTCGGCGCCGAGGCGGGCGGCGAAGGAGGGCGCGGTCAGCTGCGCCTGGATGCGCTTCGAGAATTCCACCAGCAGGGCGTCGCCGACCTCGTGGCCGTGCAGGTCGTTGGCTTCCTTGAAGTGGTCCACGTCGATGCAGAGCAGCGCCAGCGTCTCGCGCGAGGCGTCCACCCGCTCCAGCGCCGCGGTCAGGCGACTTTGCAGGGCGTGGCGGTTGGGAAGGCCGGTCAGGCCGTCGTGCTCGGCGAGGTAGCGGATCTTCTCCTCGGCCGCCTGACGCTCGCGCAGGTCGCGAAGGGCCAGCACGGTCATGCCGGAGGTGTCGCGCCGGGCGCCGTCGTCCATCAGGCGGGCGAAAATCTCGACCGGCGCCGGCGGACCGCCGTTCAGCGGGTGCAGGAAGCCTTCGCGGCGCTCGTCCTCCACCAGGTCTTCGGGTCCGTTCAGCACCAGCACTTCGTCGATCAGGCGTCCGCGCAGTTCCTCGATCGACAGCCCGGCGAGCTCGGCGAAGGCGGCGTTGGAGTCGGTGATCACCCCGTCGCGCAGCACCACGATGCCTTCGAAGGCCGCGTTGGCGAGGCGTCGGATGCGGTCGAGCGCGGAGTTGGTGGTCGAGGCCTCGATCAGCGCCGCCCCCAGCCCGCCCAGGATCATCACCGCCGCCAGGGAGGAGACGCCGAAGCTGATCATCATCGGCGACAGCAGCTCCGGCGGAGCGGGGATGGAAGCGTCCGGCACGATGGTCAGCGCCGCCATGCCCACGAAGTGCAGGCAGATCACCGCAATGGTGACCAGGAGCGCGCCCGAAAGCTGCTGATAGACGCGCCGGCTCGGGCCGACCGCGTAGAGGGCCGCGATCGAGCCGATCACCGCCAGCGCGATGGACAGCGCCGCGATCGCATTGTTCCAGACCATGTGGCCCTGCACGGCCATGCCTGCCAGGCCGACATAGTGCATGGCGCCCAGGCCAAGCCCGATCAGGACGCCGCCGGCGATCTCGGTGGATTTGGACTTCTTCTGGGTGGTGGCGAGCGTGAAGCCGCCGCACATGGCGGCGATGGCGATGACCAGCGAGGCCAGCGTCGAGCCCGGCCAATAGCCGATCCGAAGGCCCGGGTCGTAGGCCATCATCAAGAGGAAGTGGGTCGCCCAGGCGCCGGCGCCGCCGACAATGCCCGTTAGCAGAGTCCAGGCCGCGCGCACGATCCCCCGCGACCCGCGCAGCCGCGCGTACAGCCGGAAGGCTGTCACCGCGCCGCACTCGCAGACAATCGCGGCCAACACCACAAGACGGAAGTCGTGGTGCTGCAGAAGATGCGTCATGAACGCAGGCACGCCGTCCCCATTGGTAACCAGTACGGTCACCACGTTTAGGGGCTGAATCCGAAGAAAGTGTTTCCTAGCGGGGCTTTAGCGGCTCGCTAAGAAGAATGGAGCGGGCGATGAGATTCGAACTCACGACCCCAACCTTGGCAAGGTTGTGCTCTACCCCTGAGCTACGCCCGCGCTCCGGAGCATCCGAAGGGTAATTGGCCCGGACGCCCCTAAATTTCGAGAGGCGGCTTATGGCAGAGGCCCCCCGCCTTTGCAAGCGCCCGCGCCGGGGCGTTCAGCCGCTGAATCGGGGGGTTTTCAGGCGGCGCTTGTTGACGTGACCCTTGGGCGCCGGGCCGGTGTCTTCCGGCAGCTCGCCCTTGAAGTAGTAGCGCTGCCAGGCCGCGCGCACGGCCTCGGGTTCCTGCTTGACCAGCCGGTCGTTGAAGTCGCTGCGCTGGCGGTGCCAGGCGTCGTACTGCTTGCGCAGCTCCTCGTTGGCGCCCATCCGGCGGATCACCGGCTGGAACTCGGCCAGCGGCTTGTCCTGCATCAGGGTCAGGAAGCAGAAGGGCTCGCCCTTCTCGAAGCGCACGCGGCCGGGCCGGGTGAACATCCAGTTCATGGTGAAGGGGAAGGGCAGCCAGTCGGTCTCGACCAGGCCGGCCAGCGGCTGGATGCCGTCCTTGATGTGGTTGGGCGGGCCCTGCACCCACATCGACCAGCCCTCCGGCGTGCGGAACAGGTAGCCGGGATGGAAGGTCAGGATCCCGCGCGAGAAGTGCGACTTCACCGTCTCCGCGAAGTCCGGATGCGGATGATCGGGCGTGAGCGTGATGCAGTCCTGGTGGGCGCCGCCGTTCCACTCGGCGGTGAAGCCGACCGGGTTGAGGACCTCCCAGCCGCTCGAGTTGGCCATGGCCAGCGGCAGGCATCGGTAGGGGTGGCGCTCGGCGAAGGCGTCCATCCAGGCGCGCTGGGGGCGGCCGGGCACGATCTCCGGCGGGCGGCCGGTCGTGGGATAGCACTCGAGTTGCAGCATGGGGCGGTGCTCTTCGCGTCAGGGTTCTCCGATCCTGTAGCGCCCCGGTGGAGAGCCCGTCCAGCTTAGGCTATGGCAGGGCGATGAAGACCAGAGCCGACCTGTTCGCCTTCCTCGATGCGCAGGGCATCGACCACTCGACCCTCGACCACCCCGCCGTCTTCCGCGTCGGCGAGGGCGAGGAGATCAAGGCGGGGCTGCCGGGCGCCCACACCAAGAACCTGTTCCTGAAGGATGGGAAGGGCCAGCTATGGCTGATCTCGGCGAAGGACACCACGCGGATCGACCTCAAGCGGCTGCCGGACGTGATCGGCTCGGCGCGGCTGTCGTTCGGCAATGAGCAGTTGATGGAGGAGGCGCTGGGAGTCACGCCCGGCTCGGTGACCGCGTTTGCGCTGATCAACGATGTGGAGCACCGGGTCCGCTTCGTGCTCGACCGGTCGCTGGCGCAAGCTGACATCGTCAACTTCCACCCGCTGACCAATACGGCGACGACGGCGGTGTCGCGCGAGGGCTTCGCGCGTTTCCTGCAGGCGCTCGGCGTGAGGCCGATGGTGGTCGATTTCGAGGCTATGGCGGTTGTCGCGTAAGCCTGCGTTGAACGCGGGCGCGCATGCGACCATGTTACGCGCTTTGGCGTTGAAGAGGCGCGGGGCGACCGCGCGGGAACGGGACGGCGTATGACCCTGATTGGAGACACCCAGCCGCAGAAGGCGGCCGGCGGCGGCGAGCACATCAAGGACGGATCGGACGCGAGCTTTATCGCCGACGTGGTGGAGGCCTCGAAGACCCAGCCGGTCGTCGTCGACTTCTGGGCGACTTGGTGCGGCCCCTGCAAGCAGCTCGGCCCCTCGCTGGAAAAGGCGGTCGCCGCCATGGACGGCGCGGTCAAGCTGGTGAAGATCGATGTCGACAAGAACCCGGCCTTCGCGGGCCAGCTGCGCGTGCAGTCGATCCCGACCGTCTATGCCTTTGTCGACGGCCAGCCGGTCGACGGCTTCATGGGCGCGCTGCCCGACAGCCAGGTGAAGCAATTCGTCGAGAAGCTGGTCGGCCCGCCGCCTACCTCCGACATCGACCAGCTGCTCTCCATGGGCAAGGAGTCCATGGACCTTGGCGACATCGGCGGCGCGGCGCAGGCCTACGCCCAGGCGCTGGGGCTCGATCCGAAGAATGTGAAGGCCATCGGCGGGCTGGCCCGCTGCTACATCTCCGGCGGCGACATGGAGCGCGCGGCGGAGGTGGTCGCCATGGCGCCGGCCGATGCGAAAGACCCCGACCTCGACGCCGCCCGCGCCGCGCTGGCGCTGGCCGAGGGCGCGTCGGCCGAGACGGCGGAATTCGAGACGCGGCTGGCCAAGGACGCCAACGACCACGAAGCCCGCTTCGAGCTTGCCAAGGCGTTGGCCGGGCAGGGACGGCTGGACGAAGCGGCCACCGAACTCCTCAACATCATCGAGCGCGACCGCGAATGGAACGAGGGCGCCGCGCGCAAGCAGCTGCTGACGGTGTTCGAGGCTGCCGGGCCGACGGCCGAGGTGACGAAACAGGGCCGCCGGCGGCTCTCCTCGATCCTCTTCTCGTAAGGAAGCGCGGCGATGCCCGGATACCGCAAGGCGGACGACCTGCCCAAGGTGATCCCGGTCTTCCCGCTGGACGGCGCGGTGCTGCTGCCGGGCGGGCGGCTGCCGCTCAACATCTTCGAGCCCCGCTACCTCAACATGGTCGACGACGCGATGAGCGGCGACCGCATCATCGGCATGGTGCAGACAAAGCCCGGCCGCGACCGTGAGCGCCCCGCGTTGGCTCCTGTGGGATGCGCCGGACGCATCACCAGCTATACCGAAACCTCTGACGGACGTTATCTCATAACGCTGACCGGCGTGTGCCGCTTCCAGCCCGGGCCGGAGCTACCGGTGCAGACGCCCTATCGGCAGGTGCGGCCGAAGTTCGACATGTATGAGAGCGACCTGATCCCGGCCGACGCCGACGGCCTGCTCGAAAACACCCTCTTCTTCGATGTGCTGAAGAACTATCTCGACGGCAAGGGACTGGAGATCGACTGGGAAACGGCGAAGTCCGCCCCGGCCGACGCCCTGATCAACAGCCTCGCCATCGGCCTGCCGTTCGATCCCGGCGAGAAGCAGGCGCTGCTGGAGGCCTACTCGTTGGCCGACCGGCGCGACACGCTGATGGCGCTGATGGAAATTGACTCTGCCGGTTCGGACGATGACGAGCCGCCTTCGGTGCAGTAACAAGCGCCCATGACGCAAATCGCCCCCTCCGCCGAAGTCGACCCGCGCCTGCTGGAAATCCTCGTCTGCCCGGTCACCCACGGCGTGCTGGAATACGACCGCGACAAGGCCGAGCTGATCAGCCGCTCGGCGCGGCTGGCCTATCCCATCCGCGACGGCGTTCCGGTGATGCTGCCCGAAGAGGCGCGCGAGCTGGGCGAGGGCGAGTAGCCCCCGCCCGCCCGTGGCTTAGGAGGCGACCGGCGCGGGCTGCGGCGCGGCGTCCTGTGCGGGCGCGGCCGGAGCCTGCTCGGCGGCCGGTACGACCGGGGTGGTCTCGACAGCGGGAACCGGTGCGGGCGCGGCCTGCGTGTTGGAGACGGCCTGCACGCCCAGGCCTTGCGAGCCCGGGAAGGCCGGATCGGCGCCCACCGAATTGACCGCGTTGCTGACGATCTGACGCGTCATCGTATAGACGGCCTCCTTGATGCTCGGCGCCTTGGTTCCGTCCACGGCGGCGCCGGACAGGCCGATCACGGTGTGGATGGAGTGGTTGGCCGTCTTGACGATCTTCGGCGCGCCGGCCGGCGGCTGATACTCGACCGTGCAGACGTAGTAGTCGGTCACCACCGACGACTTGAGTCCGAACGTCAGGCCGGTGACGAAGCCCTTCGAGGCCGCGCCTTCCTGGGGAATGTTGTCTAGGGTCACGATCAGCACCGCGCCGTTCGCCGCCGGCGTTTCGGTGACCTCGGAGAAGAGACCGCTCTGCCGGATGGTTTCGAAGACCTTGTCCTTGACGTACTTGGTGGCGCGGGCGTTCGGCTTTTCCTTGGTCTGGAACTGGAAGACGAGCTGGACCGGCTGCGGATCGGCGACCTTGGCCATCTGCTCCGGCTTGAGGTCGGCAAGGCCGTTGTCCACGTACATGGCCGCCCGCGCGGGCGCGGCGACGGCGAAGGTGAACGCCACGGCGGCGCACAGGAAGAGAGAGCGCGCGAGGCGCGTGAAATGTGACATTGAAGCCCCCAAGAGACCTGCCCCGATGCAGGTACAGCTTGAGCTTATGCGGAAGATTGAACGGGCGGCAAGACTCGCGCGCGGCTAGAGCGCTTCGCCCTTGAGCAGTCGGGGCAGGTCCCCGACCGCGCCGCCGGCCTCCTGCATGAAGAAGCGCCGGGCGGGGGCGATCCTGTTGACCACGGCGAGCCCCGCGCCGCGCGCGAACCTCAGCAGGGGGTTGTCGTTGCTGAACAGCCAGACGAAGGCGTCCATGCCGGCCGAGAGCATGACGTTGTCGAAGCGGCGCCAGGCCGCGTAACGCTCGAGAACGGCCAGCGAGCCGATGTCTTCTCCAAGCCGCGAGGCCTCGACCAGCACTTGCGAGAGGGCTGCCGCGTCTTTCAGTCCGAGGTTCAGGCCTTGGCCGGCGACGGGGTGGACGCCGTGGGCGGCGTCTCCCAGCAGGGCCATGCGGGGGGCGGCCATGCGTTCGGCCAACGCCAGCGACAGGGGATAGGTGAAGACGGGGCCTTCGACCGTGACGTTCCCAAGGAAGTCGCCGAAGCGGCGCATCAGGTGGGCGTGGAACGCTTCGGGGCGGGCGGACTTGAGCGCCTCGGCCCGGCGGCGATCTTCGGTCCAGACCAGGCTGGCGCGGTTTTCGGTCAGCGGCAGGATGGCGAAGGGCCCGCCGGGCAGGAAGTACTCGTGCGCGACGCCCTCGTGCGGCTCTTCCATGCGCACGGTCGCGACCACGCCGGTCTGCGGATAGTCCCAGCCGACGACGCCAATACCGGCCTGGCGGCGGACGACGGAGCCCCGGCCCTCGGCGCCGATGATCACCGGCGCGGTCAGGACGCCGCCGTCGGCCAGCGTGACCTTCACCGAGCCGGGCAGCGCCTCGACACTGTCCACGCGGGCGGGGGCCAGGACTTCGATCCCGGCCTCGGTAATGGTCTTGGCCAAGCCTGAGCGGATATGGCGGTTTTCCAGCATGTAGCCGAGGGGCTCGCCGTCGGTGCGCCCGGCGATCTCGGCGGAATCGAAGCGCAGGAAGAAGGGCAGCGCTGACGCCGCCGACGCGCCCGGCGAACGGCCGTCGGTGACGAGGATCTGCTCAATCCGCTGGGCGTGCGGCTCCAGCAGGGGGGCGACGCCCAAGGCCCGCCACTGGCGAAACGACGAAAACGCGATGGCCGAGGCGCGTCCGTCGAAGGTCGGCGCCAGCATGTCGTCGAAGGGCAGCGGGTCGATCAGCAGGGGCTTCAGTCCGCCGCTGTGCAGACCAAGCGCCAGCGTGGCGCCCGCCATGCCCGCGCCGGCGATGATCACGTCCGCATCGTGCTTTTCAGCCATGGGATCGGTATGCCCCGCCGGGGCGTCTCAGGGAAGCGGACTTGAATTGGAGCGCAGGGCGCCCTTTAAGGCGCTCGCCTTCGAGGAGCCGAAATGCCCGCCGACACGCCCGTGAAGAAAGTCGTCCTCGCCTACTCGGGCGGGCTCGACACCTCCATCATCCTGAAGTGGCTGCAGACCGAGTATGGGGCGGAGGTCGTCACCTTCACCGCCGACCTCGGCCAAGGCGAGGAGCTGGAGCCCGCGCGCAAGAAGGCGCTGATGCTGGGCATCAAGCCCGAAAACATCTTCGTCGAGGACCTGCGCGAGGAGTTCGTCCGCGATTACGTCTTCCCGATGTTCCGGGCCAATACGGTCTATGAGGGCCAGTACCTGCTGGGCACCTCGATCGCGCGGCCGCTGATCGCCAAGAAGCAGATCGAGATCGCGCGGAAGGTGGGAGCCGACGCGGTCTGTCACGGGGCTACGGGGAAGGGCAACGACCAGGTCCGTTTCGAGCTCGGCTACTATGCGCTGGAGCCCGACATCCATGTGATCGCGCCCTGGCGGGAGTGGAGCTTCAAGAGCCGCGAGGCGCTGCTGGAGTTCGCCGAGAAGCACCAGATCCCCATCGCCAAGGACAAGCGCGGCGAGGCGCCGTTCAGCGTGGATGCGAACCTGCTGCACTCCTCCTCGGAGGGGAAGGTGCTGGAGGACCCGGCCATCGAGGCGCCGGAGTTCGTCCATATGCGGACGATCTCGCCCGAGGATGCGCCGGACAAGGCGACCGTCATCACCATGGACTTCGAGCGTGGCGATCCGGTCGCCGTCGACGGGGTGAAGCTGTCGCCGGCCGCGCTGCTGGCGAAGCTCAACGAGCTTGGCCACGACAACGGAATCGGGCGGCTCGACCTCGTCGAGAACCGCTTCGTCGGGATGAAGAGCCGCGGGGTCTACGAGACGCCGGGCGGGACGATCCTGCTGGCCGCCCACCGCGGCATCGAGAGCATCACGCTCGACCGCGGCGCCATGCACCTGAAGGACGAGCTGATGCCGCGCTATGCGGAGCTCATCTACAACGGCTTCTGGTTCGCGCCGGAGCGTGAAATGCTGCAGGCGGCCATCGACTACAGCCAGCAGAAGGTCACAGGCCAGGTGCGGGTGAAGCTCTACAAGGGCAACGTGACGGTGGTCGGTCGGACCAGCCCCTACAGCCTCTACGACCAGGACCTCGTCACGTTCGAGGAAGGCGCCATCGCCTACGACCACCGCGACGCGGCGGGCTTCATCAAGCTCAACGCGCTACGGCTGCGCGTGCAGGCCAAGCGCGACCGGCGCGGCTAGGCGCTCAGCTTGTTGTACGGGTACTTGTCGCGGATTTCGTAGGCGAAGAAGCGGCCCTTGGAGGGGGCTTCGACGAAGGAGCGGTGCACTTCGCCGGGCACGCCGACGTAGACGTACTCGTCGCCGTCAACGAAGCGGACATAGAGCTTTTCGCGCTCGTGCTCGTAGCGGATGTCGTCGATGACGGTGGAGGGCATGTCGGCAGGCTCCGGCAGTGTCACAAACCCTAAACACGCGAAGGGCCCGCGCGGGTGCAAGCTGCGCCTCGCCTGATCATCAAAACCGTGCGAGCTTGACCTTGGCGGCGCTGACCGCCGCGGAAACAACGGGGCGATAAATGGAAACGCATGCGCTTGTGGCGGTGGTGACGCTGGTCTCGCTGCTGGTCTATTTCTGGATGGGTCTGCGCGTGGCGCGCGCCCGCAGCACCTACGGCGTGGCCGCGCCCGCGATCACTGGCGACGAGCGCTTCGAGCGGGTGTTCCGCACCCAGCAGAACACGCTGGAGTGGCTGCCGATCTACATCCCCTCGCTGTGGCTGTTCGCCTGGTTCTGGAGCGACATCGTGGCCGCGGCGCTGGGGCTGGTCTGGATCGTCGGGCGCATCCTCTACGCGCAGGGCTACGCCAATCCGGAGCGCTCGCGCAGCGTGGGCTTCCAGATCCAGGCGCTGGCCGTGGGCGTGCTGCTGTTCGGGGCGTTGGGCCGCGCTGTCTGGGTTTGGGTTCAGACCCGCTGAGGCTATAGGGAGGCTCCCCCAATGAGCCTCCCCGTCGATCCCGCAAGATACGCCGCCTTCCTGAGCGTCATGGCCGTGATGGCCATCACGCCGGGCCCGGCGAACCTGTTCGCCATCGCGACGGGGATGCAGAAGGGCAAGGCCGCCGCCCTGGCCGGCGTGGCCGGAATGAACAGCGGAACCCTGGCGTGGTTTGCGGGCGCGGCGCTGGGGTTGGGCGCGCTGATCGTCGCCTTCCCGCAGGTCTTCCACGTCCTGACCTTCGTGGGCGCGGCCTATGTGGCGTGGCTCGGGGTGAAGTCGATCGCATCCGGCGCCAGGAACGAGGCCGGGCCCCCAGTGATCACCATCCGGCCGGGCCGCTCGGTCTTCGCCGATGGCTTCATGGTGCAGGTTTCGAACCCGAAGGCGCTGCTGTTCTTCACCGCCGTCCTGCCGCCGTTCCTGGACGTGACGAAGCCGCTGCCGGCGCAGCTGACCATGTTCGCGGCGGCGACCATCGGCATGGATGTGATCGCCATGAGCGCCTACGGGCTGGGCGGCGCGGCGCTGTCGGAGAGGATGAACGAGCCGAGATTCCGGCGCTATTTCTCCTGGTTTGTCGGCGCCTTGCTGATCACCGCCGCCGCGCTGATCATGCGCCGGGCGTAGCAGCACTCAAGCCCGACGGCTGCCAAGCTATTGTTTTTCTTGCGGAAGCGCTGATTCGGAGCGCAGCCTGCCGGCATGATGACCAGCAACGAAGAGCTCATCCGCCAGCTGCGCGGCGAGCGGCTGACCACCGCCTCGGTCCTCTACTACATGCCCGACAGCCCAAGCCTGCTGCAGGAATTCGTGTGGCAGACGCTGGACCTCGCGCCCGAGTTTCCGCGCATCCACCGCTTCCTGGATTTCTGGCGGCGCGAGATCGAGGCGGTGATCCACTCGGTGACGGTGGGCTCGCAGGGGCTGGTGGCGCCGGCCCGGCTGCGGATCGCCGAGGACATCGGCCTCATCCACTGACGATCCGCCGCGCCTTCAAGGGCTTAGCGCAACCGTAAAGCTGTTCTATGTGTTGCAGATCGAGGGACGAACAGCTGTTTCGGCCGCGGATCGCCGCGGCCCGCCTGAGGAGGCGAACATTATGAAGCGTAGATCGGCCGCGATCGCGGCGGTTCTCGCGTTGGCGGCGGGCCTGAGCGCCTGCGCCACCGCGACCCCCTATCAGCCCAATGTGCCGGGCGCCGCCGTCTCCGGCGGTTATTCGGACTACCGGCTGGATACCAACAAGTTCCGGGTCACCTTCGCCGGCAACACCCTGACCTCGCGCGAAACGGTGGAGCGCTACCTGCTCTATCGCGCCGCCGAGTTGACGGTGACGCAGGGATATGACTGGTTCAGCGTCGACGCGCGCGACACCGACAAGACCACCCGCACCTACATCGACCCGCCGATGTACAGCCCGTCCTGGGGCTACGGCTACTGGGCGCCCTACTGGCGCTACTGGGGCCCAAGCTGGGGCTGGCGCACCTGGGACCCCTACTGGGGCGATCCCTTCTGGGCCGACCGGATGGATGTCCGCACGGTCGAGAAGTACGAGGCCACCGCCGACATCACCATGATGCACGGACCCCGTCCGGCCAACGACCCCAGGGCCTTCGACGCCCGTCAGGTGATGGCCAACCTCGGCCCCACGATCCAGCTGCCGGCGGCGCCGCGCCGTTAGCGCGGCGGCATCCGGATGGCGCCGTCGAGGCGGACGTGCTCGCCGTTGAAGTAGCCATTGGTGATCATCGTCAGCGCGAGCTGGGCGTACTCCTCGGGGTTGCCCAGCCGCTTGGGGAACGGGACGGAGGCGGCCAGCGCGGCCTTCACGTTCTCCGGTGCGGCGTTCATCAGCGGGGTGTTGAAGATGCCCGGCAGGATGGTGTTCACCCGGATGCCGTCATTCATCAGGTCGCGGGCGATGGGCAGCGTCATGCCGACCACGCCGCCCTTCGACGCCGAATAGGCCGCCTGGCCCATCTGGCCGTCGACGGCCGCGACCGAGGCGGTGTTGACGATGGCGCCCCGGTCGCCGTCTTCCTGCGGCTCCAGCGTCAGCATCCCCGCCGCCGACTTGGCGATGCAGCGGAAGGTGCCGACGAGGTTGATCTGGATGATCCAGTTGAAGGCGTCGAGCGGGAAGTGCTTCGGCTCGCCGGTGGTCTTGTCGCGGCTGGCGGTCTTGATGGCGTTGCCGGTGCCGGCGCAGTTGACGAGGATGCGCTCCTGACCGTGCGCCGCGCGGGCCTTGGCGAAGCCGGCGTCGACCGCCTCTTCGCTCGTCACGTCGACCTTGCAGAAGACGCCGCCGACCTCGGCCGCCACCTTTTCACCCTTGGCGTCGTTCATGTCGAAGATGGCGACCTTCACGCCTTGGGCGGCCAGCGCCCGGACGGTGGCCTCGCCAAGGCCGGATGCGCCGCCGGTGACGACCGCGGCGACGGAGGAATCGAGTTTCATGAACGTTGCCTCGTTGCTTTTGAGCCTGATTGGGACAAGCGTTTAAACCCATGAGCGCACGGTCGAAAGCATCACCCCACGCCAAGGACGAGCAGTTTTCCACAAGCCGGGCCCTCGTCCCCGCGGTGACGAAGCTCGATGAGCAGCGCGTCAACGAAGGCTTCTGGCCCAAGGTGAGGAAGGTGGCGGGCAAGATCCCCTTCCTGCCGGATGCCCTGGCCTTGTGGTGGTGCGCCAAGGACCCGGAGACGCCGGTGGCCGCACGCGGGATGATGTTCGCGGCGCTGGCCTACTTCGTGCTGCCGATGGACGTGATCCCGGACATGCTGGCGGGCGTCGGCTTTACCGACGACGCGGCCGTGATCGCGGCCGTCATCGGGGTGGTGGGCAAGCACCTCAAACCACGGCATCGTCAGGCCGCTGAAGCCTTCATCATGGGCGAGCAGCACTAGCAACACGCCGGGGGGCGACATGAACATCTATCTGGCAGGAGCTTCGCTGGCCGCCGCGCTCGTCTATGGCCTGGCGCTATCGAGCCGGCCGCCGGGCGTCGCGCGGATGCTGATCAAGACTGCGGCGGTCGGACTGCTGGCGCTCATCGCGTGGCTTGCGGGCGCGCCGTGGCTGCTGGTGGCGGCGTTGGCGTTCTCGGCGCTGGGCGACGCCTTCATGGCCGATCCAGACCGCTTCCTGCCGATGGGGTTGGCGAGCTTCCTGCTGGCGCATCTGCTCTATTCGCCGCTGTTCCTGTCGTTCGGCGATGTGAGCGCATTGGCCGAGCCGCTTCGGGCGGCGGGCGTGGGCGCGACGATCCTGCTGGCGCTCGTTCTGCTGCGCTGGCTGTGGCCGGAACTGGGCAAGCTGAGACCGGCCGTCATCGCCTATGTGGTCGCCATCACCGGGATGGTGTCGACGAGCTTCCTGCTGCCGACCGCCATGTGGCCGGCGATGGTGGGCGCGGTGGCCTTCATGGCCTCGGACGCCATTCTGGCGGGCGAGCTGTTTCGCAAGGCCAAGCTGGCCGGTTCTCAGCGGCTGACCGACTGGGCGGTGTGGTTCCTCTATTACGGAGGCCAGGCGCTGATCGCCTACGCGGTCCTCGAGGCCTGCTGCTCGCGCCAGGTGATATAGAGGGTCGAGGCGACCACGATGGCCGCCCCGGCCAGCGTCCAGACGCCGGGGAGTTCGCCGAACAACACGAACCCCGCGCCCGTCGCGAAGACCAGCCGCGTGTAGTCGATCGGCGCCATCGCGGCGGCGTCGCCGATCTGCATGCCCTTGATGTAGCAGGCCTGGGTCAGCGTCCCCATCACGCCCATGACGATCAGCAGGACGAGGTCGATGGGTGTCGGCCACTTCCAGCCCATGAAGGCGCCCGGGATGGCGAACACGAAGCCGAGCGTCGCGGCATAGACGAGGATGGTGAAGGGCGTGTGGTCGCGCACCATCACCTTCATGCCCGTGATCGTCAGCGCGAACAGGAAGGCCGAAGCCAGCATCGCCAGCGCGGGCCAGCCGATAGCCATGCCGCTCGACCCCGGGTGCAGGATGATCAGCACACCCAGGAAGCCGACGATGGCCGCCCCGATCCGCAGCGGGCCCAGCGCTTCCTTGAGCGCAAAGGCGGCGAGCGGCACGAGCCACAGCGTGCGCGTGAACGACAGCGCATTGGCGTCGGCCAGCGGCATCTTCTGGTAGGCGTAGAAGGAGAAGATCATCGCCAGCGTGCCGGCCGCCGAGCGGAACAAGAGGATGCCGGGGCGGGTGGTGTAGAAGGCCTTCTTCCAGTCGCGCGCGATCAGCGGGGCCAGGATCAGAAGCCCCGCCGTCTGGCGATAGAAGGTCTGCAAACCCGCCGAATAATCGGACCCGAGGAACTTGATCAGGGTCGTCATCACCGTGAAGCCGAGCGCCGAGGCCAGCATCCACAGCGCGCCCCGGACGTTGGGCGCGAGCCCCGGTTTGGGCCCGGCCTCTAGCGGGATCGGCTCGTCGGTCACCCCTGCTGGGCGGCCATGGCGGCGCGCATTTCCTCAGCCTGCTCGACGGTGATGCCCATGGCGCTGAGCAACGGATTGGGCGCGGTGCGGTCCCAGGCGCTGCGGCCGCCGATGGTCAGGCCGCCGTCGACGACGATGTGGGTTCCGGTGACGAACTCGGAGTCATCGCACGCCAGATAGAGAGCGGCGCGGGCGATGTCCTCCGGAAGGCCCGACTTGGGGATGGGCTGGATCTTCGGTCCGACCTCGGCGACGCGGGCGGCCATCTGGTCGGCGACCTCACGCGGCAGGCCCATCGAGGCGCCGAAGATGGAGGTGGCGATCAGCCCGGGGCAGATGGCGTTGACGCGGATCTTCTGCGGCGACAGCTCGGCGGCCGCACAGCGCGACAGGTGGATCACCGCGCACTTGGCGGTCGAATAGGCCAGCGGTCCGAACCCGGCTTGCAGCCCGGCGATCGAAGCGGTGTTGATGATCGATCCGCCGCCGCGCTCGATCATCAGCGGGGCCGCGTGCTTCATGCCGAGCGCGGGTCCGCGCACCAGCAGGGAGAAGGTCGCGTCCCAGCCGGCCGCGTTCATGTCCAGCACGCCCGACGGCGAGCCGCCATGGCCGGCGTTATTGAACAGGATGTCGAGCCCGCCGAACTCGCTCTTGGCCATGCCGACGGCCCTGGCGATGTCGTCCTCGCTGGTGACGTCGCAGTGGACGTAGCGGACCCTGCCGCCGAAGCCCTTCTCCAGCGACGCGCCCTTCTCGTCCTGCACGTCGGCGGCCACGACATGCGCGCCTTCGCGAACGAACAGCTCCACCGCGCCAAGCCCGATGCCCGAGGCGCCGCCGGTGATCACGGCGACCTTGCCGTCCAGACGTCCTGCCATGGTCCCTCTCTCCCGTTTCTTGTTGTTGCTACTCGGTGGTGACCACGACCTTGCCCATCGCCTTGCGGCTGGCGAGGTGGGCGATGGCCTCGCCCGCCCGCTCCAGCGGGAAGTGCTCGGAGACGTGCGGCCGGATCTTGCCGGCGGCGTAGAGCGCCATCAGTTCCTTCACGTTCTGGGCATGCGCGGCCGGATCGCGCGCCACCGCCGCGCCCCAGAAGACGCCGACGATGTTGCAGCTCTTCAGCAGCATCAGGTTCAGCGGCACGGCCGGGATGCCGGCAGGGAAACCGATGACCAGGAAGCGCCCGTCCCAGCCGCTGGCGCGGATGACGGCTTCGGCATAGTCGCCGCCGACGCCGTCGTAAGCGACGTCCCAGCCCTTGGCGCCCACGGCGTCCTTGAACAGTTGGCCCAGCGCCTTCTTGCCGTCCTTGTCGAACGGACCGGCCGGATAGACGACGCCCCTGTCCGCCCCGTGCGCGATGGCCAGATCGACCTTCTCCTGGCTGGAGGCCGCCGCGATGACATGCGCGCCCATGGCCTTGCCGAGCTCGACCGCCGAGAGGCCGACGCCGCCGGCCGCGCCGGTGACCAGCAGGGTCTCGCCCGCCTTCAGGTGACCGCGATCCTTCAGCGCGTAGTAGCTGGTGCCGTAGGTCATCATGAACGCGGCCGCTTCATCGAAGGGCATCGCGTCGGGGATCGGCACGACCCGCGTCGCGTCGACGAGCGCCTTCTGCGCCATACCGCCGAAACCGGTGGAGGCCAGCACGCGCTGGCCGACCTTGACGTTGGTGACGCCCTCGCCGACCGCCTCGATGACGCCCGCGACCTCGCCGCCGGGCGCGAAGGGGCGCTCGGGTTTGAACTGGTACATGTCCTGGATCATCAGCACGTCGGGGTAGTTGACCCCGCAGGCCTTGATGCTCAGCACCACCTTGCCGGGTTCGACGACTGGATCGGGACGCTCCTCGAGCACCAGCGTCTCTGGTCCGCCCACGGCCTTGCTGAGCACCGCCTTCATCTATCCCTCCAGCTTTTCGTCGAGTTCGCATGACGCTATCGCAGCGCCTGAGGCGTTTAATACGCCGGAGAGGCGCAATGGCGAACAATTGTTTGAGTGTGGCCCTGCACGGCGGCGCGGGCGTCCGGCGCGACCGCGACTACGGCCGCGAAATCCCCCATATGCGGGGGCTGATCGAGGCGGCGCGGGACCGTTTGCGCGGCGGCGCCTCGGCGCTGGATGTGGCGGTGGAGACGGTGGCGGCGCTGGAGGCCTCGGGGCTCTACGTGGCCGGTCGCGGGGCCGCGCCGAACACGGCGGGGAAGTACGAACTGGACGCCTCGCTGATGGATGGTTCGACGCGCAAGGCGGGCGCCGTGGCCGCGCTGCAGGGCTTCCAGAGCCCGATCCAGGTCGCCCGCGCGGTGATGGAGCGAACCTCTCACGTCATGCTGGCCGGAGAAGGCGCGGCGGCGTTTGCGGCCGAGCAGGGCCTCGCGCGGATCGAGAACGTAGAGCGCTGGTTCAGCCGGGGCGTCCCTGAAGAAGAGAGCAGCGGCCTGCATGGCACGGTCGGCTGCGTGGTCCGCGACGCCGAAGGCCGGCTGGCGGCCGCGACCTCCACCGGCGGCACCTACGGCAAGCTCCCGGGCCGCGTCGGCGACACGCCGGTAATCGGCGCCGGGACGTGGGCGGACGACCGGATGGCCGTCTCCTGCACCGGCGTCGGCGAGTATTTCCTGCGCACGGCCGCAGCGGTTCAACTCGCCCTGCGCGTCCAGTTCGGCGAGCGCGTGGCCGAAGCCGCCGACGCGGTGTTGGGCCAGATCGCGGCGTTAGGCGGCGACGGCGGCCTCATCGCGGTGACGGCCGACGGGCAGTTGGCGATGCCCTGGAACAGCGAAGGCATGAAACGGGCCTGGCTGACGGCCGAGGGTGAGATTGGAGCTGCGGCGTTCTAGCTCTTCCCCCAGCTTGTCTGGGGGAAGTGGGCCGAAGCCGGAGGCGAGGCTCGTTGGGGGAGCAAAAGAACAAGAGAGGGCAAACTCCCCCATCGACCCTCCAGCTATCGCTGTCGGGCCACTTCCCCCAGATGAACTGGGGGAAGAGCGAGCTCGGCGGTCAGACGATCCAAGACCAGACGCCCTTGCCGCGTGGCTCGGAGGCGCTTCGGATCATCAACCAGCAGTCCCGCCTCAACGAGGTGGCCGACCCGCTCAGGCGTCAGACCCAGCGCCGTCACCTCCGCGAACCCCACACCGTGATCGATGCGCATTCCCAGCAGCAGGCGCTCTTCGGCGGCCTCCCGAGGCGTCAAAACCTCTCGCTCAAACCCCGCGCCGTCGATGTAATCACCGATCTTGCGAGGCGCGGTGGTGGCGACGCGGGCGCCGCCGAGCGTGAGGCGCCCATGCGCGCCGGGGCCGGCGCCGACGTAGTCTTCGCCGCGCCAGTAGACGAGGTTGTGGCGGGAGCGGGCGGCTTCGCCCTTCGCGTGGTTGGAGACTTCGTAGGCGTCGAAGCCAGCCGCTTCCAGGACGGCCTGCGTGGTTTCGAACAGTTCGGCGCCGAGGTCCGGGTTGGGCGGGGTGAAGCTGCCCCGGCCGACGGCGCGGTCGAAGGCTGTGCCTTTCTCGATGGTCAGTTGGTAGGGCGACAGGTGCTCGGGGCCGAGCGCCAGCGCGGCTTCCAACTCGGCGGCCCAGGCGGCGGTCGTCTGGCCGGGGCGGGCGTAGATCAGGTCGAGCGACAGGCGCGGAAACAGGCGCGCGGCGGTCTCGGCGGCGCGGCGGGCGGCGGAGGCGTCGTGGTTGCGGCCGAGGAAGGTCAGCGCCTCGTCGTCCAGCGACTGCACGCCGAGCGACAGGCGGTTCACGCCCGCCGCCGCGAAAGCCGAAAAGCGCGCGGTCTCGGCGTCGGTGGGGTTGGTTTCGAGGGAGACTTCGAGGCTGGGCTCGGGCGTCCAGAGTTCAGCGACGGTATCGACGATTGCGGCGACGAAGGCCGGGTCCATCAAGGAGGGCGTGCCGCCGCCGAAGAAGATGGAGACGAGGCGTCTGGGGCCGGTCTCCTCCCGCTGGCGGTGCAGGTCGGCGACGATGGCGCGGGCGAGCGCTTCCTGCTCCTCGGTGCGGCCGCGATCTCGCACCACGTTGAAGTCGCAGTAGGGGCAGATGCGCGCGCAGTAGGGCCAGTGGACGTAGACCCCCAGCGGCGGAGCCTCAGTCAAAGAGCGCAGCCTTCAACTTCGCAAACGCCCGGGCGCGGTGGCTGATAGCGTCCTTTTCGGCGGGGTCCATCTCGCCGAAGGTCAGCTTGCCGCCTTCCGGGATGAAGATGGGGTCGTAGCCGAACCCCTTGTCGCCGCGCGGCGGGAAGGTGAGCGTGCCGTCGATGCGGCCCTCGACCACCACGGCGGGTCCCTCCGGCCAGGCGACGGCGAGCGCGCAGGTGAACCAGGCGGCGAGATCGTCGGACTCTGCCTCCTCCAGCCGCTCCTCGACCTTCTTCATGGCGTCCGCGAAGTTCTTCCCCGGGCCCGCCCAGCGCGCCGAGTAAATCCCCGGCTGGCCGTCCAGCGCTCGGACCGACAGGCCCGAATCGTCGGCCAGCGCGATCTTCCCGCCCCGATCGGCCGCCAGCCGCGCCTTCAAAAGCGCATTGCCGGTGAAGGTGGTCTCCGTCTCGTCGGGCTCGGGCAGGCCGAGATCGCCCGCCGCCACCACTTCGCAACGGCCTTCCAGCAGGGTCGCGAGCTCTCGCGCCTTGCCCGGATTGTGGGTGGCCGCGATGATTGTGGTTCCGCGCTCAAGCTTCAGCGCCATGCTGGCCTCCAAGGGATTTCGCCCATGCAACTCTTCTACTCCCCCATGTCGCCCTTCGCCCGCAAGGTCCGCGTGGTCGCCCATGAGGCGGGGCTGGCCGATCAGATCGTCATCGTGGAGACCAAGCCGTTCGAGGACGAGAGCCTTCGCGCGGTCAATCCGCTGTCCAAGGTCCCGTGCATGCTCACCGACGATGGCGTGGCGCTGCACGATAGCCGGGTGATCTGTGAGTACCTGGACGCTTGGGGTGAGGCTGGCCTTATTCCGGCCAGCCCATTGCTTCGTTGGAGCGCGCTGACCTTGCAGTCGCTGGCCGATGGCATGGGCGACGCCGCTGTGCGAACGGCCCAGGAGCGTCGTCGCGACGAGAGCGACCAGCACTCTGACGTCATTGAACGCCAACTGAAGGCGATCAACGCGGCGCTCGACTTCTTTGAGAAAGAGTACTTCGGGGAGGTTTGGCACATCGGTGAGATCGCGGTTGCGGCCCACCTCGGCTACCTCGACTTCCGCAAGGTGCTCGACTGGCGCGCCGGTCGGCCGAGGCTGTCGGCCTGGTACGAGAAGCAGTCGAAGCGCGATTCCATGGTCGCCTCGGAGCCCTACCAGATCGCCTGATGCTGCACTGCATTACGGCGCTGTAATGTATTACGGCGATTTAATATCGATTTTCGATAAAGTCATTGATCGATAAGCGATGCGAGCGTAGGTATTCCTCATCGAGGGACGGCGCTGGGCCGTTTCCACTTCGCACTTGCAGCATGAGGTTTGAAATGACCGCTCAAAAGATCACCGCCGCCGTCGATCGCGTCGCCATGACGCTCGTCAACGCCGCCCTGCTTCTGGCTCTGCCGATGTCGGCGGTGCTGTTCGTTTCCCACTCGATCTGAGCCGCTTTCGTGAGCGGCCCGAACGGGGCATGCTCGCCGCCCGGACCCGTCTGACCTGGATGGACGACCGGACGGCGAGCACCTGCGGCTCGCTCAAGTCACTGAGGTAAGGGGCGATGCGCACACTGGGGCCTGGCTCGATTTCGAGCTTCCTGAAGATCATTCTCGACGTGGTCTATTTCGCCCTCTGGGTCGCGGTCGCGGTGCTTGCCGCGCTGGCCCTGCTGGCCGTCCTTCTCAGCTTCAATCCCGATTTCCTGAAGAGCGCCATCCACATCACCGGCGAGGACGGCAAGGAGTTCGCCGCCAACGGCGCCACCATGGCCGCCGGGCTGACCGCCGCGGGCCTCTATGCGGTGGGCGTTCTGATCATCGTGGGGCGTCTGCGCCGCATCTTCGTCACCCTGACCGCGGGCGACCCCTTTCACCCCGACAATGTGCGCCGCCTGCGCTTCATCGGCCTGGTCCTGGCCGGGCTGGAGCTTGGCCGCTACGTCTTCTGGATGGTCAGCGCCGTCCTGCTGCCGGGCGTTTCGCGTGGCGGGCACGGGTTCAACCTGACGACCTGGTTTTCCGTTCTGGTGGTCTTCGTTCTGGCCGAGGTCTTCCGCGAGGGCGCGCGCCTTCGCAGCGAAGCCGAGCTGACCATCTAGGGTTTGTCGATGGCCATCAGAGTTCACCTCGACCGGGTTCTACTCGAGCGGCGCATGTCGCTGACCGAGCTCGCCGACCGCGTCGGCGTCACCATCGCGAACCTGTCGATCCTCAAGACCGGCAAGGCCCGCGCGATCCGCTTCTCCACGCTGGACGCGCTGTGCCGCGAACTCGACTGCCAGCCGGGCGATCTCGTCGCCTATGAGCCCGGGCCGGGGTCGGAAGAAGATGTCGAGGAAGAGGCGTACGGCGGCGCCTAGCCGACGGCGCGACGCTGGATTTCGAACAGCTCGCCGATGCCCTTTTCCGCGAGCCCATAGAGCGCCTCGAACTCGGCGCGGGTGAAGCCGCGCTTTTCGCCGGTGGCCTGGATTTCGACGATGTCGCCCTTGCCGGTCAGGACGAAGTTGGAGTCGGCTTCGGCGTTGGAGTCTTCCTCGTAGTCGAGGTCGAGTACCGGGGTGTCGGCGAACACGCCGCACGACACCGCCGCGACCTGGTCGAGGATCGGATCGGCCTTCAGCACGCCTTCGTCGAGCAGGTATTGAGTGGCCAGCCGCAGCGCGACCCAGGCGCCGGTGATCGCCGCCGTGCGGGTGCCGCCGTCGGCCTGCACCACGTCGCAGTCGAGCGTGATCTGGCGTTCCCCCAGCAGCTTGAGATCGGTGACGGCGCGCAAGCTGCGGCCGATCAGCCGCTGGATCTCCTGCGTGCGGCCCGACTGCTTGCCCTGCGCGGCTTCGCGGCGGCCGCGAGTGTGGGTGGCGCGGGGCAGCATGCCGTACTCGGCCGTGACCCACCCCTGCTGCTTGCCGCGCAGCCAGCCCGGGACGCCTTCGTCGACGCTGGCGGTGACCAGCACGCGGGTGTGGCCGAAGGCGACCAGGCACGAGCCCTCGGCATAGCGGTTCACGCCGGTCTCCATGGTGACCACGCGAAGGGCGTCGGGCGCGCGTTCGGAAGGGCGCATGGGAACTCCTGAAGGCGTCCTTGCTTAGACGCAGGCGCCGCTTATCCTAGATGCCGACGGCGCCGTCCACATAGGGTCATGAACCAGTTGATTTCCGGCGCTCCGCGCGCGCCGACCTTGAGCGAACTGGACGAACGCGCCCGGGACATTTTCCGGCGAGTGGTGGAGAGCTATCTGGAAACCGGTGAGCCGGTGGGCTCGCGTACCCTGTCTCGCGGCGGGGTGCAGCTGTCGCCCGCCTCCATCCGCAACACCATGCAGGACTTGGCGCAGGCGGGGCTCTTGAGCGCGCCCCACACCAGCGCCGGACGGATGCCGACGCACGCGGGCCTGCGCCTGTTCGTCGACGGCCTCTTGGAAGTCGGCGATCTCGGCGAGCAGGACAAGCGCGATATCGAGGCCCGTCTGCACGCCCACGGCCGTTCGCTGGAGGAGGCGCTGAACGAAGCCTCCTCGATCCTGTCGGGACTGGCTGGCGGCGCGGGCGTGGTGGTGACCCCGGCGCGGGAGGCGGGCGTCAAGCACGTCGAGTTCGTCGCGTTCGGCGGCGAGCAGACGCTGGTCGTCATCGTCTTCGAGGACGGCTCGGTGGAAAACCGGCTGATGCGCCAGGCGCCCGGCATCACGCCCTCGGCGCTGCAGGAGGCCTCGAACTTCCTCGCCACCCGGCTGAAGGGCCGCACGCTGGGCGACACCCGCGCGGAAATGCGGGCCGAACTCGACCGCGCCCGGCGTGAGCTGAACGAGACGGCCGCGCGCCTCGTCGAGGAGGGTCTGGCCGCCTGGGGCGGCGGCGACGGGGACGAACGCGCGCTGATCGTGCGCGGCCGCGCCAACCTGCTGGGCGATCCCTCGCTGATGGAGGACCTGGAGAAGGTCCGCATGCTGTTCGACGATCTGGAACAGAAGGAGCAGCTCATCGGTCTGCTCGACGACGTCAAGCAGGCGCAGGGCGTGCGCATTTTCATCGGCGCCGAGACGCGGCTGTTCTCGCTTTCGGGTTCCGCCCTGATCGCGGCGCCCTATATGTCGGGCCGGCAGAAGGTGCTGGGCGCGATCGGGGTGATCGGGCCGGCGCGCTTGAACTACGCCCGGGTGATCCCGCTGGTGGACTATACCGCCAAGGTGCTCGGCAAGATGATGGACGGATGAGCAGACCAATGACCGACGACCAAACGCCGGCGAACGGACATGACGACGAGGCGGTGGAGTTCGAAACCGCCGAGCTGGACGAAGCCGAAACCCTTCGCGCCGAGATCGCGTCGCTGAAGGAGCAGATGCTGCGTGTGGCGGCAGACGCCGAAAACGCCAAGCGCCGCATCGAGCGCGAGGCCAACGACGCGCGCGCCTACGCCATCCAGAAGTTCGCCCGCGACCTGCTGGGCGCCGCCGACGCCCTGTCGCGCGCCACGGCGCACGCGCCGAAGGACTCCGAGGACCAGGTGGTGAAGAACTTCGTGGTCGGCGTCGAAATGACCGAGAAGGAGCTGCAGGGCGCCTTCGAACGCAACGGGCTCAAGAAGGTCGAACCGGCCAAGGGCGACAAGTTCGACCCCCACCTGCACCAGGCGATGATGGAGCAGCCGGCGCAGGATGTAGCGCCCGGTTGCGTGATCCAGACCATGCAGCCCGGCTATGAGCTTTTCGGCCGGATCGTGCGCCCGGCCATGGTTGTGGTTGCCGCGAAGGGTTAAGCCCTTTTACACGGCGACGAATGCGCTAATGTCCAAAGTCCTTTGACCACGGCCGCGTTTGGGGGGTCTTCGATTCGCCGCGGCCCCAGGATTCTGGACGGGACATGAAGCTGACCATCGAGCGCGCCGCCCTCTTGAAGGCGCTGGGGCATGTGCAGAGCGTTGTCGAACGCCGCAACACCATCCCGATCCTTTCCAACGTGCTGCTCTCGGCCAACCGCGACCGGGTGAGCTTTTCGGCCACCGATCTCGACATGGAGATCGTCGACGAGGGCACGGCCCAGGTCGATGTGCCCGGCCAGATCACCGCGCCGGCGCACACCCTCTACGAGATCGTTCGGAAGCTCCCCGAGGGCGCCGACGTTTCGCTGAGCTTCTCGGGCGATGATCCCCGCCTGGTGGTCCAGGCGGGCCGCTCGCGCTTCAACCTGCCGGTGCTGCCGGCTGGTGACTTCCCGGTGATGAGCAATGATGGGCTGTCGGCCCCGATCACCACCGACACCAACGACCTCGTCCGCCTGATCGACAAGACGCGGTTTGCGATCTCCACCGAGGAGACGCGGTATTACCTGAACGGCCTCTACCTGCATTCGGTGGTCGAGAACGGCCAGCCGCTGTTGCGCGCCGTGGCGACCGACGGCCACCGCTTGGCGCTGGCGGAGATGCCTGCGCCGGAAGGCGCGGCGGGCGCGCCGGGCGTGATCGTGCCCAGGAAGACTGTGAACGAGGCGCGGCGTCTGCTGGAAGATGCGGGTGAATCGGTCGATCTGCAGCTGTCGCAGGCCAAGGTCCGCTTCGAGTTCAACGGCGCGGCGCTGACCTCCAAGGTCATCGACGGCTCCTTCCCCGACTACGTCCGGGTGATCCCGCGCGACAACGCCAAGGTACTGACCGTCGACAACGCCCTGTTCGCACAGGCGGTTGACCGGGTGGCGACCATCTCGGCGGAAAAGTCCCGCTCGGTGAAGCTGGCCATCGAGCCCGGCCGCGTGATTCTCACCGTCCGCAACATGGAAGCCGGCCAGGCCACCGAAGAGGTCGAGGTCGACTACGACGGCGAGTCCTTCGAGATCGGCTTCAACGCGCGCTATCTGCTGGACGTCACCGGCCAGATCGGCGGCGAGACGGCGGAGTTCCGCTTCGCCGACCCGGCGTCGCCGACGCTGGTCCTCGATCCGACGGACGCGGGCGTGAAGTACGTCCTGATGCCGCTGCGGGTCTGATAAGACCGGACCATGCGGTCCGCGCTGCATTCCCTGACCCTCACCGACTACCGCTCCTATGCGGGCGCCGAACTGCGCCCGGAGGGCCGGAGCGTGTTCCTGTTTGGGCCGAACGGGGCGGGGAAGACCAATCTGCTGGAGGCGATCAGCCTGCTCTCGCCGGGGCGGGGGTTGAGGGGCGCGCCGCTGGCGGAGGTGGGGCGCCGCTTGCCCGGTGAAACCGTCGGACGGGCGTGGGCGATCTCGGCGGTGGTCGAGGACGTACGGCTGGGCACCGGCGTGGAGACGCCCGGCGCGGCGCGGCGGATCGTTCGGGTGGAGGGGGAAGCCGCGCCGCCCGGAAGGCTGGCGGAGTATGTGCGTCCAATCTGGCTGACGCCGTTGCAGGATCGGTTGTTTCTGGAGGCGGCGTCGGAACGGCGGCGGTTCTTCGACCGGCTCGTATTCGCGGCCGAACCGATCCATGCGGCGCATGTGGCGGCCTATGAGCGCTCGATGCGCGAGCGGATGCGGCTGCTCACCGCCGAAGAGCCCGCCGATCCGTCGTGGCTGAATGCGCTTGAGGCGAGGCTCGCGGGGGCCGGTGCGCTGATGGCGCAGGCGCGGACCCGCACGCTGGCCGACCTCCAGGCCGAGATCGATACACGTGGCGAGCGGCCGTTTCCGCAGGCGCGGCTATCCCTCTCCGGTGAGTGGGAACAGGTGGCGCAGACCGGCGCGGACCTCGCCGATATCGAGGGAAAACTGGCCGCCGCGCTCGCCGCCGCGCGCCCTCGCGACGCCGCCGCCGGACGGGCGCTGACCGGGCCGCACCGGGGCGATCTGGCGGTCATCCACGCCGAAAAGGACCGCCCCGCCGCCGAATGCTCCACCGGCGAGCAAAAAGCCTTGATTCTGAACCTGGTTTTGGCTCAGGCGGCGCGACTTTCGCGTGCTAAATCGCAGCCGAATCCTGTACTGTTGCTCGACGAAGTTGCGGCGCACCTGGACGTCCATCGACGGGCGGCGCTGGCGGACGAAATTGCGGCGCTCGGCCTGCAGGCTTTCCTGACCGGCACGGACGAGTCGCTGTTCGACCATCTCAAGGGTCGGGCCATGGGCGTTCGCGTGGAGCCCTCGGGCCTGACGGTTCTGGAAGATTGATGAGCGACGAGAACGAAACGCCGGAACAAGCCGCGGCGGACTACGGCGCCGAGCAGATCAAGGTCCTCAAGGGCCTGGACGCGGTGCGCAAGCGCCCGGGCATGTACATCGGCGACACCGACGACGGCTCGGGCCTGCACCACATGGTCTATGAGGTGGTCGACAACGCCATCGACGAGGCGCTGGCCGGCTACGCGACCAAGGTCGAGGTGATCCTCAACGCCGACGGCTCGGCCACGATCACCGACG
>Ga0157373_10000754_pt1 | contig 25139 bp, 29 predicted proteins | sample C65metaG_FD_113460 | JGI IMG/M metagenome (GOLD analysis project Ga0157373, IMG submission 113460) | Corn rhizosphere microbial communities from Kellogg Biological Station, Michigan, USA - C6-5 metaG | ecosystem: Host-associated > Plants > Roots > Rhizosphere > Soil | place: USA: Michigan... | reverse complement strand
TCTCCGAGATCACGATGAGCGAAGGCCTGCGCCGGGCCGCCGAGGGCGCGCGGCGCGTGGTCGTGGTGCCGCTGATCCTGAACGCCGCGGGCCACGTGAAGATGGACATCCCGCAGGCCATCGACGGCGCCCGGCTCAAGTACCCGATGGTGCAGTTCCTCTACGCGCCGCACCTCACGGCCTGCGATCCGATCCTCGCGATCCTCAAGCGCCGCCTCAAGGACGCGATGCAGGCGCTCGACATGCCCGACCCGACCACCACCGGCGTGGTGATCCTGGGCCGGGGTTCGTCGGACCGCCAGGCCAATGGCGACATGGCCAAGATGGCGCGCTGGCTGATGGAGGAGACCGACCACGAGCTGGTCGACCTTGCCTTCACCGGCATCACCTACCCGCGCCTGGAGAAGGCCGTGCAGCGCCAGGGCCTGCTGGGCATGAAGCAGGTGGTGGTGCTGCCCTACTACCTGTTCAACGGCACGCTGGTCGAACGCATCGCGCGCCAGGTCGAGCACCTGAAGGCGCAGTACCCGACGATCCGTTTCGTTTCCACGCGCTACTTCGGCTTCGAGCCCGAGATCTTCGCGCTGCTCGAACAGCGCGTGGACGACCTGCGGCGCGGCGCGCCGGCCGCGCTCATGCCTTGCGACGGCTGCAAGTTCCGCGACTTTGCGGTGGAGCACGGGCTGGGCGGCCACCACCATGGCGATGCGGCGGCGCACGGCCACGACCACGACCACGATCACGACCACGCGCATGGCCACGTCCATGCGCACGACGCGGTGCCGGCGCTGCGATGAAGCCGACGCACGCCCCGGCGGCCAACGTCGTCACCGAGCAGCTCACCGCGGCGGGCCGCGCCATCGAGCACGACTCCTTCGCGGTGATCGACCGCGAGGTGGCCTCGCATGCCTACACGGCCGACCAGTGGCCCGTGGTGCGCCGCATGATCCATGCGAACGCCGACTTCGACTTCAACGGCCTGACCGACTTCCACCCGGAGGCAGTCGACGCCGCCATTGCCGCCATCCGCTCGCGCGCCAGCCGCGTGCTGGCCGATGTCGAGATGATCTGCGTCGGCCTCTCGGCGCCGCGCCTCGCGCACTTCGGCATGGGCACTCACCAGTTCATCAGCGACCCGGACGTGATCTCGCAGGCGATGGCCGAAGGCACCACGCGCGCGGTGCAGGCCATGCGCAAGGCGCACCGGCTCGGGCTGGTCGACGGCGCGATCGTCGGCATCGGCAATGCACCGACCGCGCTGATCGAGATCGTGCGGCTGATCCGCGAAGAGGGCGCGCGCCCCGCGCTGGTGGTGGGCATGCCGGTGGGCTTCGTGTCGGCGGCCGAATCGAAGGACCTGGCCGCGCTCGAAGACGAGGTGCCCTGGATCGTGATCCGCGGGCGCAAGGGCGGCTCCACGCTGGTGGTGGCCGCGATCCACGCGCTGCTGGGCCTGGCCGAGGCGCGCGAACACGCCGCATGATGGACAAGGGCGCGCCCCGCGGCACCCGCACCGGTTTCACGACCGGTGCGTGTTCGGCCGCGGCGGCGCGCGCGGCGGTGATCGGCCTGGTCACGGGCCAGGTGCCCGACCACGTCGAGTGCCTGCTGCCCAACGGTGATCTCGTGCGCTTCGCGGTACACGATGGCCGCGTCGACAGCGCGAGCGCGCACGCCATGGTCATCAAGGACGCCGGCGACGACCCCGACTGCACCGACAAGGCCCATCTCACGGCCGACGTGCGCCTGCTGCCCGATCTGGCGGGCCAGGTGGTGCTGGCCGGCGGCACCGGCGTGGGCACCGTCACCATGCCGGGCCTCGGGCTCGCCGTGGGCGGGCCGGCCATCAACCCGGTGCCGCGCCGCAACATCGAGGCGAACGTGCGCGCGGTGGGCGCGGCGCTGCTCGACGAGGTCGGCCTCGAAGTCGCGATCTCCGTGCCGCAGGGCGAGGAGATGGCCAAGAAGACGCTCAATGCGCGCCTGGGCATCCTCGGCGGCATTTCGATCCTCGGCACCACCGGCATCGTCAAGCCGTATTCCACCGCCGCCTACCGCGCGAGCGTGGTGCAGGGCGTGCAGGTGGCGGGCACGCTGGGCCATGGCGTGGTCGTGCTCACGACCGGCGGGCGCACCGAGAAATTCGTGATGGCCGAAATGCCGGAGCTGCCCGAGCCGGCCTTCGTGCAGATGGGCGACTTCCTGCGCTACGCGATGGGCGCCGCGGTCAAGGCCGGAATCCGGAAGGTGGTGATCGGCGGCATGGTCGGCAAGCTCACCAAGATCGCGCAGGGCGAGACCATCACCCACGCCGGCCGGGCCGAGGTCGACACCGGCCTGCTGGCCGACCTGGCCGCCGGACTCGGCGCGCCGCCCGATGTGTGCGATGCGATCCGCGGCAACGAGACCGCGCGCTATGCCGGCGAGCGCATGGACGCGCTCGGGCTCGGCACCGCCTTTCACACGGCGCTCGCGCAGCGCGTCATCCAGACGCTGCGCACGCGCTACCCCGACCAGTTCGAACTGAAGGTGCTGGTCTGCGACTTCGAAGGCCGAAAGATCGCGGAGGCCCCGTGAACGACAGCGAGAACAACAACATGACCAACAAATGCCGCATCCTCGGCGTGCTGGACGACGGCGATGCGAGCCTCGGGCGCGGCGCGATGGCCCACCTGCAAAAGGCGCAACTGGTGATCGGCGCCGCGCGCACGCTGGCGCTGTTCGCGCCGCACATCGCGCCCGGCGCGGTGCAGCGCGATCTCACGGGCGCGCTGTCGCAGGTGCCCGAATGGATCCGCGCCGCGCAGGCCGAAGAGCGCCGCGTGGTCGTGCTGGCCACCGGCGATCCGCTGTGCCATGGCATTGCGGCCTTCCTGGCCGCGCGCCTGTGCATCGAGGCGATCGAGGTCATTCCGAACGTATCGACGCTGCAGCTGGCCTGCGCGCGGCTCGGCCTGCCGTGGCAGGAGATGAAGTTTGCCTCCGTGCATGCGAAGGATGCGGGCGACTGGCTCCCCGGCTCGCCGCCCGCGCACGGCCTCTATGCGCTGCTGCGCGACATCCGCCAGCACGACCGGCTGGCCGTGCTCACCAGCCCCGACAACACGCCCGACCGCATCGCGCGCATGCTGGTGGCCGAAGGCCTGGCCGACGATTTCGAGATGGCCGTGGCCGAGCGCCTGTGCCAGCCCGAGGAGCGCGTGGTCAGCGGCATGCGCATCACGGCCGCGGCGCAGATGCGCTTTGCCGATCCGAACGTGGTGCTGCTCTGGCGCACGCGGCTGCGCGCGCCGCAGGTGCTGTTCGGCTTGCCGGATGCGAGCTTCGAGCAGCGCCATCCCGAGAAGGGCCTGATCACCAAGAACGAGGTGCGCGCCGTCTCGCTCGCGCGCATGCAGCTGCGCGCCGACAGCGTGGTGTGGGACATCGGCGCGGGCTCCGGCTCGGTCGGGCTGGAGGCCGCGCGGCTGTGCTGGCGCGGCCATGTCTACGCGATCGAGAAGAACGCGGACGACAGCGCCATCGTCGCGCGCAACCGCCAGGCCATGGGCATCAGCAACCACAGCCTGGTGCACGGCAAGGCGCCCGAGGGCCTGGCGGCCTGGGCCGATCCGGATGCGGTCTTCATCGGCGGCTCCGGCGGCGAGCTGGCAGAGCTCATCGCGCTGGTGCTGCGGCGCCTGCGGCCGGGCGGCTGGCTGGTGATGAACTTCGTGACCATCGAGAACCTCGCGGCTGCGGTCGAGGCGCTCAAGGCGCAGGGCGCGGCCTGGGACGTGCTGCAGCTGCAGGCCTCGCGCAGCAAGCCGATCCTGCACATGCACCGGCTCGCGGCCGAGAACCCGGTGTGGCTGGTCTGTGCGCAAGCAGGCGGTGTGGCATGACGGCACCCGGCATGCTCCACGGCGTATCGCTCGGCCCGGGCGATCCGGACCTGATCACGCGCCGCGCCTGGTCCCTGCTGACGCGCGCCGATGCGGTCTGGACCTACCCGGTGCGCAGCCTGCGCAAGGAAAGCTACGCGCTCGACATCGCGCTGCGCGCCGGCCTGTCGGCGCCCGCGCAGCACCAGGCGCTGCTGTTCCCGATGACCCACGACGCCGAGAAGCTCGCGCGCCACTGGCTGAAGGCCGCGGAGACCGTGCAGGCGCTGCTGGCCACCGGGCAGGACGTGCTGTTCCTGGTCGAGGGCGATGCCTCCACCTACGCGAGCTTCTGCTACCTGGCGCGCGTGCTGCGCGAGCTCGACCCGGCCGCGCGCATCGACGTGGTGCCCGGCGTCACCTCGTTCAACGCGGCCTGCGCGCGCCTGCAGCTGCCGCTCTCGGAGCAGGACGACACCGTGGCCATCGTGCCGGCGGCCTACGGCATTGCGGCGGTCGAGAAGATGCTGGACGACTTCGACACGCTGGTGCTCATGAAGGTCAAGCCGCTGCTCGACGACCTGATCGACCTGCTGGCGCGGCGCGGCCTGCTCGCGCACAGCCGCTTCATCGAAAAGGCCGGCTCGCCGGTCGAACGCATCGTGCACGACGTGGCCAGCCTGAAGGGCAGCAAGGTCAACTACTTGTCGCTGCTGCTGGTGAAGAACCCCGGCCGCGAACGCGGCGAACTGGTGCGCGGCTGCCGCAAGAAGACCAGCACCGAAATCGAAGAGGACAACCCGAATGACGAATGAAGCCGCACCCCGTGTGGTGCTTGTGGCCATCACCAAACATGGCGCGCAGCAGGCCGCCGGCCTGGCCCGCCAGCTGCCGGAGGCCAGCGTGTGCGTGGCGGACAAGTTCGCGCCGCTCATGGCCGGCTTGCCCAACCCGGTGCGCGCCTACGCGGGCGCCTTCCGCGACGAGATCGCAGCGCTGTTCGCGGACTTCGACCAGGTCGTGTTCTTCGTCTCGCTCGGTGCCGTGGTGCGGCTGATCGCGCCGCACCTCAAGAGCAAGGACGAGGACCCGGGCGTGCTGGTGGTGGACGACGCCGCGCAGTTCGTGATTCCGGTGCTCTCGGGCCACGTGGGTGGCGCCAACGCGATGGCCGAGCAGGTCGCTTCGCTGCTGGGCGCCACGCCGGTGCTGACCACCGCGTCGGACGTGGGCAAGACGATTCCGGTCGACATCCTCGGCCGCGAGCTCGGCTGGAAGGTGGAGGCACCCAAGATCAACATCACGCGCGTCTCGGCCCATGTGGTGAACGGCGAGCCGATTGCGGTGGTGCAGGAAGCGGGCAGCGCCGGCTGGTGGACCCGCCCCACGCCCCTGCCCGCCAACATCCACCGCTTCGCGCGCTTCGACGAGGTCGACCTCGCGCGCTTCAAGGCCGTGCTGTGGATCACGCAGGCCGAAGTCAGCGCCGAACGCTGGAGCGCGCTGGCCGAGCGGCTCGTCGTCTATCGGCCGCCGCTATGAGCACCATGCGCTACGCCATCGGCTTGGGCTGCGACCGCGGCACGCCGCAGGCCACGCTGCAGCAGGCGATCGACGAAGCGCTGGCCGGCATCGGCACGCAGCTCGCGCAGGTGGCGGCGGCAGCCAGCATCGACCTGAAGGCCGACGAACCGGGCCTGCTGGCACTGGCCGCGGCCCACGGCTGGGCGTTGCGCTTCTACTCTGCCGCGCAGCTGGCAGAAGTGCCCGTGCCGCATCCGTCGGAAACGGTGCGCCGCCACACCGGCACGCCTTCGGTCAGCGAGGCGGCCGCGCTGCTGGCCGGCGGCGGCCTGCCGATGGCGGCGCTGGTCGTCCCCAAGCACAAGCACCGCGGCGCCGACGGGCGCCACGCGACGGTCTCGATCGCGCGCATGTCCTGATGAACTCCAACCCTCACTCTCTCGAATGGAACCCGCAATGAACGCCTCCTCCACGCACACCACTTCCCACACCGGCGGCTTCGCCCATGCCGGCACGGCGCGCAGCCTGCTGCTGCAATTGGCCGGCGCCGCAGCGCTGGGCCTGTTCGTCCTGTACGGCGTCGCCTTTGCCGAAAGCCCGCTCGCGCACAACGCCGCGCACGACGTGCGCCACGTCACGGTCAAGCCCTGCCACTGAGCGCGGAGCGTCCCATGATCTTCCAACGACTGATCTGGTCCGCGCTGGCGGCGGCCGTGCTGGTGGGCAGCGTGCAGACCGGCGTGCAGCAGTGGCAGGCCACGCCGATCATCCAGGCGGCCGAAAGCTACGAATCGCAGAAGGCCGCGCCTGCAGGCCACGGCCATGACGCGGCGCATGCCCACGGCGCTGCCGCGGATGAAGTTCAATGGCAGCCCGAGGACGGCGCCGAGCGCAGCTTCTGGAGCTGGGTCGCCAACATGCTGCATGCCTTCAGCATGGCGCTGCTGGTGCTTGCGGCAATGGGCGTCTGCCTCTGGCGCGGCACGCGCATGCGCTCGCTGCCGCTGGCGCTGCTGGTGTCTGCCGCCGGCTGGCTGAGCTTTCACTTCTGGCCGTCGCTCGGGCTGCCGGCCGAGATCCCCGGCATGGATGCGGCCCGGCTGGGTTCGCGCCAGGGCTGGTGGGTGCTGGCCGCAGCCGGCGCGGCGCTGGCCTGCATCTCGCTCGCGGGCCTGCGCAGTGCCTTGCGCTGGCCCGCGGCTGCGGCCTGGCTCGCGCTGCCTTTCGTGGTGGGTGCGCCGCAGGCCGCAGGCGATCCTTTCGCGGGCTTCGGGCCCGAGGCACAGGCCGCGCTGCGGACGCTCGATGCGCGCTTCATCTGGGTGACCACCTGGATCTCGCTGAGCTTCTGGGCCTCGACGGGCGTGGCCTGCGGCCTGGCCTTCGAGCGCTGGCTGCGGCCGGTGCTGGCCGCTGCGTTCGGCAATTCGCGCACCGCGCCGGCACTGGAGGTGAATCCATGAGCGGCAAGATTTCATTGGTCGGCATCGGGCCCGGCCACCACGACCACATGACGGGCCGCGCGCTGGCCGCGATCGCCGAAGCCGACGTGGTGGTCGGCTACAGCACCTACATCAAGCTGGTGGCCGACCTGCTCGAGGGCAAGGAAGTGATCCGCAAGGGCATGACCGAGGAGCTCGACCGCGCGGTCAATGCGCTCGAATGTGCCCGCGAGGGCAAGAAGGTGGCGCTGATCTCCAGCGGCGATGCCGGCGTCTACGGCATGGCCGGCCCGACCTACGAGGTGCTGTTCCAGGCCGGCTGGACGCCGGACTCCGACATCGCCGTCGAGGTGGTGCCCGGCGCGTCGGCCATCAACGCCTGCGCGGCGCTGGTGGGCGCGCCGCTCACGCACGACTTCTGCTCGATCTCGCTGAGCGACCTGCTCACGCCCTGGCCCGTGATCGCGCGGCGGCTCGACGCGGTGGCGGCGGCCGACTTCGTGGTGGCTCTCTACAACCCGAAGAGCGGGCGGCGCACCCAGCAGATCGTGCAGGCGCAGCAGCTCTTCCTGCGGCACCGGCGGCCGGACACGCCGGTGGCGGTGGTCAAGTCGGCCTACCGCCGGCGCGAGCGCATCGAGTTCACCACGCTTGCCCACATGAGCGAGTGCGACATCGGCATGCTGACGACGGTGCTCATCGGCAACAGCCACACCTTCGTGCAGCACGGCCTCATGGTCACGCCGCGCGGCTATGCCAACAAGTACGACCTGGACGATGGCGGCAACACGCGCAGCGGCGAGAAGCCAGGCCGCTCGCTGTCGACCGGCCTGCTGGGCTGGATGGCCAACCTGCGCGCCGACCATGCCGAAGGCGCGAGCGCCGCCGCGCTGGCGGCGCAGCACCGCCTGCCCGTCGATTACATCGAGGCCGTGCTGGCCGCACCGGCCGAGGAAGAAGAAAGCCCCGCGGCCGCGCCGCTCGAGGAGACGCAGGAATGAGCGAGGTGGTCAAGCCCAAGATCGGCGGCTACAAGCGCCACCTGCTGGTCTGCACGGGACCGCGCTGCAGCCCCGACGGCGCCTCGCAGGACCTGTTCGACAGCCTGGGCGACAAGTTCAAGGCCGCGGGCCTGAACGAGGGTGCACTGCGCGTCAAGCGCAGCCGCGTCGGCTGCTTCGCGGCCTGCAAGGGCGGGCCGGTGATGTGCGTGCAGCCCGACGGCACCTGGTACTACAACGTCACGCCGGAGAACATGGACCGCATCCTGTCGCAGCACCTGGTGGGCGGCGTGGTGGTGGAAGACCTGGTGTTCCACCAGGGACCGGGCCTCGCGCCAGACACGGCCGCCTGAGGCGCTGCAGTCGCACGCCGGCTATTCGACAAAGAGCAGCGCCGGGCATTCGAGCGAGGCGCGCACGGCCTGCACGAACTCGGCCGCCAGCTGGCCGTCGACCACGCGGTGGTCGAAGGAGGATGACAGGTTCATCATGCGGCGCGCGACCACGGCGCCATCCTTCATCACCGGGCGCTGCACGATGCGGTTGACGCCGACGATCGCCGCCTCGGGCGCATTGATGATCGGCGTGGACGCGATGCCGCCCAGCGCGCCGAGGCTGGTGACGGTAATGGTCGAGCCGCTCAGCTCGTCGCGCGTGGCGCGGCCCGCGCGCGCGGCCTCGGCCAGGCGCGCGATCTCGGTTGCGCTGGACCAGGGGTCGCGCGCTTCGGCGTGGCGCAGTACCGGCACCATGAGGCCCACGGCGGTCTGGGTCGCGATGCCGGCATGCACTGCGCCGTGGCGCGTGAGCACGCCGGTCTCGTCGTCGAAGCGGGCATTGACCTGCGGAAAGCGCGGCACCGCCAGCACGATGGCGCGCACCAGCAGCGGCAGCAGCGTCAGGTGCGCCCGCTCGCTGCCCCAGCGTTCGTTGAGCCGCGCGCGCAGCAGCTCCAGCTCGGTCACGTCGACTTCCTCGACGTAGGTGAAGTGCGGGATGCGGCGCATCGCATCCTGCATGCGCTGCGCGATGCGGCGGCGCACGCCGGTCACGGGCACGGCCTCCTCGTCGTGGCGCTCCGCGTAACGCGGCGGGCCCGGCGCCTGCGCGCCCTGCCTGCGGAGCAGCCAGGCGTCGAGGTCCTCGTGCAGGATGCGGCCGTCCGCGGCGCTGCCCGGCACCTGCTGCAGATCGATGCCGAGCACCGCGGCGCGATGGCGCACCGCGGGTGCGGCGAGCGGCTTGCCGGCCGATGAGGATATGCGCACGGCCGGAGCGGATGTCGCCGCAGCTGCTACCGCCGGTGCAGGTGCCGGCACGGGCGCGGACGCGCGTGCGTGCGCGGCCGGCACCTGCACCGCCTCACCCTGCGCCTCCACGTCGATCCGTATCAGCTCCGCGCCCACCGCGAGCTGCTGCCCCACTTCGCCGCCGAGCGCGAGCACCCGGCCCGCGACCGGCGAGGGAATCTCGACGGTGGCCTTGTCGGTCATCACGTCGGCCAGCACCTGGTCTTCCGCCACCGTGTCGCCGGGCTGCACGCGCCACGCCACCAGCTCCACCTCGGCAATGCCTTCGCCAAGGTCCGGCACCTTGATTGCATGCGTGGCCATTCAGTTCTCCATGACGCGGCGCATCGCCGCGCCGACGCGCGCCGGCCCCGGAAAGTAGGCCCACTCCTGCGCATGCGGATAGGGCGTGTCCCAGCCGGCCACGCGCTCGATCGGCGCCTCCAGGTGGTGGAAGCAATGCTCCTGCACCAGTGCCACCAGCTCGGCGCCGAAGCCGTTGGTGCGCGTGGCCTCGTGCACGATCACGCAGCGGCCGGTCTTCTTCACCGAGGCGACCAGCGTCTCCAGGTCCAGCGGCCACAGGCTGCGCAGGTCGATGATCTCGGCATCGATGCCGGTCTCGCGTGCGGCCGCTTCCGAGACGAACACCATGGTGCCGTAGCTGATCACCGTCAGGTCGGCGCCGGGGCGGAACACGGTGGCCGACTCCAGCGGCACCGTGTAGTAGCCCTCGGGCACCTCGCCGAGCGGATGCGCCGACCACGACACCAGCGGCCGCTCGTGGTGGCCGTCGAAGGGGCCGTTGTACAGCCGCTTGGGCTCCAGGAAGATGACGGGGTCGTCGTTCTCGATCGAGGCGATCAGGAGGCCCTTGGCATCGCGCGGATTGGAAGGCATCACCGTGCGCAGCCCGCAGACGTGCGTGAACAGCGCCTCGGGACTCTGGCTGTGCGTCTGGCCGCCGTAGATGCCGCCGCCGCAGGGCATGCGGATGGTGATCGGCGCGGTGAAGTCGCCGGCCGAGCGGTAGCGCAGGCGCGCCGCCTCGGACACGATCTGGTCGTAGGCCGGATAGACGTAGTCGGCAAACTGCACTTCCACCACCGGGCGCAGGCCGTAGGCGCCCATGCCGATGGCCGAGCCGACGATGCCGCCCTCGTTGATCGGCGCATCGAACACGCGCGAGCGGCCGTACTTGGCCTGCAGGCCTTCGGTGCAGCGGAACACGCCGCCGAAGTAGCCCACGTCCTGGCCATAGATGATCACGTTGTCGTCGCGCTCGAGCATCACGTCCATGGCGGAGCGCAGGGCCTGGATCATGGTCATCGAGGCCATGGCGTCAGCCCTCGGACGCGAGCTGCTCGCGCTGCCGCTTCAGGTGCTCGGGCATTTCCTTGTAGACGTCCTCGAACATGGTCGCGGCGCCGGCGACGTGGCCGTCGGCCATGGAGCCGAAGCGCTCGGCCTCCTTCAGCGCGGTGTTCACCTGCGCCTCCAGGTCGGCCTGCGTCTGCTCGTGCTCCTGCTGCGACCAGGCGCCGATGGACCTCAGGTGCTGCGCCAGGCGCGGGATCGGATCGCCCAGCGGAAAATGCGCCCAGTCGTCGGCCGGACGGTAGCGCGAGGGATCGTCCGAGGTCGAGTGCGCGCCGGCGCGATAGGTCACCCATTCGATCAGCGTCGGCCCGAGGTTGCTGCGGGCGCGCTCGGCGGCCCAGCGCGAGGCCGCCAGCACCGCGAGAAAGTCGTTGCCGTCGACGCGCAGCGATGCGATGCCGCAGCCCACGCCCCGCGCCGCGAAGGTGGTGGCCTCGCCGCCGGCAATCGCCTGGAAGGTCGAGATCGCCCACTGGTTGTTGACCACGTTGAGGATCACCGGCGCGCGGTACACGTGCGCGAAGGTCAGCGCCGTGTGGAAGTCCGACTCGGCGGTGGCGCCGTCGCCGATCCATCCCGAGGCAATGCGCGTGTCGCCCTTGATCGCCGAGGCCATGCCCCAGCCCACCGCCTGGATGAACTGCGTGGCCAGGTTGCCCGAGATCGAGAAGAAGCCGGCCCGCTTCATCGAATAGCACACCGGCAGCTGCCGTCCCTTGAGCGGATCGCGCTCGTTGGACATCAGCTCGCAGATCAGCTCGAGCAGCGTCACGTCGTCGCGCGCCAGCAGCAGGCCCTGCTGGCGGTAGGTGGGAAAGCACATGTCGCCCTGCTGCAGCACCAGCGCGTGGCCGGTGGCAATGGCCTCTTCGCCAAGGCACTGGATGTAGAACGATATTTTTTTCTGCCGCTGCGCGATCAGCATGCGGGCGTCGAAGGCGCGTGTCTTCATCATCGCGCGCAGGCCGCGGCGCAGCAGCTCGGGGTCGGCCTCGGGCGCCCACGGGCCGACTGCGCGGCCCTCGTCGTCGAGCACGCGCACCAGTGTGTAGGCCAGGTCGCTGGTGTCGGCCGGCGACGCGTCGACCGGGGGTTTTCGCACCTCGCCGGCGCGCGACAGGTGGAGATAGGAAAAGTCCGTCTCATGCCCCGGCCGCCCGGTGGGCTCCGGCACATGCAGACGAAGAGATACGCCCTGGCTCATCGCGTTGTCTCCGCGCTCGATGGAATCGCTCGCCAGCAAAGCCTAGCGAATTTCAGGCGGGAGCGCAGCCGGTCAAGCGCGTATTTTTTCTTGCGGGCGCGTCAGTCCTCGGCGTCGAAGAAAGCGAGCTTGCGCGCACGGGGCAATGCCTTGACCCTGATCTCCGCCCGCAGCGCGGCGCCCTTGTCGGGATAGGCGCGCGCTGCAAGCACGCGCAGCGGAGGACGCGCGCGCGTGAACTTGGCGCCGAGTCCGAACACATGCTGGAAGAAGCGCTGCTCCACGTCGAGCGCGATCCCTGCGTAGTACACGCCGCCTTCGCACTCCAGGAGATAGAGCCAGTAGGGCACGGGATCGGGGTCGGGCAGGGATCGGGGCATGGCGCGGATTGTGCAGCCGCAGCCGCCCTTCGCTGGAGTCGGCTTTGGCAAAGCGGCGAGGGGAACGCGCATTTGCGGGCGTACAGTGGGTGGCCGAGCCCACGCCCACGGCGGTTGCCGGAACGCTGTCGGGCTCTCCACGAATGGAGGTTGAACATGGCCCAGCATGCAATTACCGCTGTTCACTTCAGCGACGGAAAGATCGATCTCGTCGCGATTCACCCGGTGGTGGAGCAGGAGTTCGGCTCGACCGAATTCGCGCTTGGCGCGGCACGGCGCATCGGCATCGGCGAATGCGTGGAGCTCCTCGCCGCCGGCGAGGAAGTGTGCCTTGCACGGCGCACCGAAAGCCATGCCTGGGAGGTGGTTTGCGATGTCCAGCTCCTGCCGGGCGGCGCCGGCATCACCGGCGTCGACGTCGTGGGCCACCCCAACGATGCGCTGCACGAACTTCCTGCGTGGGACTGAGGGCGCAGCGGGCGAGCTATATTGCGCGCTCAGCAACAGACAGAGAAGAAATCACCATGGCAAAAGCCTACTGGGTCAGCGCGTACCGTGCCGTCAACGACGCCGACAAACTCGCGGCCTACGCAAAACTGGCCGGCCCGGCCATCACCGCCGGCGGCGGCCGCTTTCTTGCGCGCGGCCTGCCCGCCGAGGTCTACGAGTTCGGCCTGTCCCAACGCACCGTGCTGATCGAGTTCGACAGCGTCGAGCAGGCCAGGGCCGTGCACGACAGCCCCGACTACCAGGCCGCGCTTGACGCGCTGGGCGACGGCGCGGAACGGGACCTGCGGATCATCGAAGGGGTCTGAGACATCCAGGGGATCGGGCTCTCAGGGCATGTCCGGTGCCCTGGCTTTCACCGGCTGCGCTCGCCGTCGCGCACGGATTCGATTGCGCCGTTGTAGATGCGCACGACGCCAAGGAATGCACCGCGACCGCGGTCGTATGTCCATTCCTCCATGGGAACGCACTGGTTCGCAAGAATCGCCTGGGGACTGCCCGCGCGGTAGGGCGTCACGATCCAGCCGAGCTGCAGCATCGGCACGCAGACGCTCTGGCGATAGATCGGCTCGCCGCATTTCTGAAGCAGCGACACGGGCGAATCGCCCTTGCCCACGAGCGAACCGTTGCAGCCCATCGACTGGGAAGCTTCGGCGGACGGAACAAGGATGGCCATGAACGCCGCCGCGAGCCAAAGGCTCCAGTGGTGGGGGTGAGAACTTTTTGAGAGAAGCTCAGGCATTGTCCGTGCGCGCCATGCGCGGTGCATCGAAGCGCGCAGGCGCCTGCGGCAAGCCGGCCAGGTCCGCGCGGGCAAACTGGAAGCAGTCGATCCCGGCAGGAAGCACGACGCCCGTCTGCGCCGAGCTGGTCCAGATGTGCGAGCTGATCGACACGGAATTCGGGTCATCGAACGCCCCGCGAGAGATCCCGCGGTACTCGGGCCAGCGCTCGAACGTGAGCGTGAGCGTGGTGCCGCATCGGGGGCAGAAGTGGACATGCACCTGCCTCGAACTGCTTTCCGATTTGTGCGAGTACCTTGCCATCGGCTCGCCCGAGAACTGGACCGCGTCCACCGGATACATCGACTCCGCGTATGAGGTCGAACCCGTCACCCGCTGGCAGAACCTGCAGTGGCATTGCAAGGTGCGCATGGGCTCGCCCAGGGCGACGAAGCGCACGGCCCCGCACAGGCACCCTCCATCACGTCGAGTCGTCACGCCGATCGCCTCCTGTGCCAATGCCGCGGATAAGGTGCCATGGGATGCAATGCCTGGCAGTCAGTCCTGCTGCCGGAGGATCTTCTCCATCTTCCTGCCCTTCGCGAGCTCGTCGACCAGCTTGTCCAGGTAGCGGATCTTCTGCATCAGCGGATCGTCGACTTCCTCGACGCGGACGCCGCAGACCACGCCCTTGATCAATGCGCTGTTCGGATTCATGGCCGGAGCCTCCGCAAAGAAGGCCTCGAAATCCTTCCCCTGTTCGATCTGCCGCGCGAGGCCCGCCTGGTCATAGCCGGTCAGCCAGCGAATGATCTGATCCACTTCTTCCTTCGTCCGGTTCTTGCGTTCGGCCTTCTGGACGTACATCGGATAGACCTTCGCAAACGCCATCGCGAAAATTCGATGCTGAGGCATGGCCGCTCTCAAGCCTTCGGCAGGCGCCGCCTTGCCTTGACCGCCGACGCCAGGCCCTCGAGCACCGGCACCGTCTGGGCAAAGCCGATGCAGGCATCGGTGATCGAGACGCCGTGCTTCAGCGCCGCGCCGGGCTTCAGGTCCTGCCGGCCTTCCTCGAGATGGCTCTCGATCATGAGGCCCGTGATGCGCCGCTCGCCGGCCGCGATCTGCGCCGCCACGTCTTCGGCGACCACGATCTGCCGCTGGTGCTGCTTGCTGCTGTTGCCGTGCGACACGTCGATCATCACCTGCGGCCGCAGGCCGTTCGCCAGCAGCGCCTCGCAGCTCGAAGCCACATCCGCGGCCGAATAGTTGGGCGCCTTGCCGCCGCGCAGGATCACATGGCAGTCGTCGTTGCCGCGCGTCTCGAAGATCGCCGCCATGCCCATCTTGGTCATGCCCATGAAGGCATGCGGCGCACGCGCTGCGAGGATCGCGTCGGCCGCAACCTTCACGCTGCCGTCGGTGCCGTTCTTGAAGCCCACCGGGCAGCTCAGGCCCGACGCCAGCTGCCGATGGCTCTGGCTCTCGGTGGTGCGGGCGCCGATGGCACCCCAGGCGATCAGGTCGGCAATGAACTGCGGGCTCAGCAGGTCGAGGAACTCGGTGCCGGTCGGCAGGCCCAGCGTGGTCAGCTCGAGCAGCAGGCGCCGCGCGCGCTCCAGCCCCTCGTTGATCGCGAAGCTGCCGTCCAGGTGCGGGTCGTTGATGTAGCCCTTCCAGCCCACGGTGGTGCGCGGCTTCTCGAAATAGGCACGCATCACGATCAGGAGGTCGTCCTGCAGCGAGTCGGCGACGGTCTTCAGGCGCTGCGCGTATTCGATGGCCTGGTCGTGGTCATGGATGGAGCATGGCCCAACCACCACGACCAGCCGGTCGTCGCGGCCGTGCAGCACGTCGGCGATGGCCGCGCGGCTGCCTTCGACCAGCGCCAGCGTGTTGTCGCGCACGGGCACGCGCTCCTGCAGCAAGGCAGGGGTGATGAGCGGACGGACCGCGCCGATGCGCACGTCGTCGATGCGGGTGGTGTCGAGCGTGCTGTCGCGAGAGCCGATCTCGGCATCGTGGAGAGGGTCGTCGAGGCGGGGCATGGTGGTGGCTGTGGTTTCGAACGGAGCTTGGCGGATTGTCCTCTTCCACAAGTACCTTAACCGCGCGGGTCGCTTCGCGGCGAACGGGCCTGCGCCCCGCTGGCCGCACCCAGGCTCTGTGCAATGAATGCCGCAAAGGGCTTGATGTCGCCCTGGCCGCTTGCTGAGTTCAGCGCGGCCATATAGCGATCGCGATCTTCGAGGCGCAACACCGTCCAGGGGAACCCGCCCGAGGCCAGCATGGCGTTCATGAGGAAGCGCCCGAGCCGCCCATTGCCGTCCATGTATGGATGAATGAAGACGAACATGAAATGGCCCAGCACCGCGCGCACGGCGGCCGAGGGCTCGTCGCGCAGCAACTCGAACAGGACCGGCATCATCTCGCGCACCGCTTCGCGCGGGGGCGGCACGTGCTGCGCGTTGCGGATGTAGACCTGATGGCCCCGGTAGCCCGCGAGATCCGATGCCGCGAGGAGGCCTGCGGTCACGCTGGGCGAGAACATCGCCCGGAACCAGGCACCGTGGTCGCCCTTGAGAACGTTCCCGGCGTTCGCGCCCGCGAAGATACTCTGGATGGACGCCTTGACCTCGTTGTGCGCAAGCCAATAGCCGTGCGCCGCCATCGCATCCCGGGATTGGTGGTCCTGCTCGTGGATGTCCTCGTTCCAGTCTCCGTTCGCGACGCGGCGAATCAGTTCCGGCGTGACTCTGTAGCCTTCGATGGACAGCGAGTGATAGGCATCGGTGACATAGGCGTCTTCGACCGCGCGCATGTATGCGGCAACGTCGTCAGGCCGGCCCGGCTCCTTCAGCGGGAAGGCGCTCGCCGCATCGTCGCGCATCGAGGCCCACATGAGCCGCAATCTGGAAACATAGGGGGACTCGATGCGGTCGCCCGGAACAATTCGCAGAGGGGTTTCGAATGGATTGGCCTCGGTGACCTGATTGCCCAAGGCCCGCATGAAACCGACGATGTCATCCGCGATCGCGTCCCGGCCCACCGCGCGGAACGCACCGGCGAGGCGGCCGGCAACCGTGCCGTGGTTGCCTTCCGCAAGCACGCGGCTCAGCTCGGACGCGTCGCTGATGGACAGCAGCGCGACTTGCGCGTCCTCGGCGGAGGCCCTGAAGAAGTTCTCCGGCACTTTCAGGAGCGCCTGGGCCAGTGTCATCGTACGGAGATTGCCGACGCTGTCGCGCCGGTCGGCCGCTGGAAAATCCCTCGCCTGGTAGTCCATGAGCGAGAACCCGTTCGGCAAGTCGAGCACGCCGTTCTTGCCCAGTGGCGCATGCACGACGACCTGCTTGGGCAGCAAGGTCGTCCCGGCGTGCAGTTTCAGCGAATATTCCGCCGACACGCACCAGTCGGAGCCGAATCGGGCGTTGCAGTAGGCGGCAATGAAGTCCTTCATCCCCGCGATCCACGGCGTCGTGTCACCAGCCTTGGCGGAAGGGCTGGCGGACATGTACCAACCCTGGATCACCGGCTGGAGAAACCCCGCGCCCACCAACGCTTCGCGATCCGCGCGAGAGAACTCGCCCGTATTGAAGACACTCCGGCCTTGCTCCTGCAAGGTCCGCAGTGCTTCCAGGGCGGTGGCGAGCCGCCGCTGCGCCGGGGTGGCTGTACGAACGGCGACGGGAGTTGCCATGTGCAGGGTCTCGCTTTGCTGGCGGCAGCTGGTAGTCGATTGCCAGGTTCTTTTGCCAGTTGATTGCTAGATTTTATTGCAAATTCATTGCTAGACTATCTTGCAAAGCCCACACTCACTCCACCGTCACGCTCTTTGCCAGGTTGCGCGGCTTGTCGACATCGGTGCCGCGCGCGCAGGCCGTGTGGTAGGCCAGCAACTGCAGCGGCACCACGTGCAGCAGCGGCGAGAGCGCGCCGTAGTGCTCGGGCATGCGGATCACGTGCAGGCCTTCGCTGCCCTTGATCCTGGTGTCGCCGTCGGCCAGCACGTAGAGCACGCCGCCGCGCGCGCGCACTTCCTGCAGGTTGCTCTTGAGCTTTTCGAGCAGGGTGTCGTTGGGCGCCACGGCCACCACGGGCATCTCGCTGGTCACCAGCGCGAGCGGGCCGTGCTTGAGTTCGCCGGCGGCGTACGCCTCGGCGTGGATGTAGGTCACTTCCTTGAGCTTGAGCGCGCCTTCGAGCGCGATCGGATAGTGCAGGCCGCGGCCGAGGAACAGCGCGTTGTCCTTGCGCGCGAAGTCTTCGGCCCAGCCGATGATCTGCGGCTCGAGCGCGAGCACCGATTGCAGCGCGACGGGCAGGTGCCGCATCTCCTTCAGGTAGCGCGCCTCGTCGGCTTCGCTCAGGCGCCCCTTGGTGTGCGCGATGGCGACCGTCAGCAGGAACAGGCCGGCCAGCTGCGTGGTGAAGGCCTTGGTCGAGGCCACGCCAATTTCCACCCCGGCGCGCGTGATGTAGGCCAGCTTGCATTCGCGCACCATGGCGCTGGTGGCCACGTTGCAGATGGTCAGCGTCTGTTCCATGCCAAGCGAGCGCGCATGCTTCAAGGCGGCCAGCGTGTCGGCCGTTTCGCCCGATTGGCTGATGGTGACCACCAGCGTCTTCGGATCGGGCACCGAATCGCGGTAGCGGTATTCGCTCGCGATCTCGACCTGCGTCGAGATCTTCGCGATGCTCTCGAGCCAGTACTTGGCGGTGCAGCCGCTGTAGTAGCTGGTGCCGCAGGCCAGGATGAGGATCTTGTCGATGTCCTTGAACACGCGGTGCGCGCTGGCACCGGTGGCGCCGTCCTGCCCGACGCCGTCGAACAGCTCGGGCACGATGCCGGCCACGCCCTCGAGCGTGTCGCCGATGGCGCGCGGCTGCTCGAAGATCTCCTTCTGCATGTAGTGGCGGTACGGGCCGAGCTCGGCCGCGCCGCTGTGCGCCTGCACGGTGCGCACCTGGCGCTGCACGGGCTTGTGGTGGCGGTCGACGATCCAGTACTTGCCGGGCTGCAGGTCGACCACGTCGCCTTCCTCGAGATAGACGATCTGGTCGGTCACGCCGGCCAGCGCCATGGCGTCGCTCGCGAGGAAGTTCTCGCCGCCCTCCTTGCCCGCGCCCAGGATCAGCGGCGAGCCGGCGCGCGCACCCACCACGCGCTGCGGCTCGTCGCGGCACATCACGGCAATGGCATAGGCGCCGTGCAGCTGCAGCACCGCGGCCTTCACGGCCTCGAACAGGTCGCCGTCGTAGAGGCTGTCGACGAGGTGGGCGATGACCTCGGTGTCGGTCTGGCTCTCGAACACGTAGCCCTTGGCCTCGAGCGCCGCGCGCAGGGTTTCGTGGTTTTCGATGATGCCGTTGTGCACCAGCGCGATGCGGCCTGGCCGCGCGCCCTGCGCGTCGGCGCCCGGGCCGTGGCTGAAGTGCGGATGGGCGTTGTGCACGGCAGGCGCGCCGTGCGTGGCCCAGCGCGTGTGGGCGATGCCGGTCAGGCCTTCGACATGGTCTTCGCGCACCTGCGTGACGAGGTCCGCCACGCGCGAGGTGGTGCGCGCCCGCGTGAGGCCGCCCGCATGGACCGCCACGCCGCAGGAGTCGTAGCCGCGGTATTCGAGCCTTTGCAGGCCCTGGACCAGGACCGGAACGATGTTGCGATGGGACGCTGCGCCGACGATGCCGCACATGGTGAGCTGCCTTTAATCTGGAGAAGAGGCTCGATGGTAGGAAGCGGATGAAAAAATATGCGGTCGAAATTCGATGGATTTCGAACTTTTCTTTCATCGACTCAGGTAGTTGGATTTTTATTCCATAATCCCATTGAATATGGAACCATTTTCCCCCGATGCAATAGACCTCCGCCTGCTCGACGCGCTCCAGCGCGATGCCTCGCAGACCAACCAGCGGCTGGCCGCCGAGGTCGGCATCTCGCCGCCCACCTGCCTGCGCCGCGTGCAACGCCTGCGGCAGGAGCGGCTGATCGAGCGCCAGGTCGCACTGCTCTCGCCCGACCGGCTTGCGGCGGTGCTGGGCCACGGCCTGCAGGCGGTGGTCGAGATTTCGCTGGACCGGCAGGACGCCGCGGCCCTCGATGCCTTCGAGGCCCGCGTGATCGCCGACGACGCCGTGCAGCAATGCTGGCGCGTCTCGCCGGGGCCGGACTTCGTGCTGGTGGTGGCGGCGCGCGACATGCCGGACTACAGCGCCCTGGCGCAGCGCCTGTTCACGGCCGACGGCAATGTGCGCAACGTCAAGGCCTTCTTCAGCCTGAAGCGCGCGAAGTTCGATCCCAGGGTGCCGCTCACGCCCTGAGGCGCCACGGCAGGCGCCCTTCGATCAGGCCTTCGGCTGCTTCTGCGGCCGCTTCCAGTTCGCAAAACTGACCTGCTTGCCGCGCGCCACCGTGAGCGCGCCGGGCTCGGTCGACTTGTTCACCGTCGAGCCGCCGCCGATGGTGCCGCCCGCGCCAATGGTGACCGGCGCCACCAGCACGCAGTTGCTGCCCACGTGCACGTCGTCCTCGATGACGGTGCGGTGCTTGTTGGCGCCGTCGTAGTTGGCCGTGATGCTGCCCGCGCCGTAATTGACGCGCCGGCCCACGCTGGCATCGCCCAGGTAGGCCAGGTGATTGGCCTTGGCGCCCTCGGCCAGGGTCGAGTTCTTGACCTCGACGAAGTTGCCGATGTGCACCTCGGCGCCCAGCTGCGCGCCCGGCCGCAGCCGCGCGAAGGGGCCGACCAGCGCCCTTTCGCCCACGGTCACGCCGGCCTTCTCGCCGTCGATGTGGGTGAAGGGATGGATCACCGCACCGGCCTCGATGCGCGCATTGGCAATCACGCAATTGGCGCCGACGCGCACGCCCTCGCCCAGGAACACCGAACCTTCGAACACGCAGTTGACGTCGATCTCGACGTCGGCCTCGCAGGCCAGCGCGCCGCGCAGGTCGAAGCGCGCGGGATCGGCCAGCCGCACGCCTTGCGCCATCAGCGCTTCGGCCTGCCGCAGCTGCCAGGCGCGCTCCAGCGCCGCCAGCTGCGCGGGGCTGTTGATGCCGGCGACCTGGAGCGCATCGTCGATGACATGCGCGACCACGGGCACGCCGTCGGCCGCGGCCAGCTTGACGATGTCGGTGAGGTAGTACTCGCCCTGGGCGTTGCGGTTGTCCAGCCGCGAGAGCCAGCCCTTGAGCAGCGCGGCGGGCACGGCCATCACACCGCTGTAGATCTCGCGGATGCCGCGCTGCGCCTCGGTCGCGTCCTTCTGCTCGACGATGGCCTTGACCTCGCCGCCCGCCTGCCCTTCGGCACGCACGATGCGCCCGTAGCCGGTGGGATCGTCGAACTCGATGGTCAGCAGCGCGAGCCGCCGGCCGCCGCTGGCGGCGATCAGCGCGCGCAGCGTGTCCTCGCCGATCAGCGGCACGTCGCCCGACAGCACCAGCACCGTGCCGTCGTCGGGCAGGAGCGGCGCCGCCTGCTGCACCGCGTGGCCGGTGCCCAGCTGCGGCTCCTGCCGCGCAAACTGCAAGGCGGCGCCGATGGCGTTGCCGGCCATGGCGGCCTCGACCTCGGCCGCGCCGTGGCCGGTCACCACCACCACGTGGCGCGCGCCGATGCGCGCGGCGGTATCGGTCACGTGCCCGAGCAGCGCGCGTCCGGCCAAACGGTGCAACACTTTGGGCAGCCTGCTTTTCATGCGCGTGCCCTTGCCGGCCGCCATGATGACGACGTCGACCGGTCCCTGGTTGTCTTGCGGCATCTGATTCATGCTTCTTTCTACCCCAATGCGTTGCGCCAAGTTGGCGCGGATTATCGGCGCGCTGCTGGCGGCGGCCGCGCTCGCGGGCTGCAGCACGGTCAGGCTGGCCTACAACAACCTGCCCGAGGTGAGCTACTGGTGGCTCGACACCTACCTCGATTTCGACGGCGCGCAGACGCCCAAGGTGCGCGACGAGCTCGCACAGCTGCTGACCTGGCACCGCCAGAACGAGCTGCCGCGCATTGCCAGCCTGCTGCAGGAAGCCCAGGCCCTGGCGCCGCACGACGTGACCGCGGCCCAGGCCTGCCGCATGGCGGACCAGATCCGCGAGCGCCTGCTGGCGGTCGCCGAGCGCGCCGAGCCGGCGGGCACCGAGCTGGCATTGAGCCTGACCGCGGCGCAGCTGCAGCAGCTCGAGCGCAAGTACGCGAAGAACAATGCCGACTATCGCAAGGAATGGCTCGAACGCAGCGCCGCCGATGTGCAGGAGAAGCGCTACGACCGCTTCCTCGACCGGCTGGAGGATTTCTATGGCCGGCTGAGCCCGGAGCAGCGCGAGCTGCTGCGGCGGCAGGTGGCGCAATCGGTGTTCGATCCGCGGCTGGCCGATGCCGAGCGCCGCCAGCGCCAGCAGGAGGCGCTGCAGCTCTTGCGCGGCTTCAATGCCGCCAAACCCTCCGCGGCCGAGGCGCGCGCGGCCATCCATGCCTACGTGATGCGCATCGCCGAGCCGCCGCCCGGCCCCTGGCACGATCACCAGCAGGCCCTGCTGCAGGAAGGCTGCCGCAACCTGGCCGCGCTGCACAACACCGCCAGCGCCGCCCAGCGGGAGCAGGCGGTGCGCCGGCTGCAGGCCTACCACGACGACCTGCGGCAGCTGGTGGCCGCGCGCTAGCACGGTCGCCGGGCAGCTGCTAGATCAGCGGCGTCGGCCGCATCGGGCGCTCGAAGTAGTCTCCCAGCGCCTCGAGCGCGCGAGGCTCCAGGATGCGCAGCCAGCCGGCGTCGAGCTTGTAGAGCCCCAGGCTCTGCAGCCGGCGCAGCGTCTTGTTGGTATGCACCAGCGACAGCCCCAGTGCATCGGCCAGGTGCTGCTGGCTGAACGGAAACTCGACCCAGCCGTCGCGCACCATGCCCACGCGCTGGGCCCGGCGGTACAGGTGCATCAGCAGCATGGCCACGCGCTCGGCCGCGTTGCGGCGGCCCGTGGTGACCAGGTTGTCGTCGACCAGCTTTTCCTCGCGCGCGGCCAGCCAGGTGATGTCGTAACCGAGCTTCGGCTGGGCATGGAACAGCTCCCAGAGCCGGCCGCGCGGAAACACGCAGAGCGTGGCCTCGCTCGCGGCCTCCACGCCGTGCGTGTGGCCGTCGGCAAACTCGTCCTGCAGGCCGATGAAGTCGCCGGGCAGCAGAAAGCTCAGTATCTGGCGCCGGCCGTCGCTCAGCGTCTTGTAGCGAAAGGCCCATCCGGCATAGAGCGTGAACAGCTCGGCGCTCGGCCGGTGCTCGTCGATGATGGTGGCGCCGGCGGCGACGCGGCGGGAGCCGGCCCTGAAGGATGCGATGGCTTCGAGCTGTTGCGGCGCCACCGGCAGGAAGGCTTCCATCTTTCGCAGCGCGCAGCGCTCGCAGGGGTGGGGGCCCGCAGGGGGCGAGGCGGGGGGTGCATGGTCCTCGAATTTCACGCGCCACTATAGGCTTCGGACCTGTGTCTTTTGACATTTCGCGGGGCCCGGGAGATTCATACACTTCGCACGCCTTCCGCTTCCGAACGCATGACAGAAAAGCAAGCTCTCCACGAAGTCTTCTATTGCAGCATGCTCACGCCGGACCTGCCGCCGGCCACCGTGGGCTCGATCGTGACCCTGGCCCGCGCACGCAATGCCCAGTACGGCATCACCGGCCTGCTCGTCTTCGACGGCATGCGCTTTTGCCAGCACCTCGAAGGCCCGCATGGGGCGGTGGAGACGCTGATGCGCCGCATCGAACAGGACCGCCGGCACACCGACATCAAGATTTTCCGCCGCGGCCCGCTCGCGTCACGCCGCTACAGCGGCTTTGGCATGGGCCTGGCCGAAAGCGAAGGGCCCGACCTCATGGCCGGCATCCGTGCGCTGGACGGCGAAGCCGCGTTGGCGCACTTCCTGGCCCTGCGCCCCAGCTTCGACATCAACGGCTGAAAAAAGAAAAAGGCGGCCGAAGCCGCCCTTTGCGTCCATGGGAGGTCGAGCAGCGCTCAGGCTTGGTCCCACGAGTAGGTGGCACCGTAGCCGTCCCATGCTTCCATGACGATGCGCTGGCCCGCAGCCACGTTCAGCGATTCGCCCGGGGCCAGCACCAGGTCTTCGCTGGCGCTGGCGGACGTGGCGTCCGGCGTGACCCAGACCCGGCCCTGCTTGACCCGCAGCACGCTGGCCGACCGCGCCTTCAGGCTCATCGCCTCGCCGGGCGCGATCTGCCAGGCGCCGCGGCGCACGGCCGGCGGAACGGCCGAAGCGGTGCGGGTGGAAGACGGCAGGGAAGCAAGCGATTGGGTGGTGCAGACGGCGGTGGACATGATGAAACTCCTTGGGCGTTGCCGAAGTGCGATGACAAGACAGAGGCAATAGCGCAGTTCGGGAATGAATGATCGTTTCCATGGCGTTGGCAGTCCAATGAAAACGAGGTAGCCTACTGATTCCGAAATCGCATCAATGCTCCGATGCCGCCCACGCCCCCATCCATGCAGCATTCGCAAACCCACCTGCGCTCCCGCCCCATTTCCGCGGGGCACCTGCGCGCCTTCGAGGCGGTGGCGCGCCATCTCAACTTCCGCGCCGCCGCCGAAGAAATGGCGCTCACCCAGTCCGCCGTGAGCCGCCAGATCCAGTCGCTCGAGGAAGAAGTGGGCGTGGCGCTGTTCCTGCGCCACACGCGGGCGGTGGAGCTCACGAGCGCGGGGGCGCAGCTGCTGCTCGCGGTGCAGCAGTCGCTGCCGCGCATCGACACGGCGGTGCGCCAGATCCGCCAGAGCGCGGGGCGCAAGAGCGTGTCGCTCACCACCTTTGCGTCTTTCGCATCGATGTGGCTGATCCCGCGGCTCGAGGCCTTCCAGCGCGACAACCCCGAGATCGACATCCGCATCGACGCCAGCGACGTGGCGGTCGACCTGGAGGTGGCGGACGTCGACATCGCGCTGCGCTACGGCACGCGCGAGGTCATGCCGCCCAACGCCGTGCGCCTGTTCGGCGAAACGCTCACGCCCGTGGCGAGCCCCTGGCTGCTCAAGAGCAGCCCGCCCATCAAGACGCCCGCCGACATCACCGGCTTCACGCTGATCGAGGCTGGCGACGCGCACCGCACGCACCTCGAATGGCTGACCTGGCGGCGCTGGTTCGAGGTCAACGGCCTGGAACGCGCGCAGCCCAGGCGCTGGCTCTATTTCAACTACGCCTACCAGATGGTGCAGGCCGCGCTCACCGGCCAGGGCGTGACGCTGGCGCGCAGCTCGCTCATCGCCGAAAGCCTGGCCAACGGCGACCTGGTGGAGGTGCTGCCGCAGCACCGCATGGATTCGCCGATGGGCTACTGGCTCATTGCCGGGCCGCGCAATGCGCTGCGGCCCGAGATCAAGGCCTTCTGGGACTGGCTGCAGGTGCAGGCCATCACCACGCGCGAGACCATCGGCGAGGTGCCCGATCCGGACACCGTCGACAACATCGACTGAGCCCCTTCAGCTGGTTGGCCAGACCACGCCGTTGTCGTTGAGGATCGCGTCCAGCGGCAAATCGTGCGCCTCGGGCTCGAAGTCTTCGAGGAAACCGTTGGTGAAGCCCAGCCCCACCGTGAACGGGCGCGGCTCCAGCGCCGCCAGCGTGCGGTCGTAGAAGCCGCCGCCGTAGCCCAGCCGGTAGCCGCCGGCGCTGTAGCCCACGCAGGGCACGAACAGCAGCGTGGGCACGATCAGCTCGGTGTCCTTGGGCTTGGGAATGCCGTAGGCGTCTTCTTCCATCTGGCAGCCCGGGTACCAGGCATGGAAGGTCAGCGTCTTGTGGACCTTGTTCATCACCGGCAAGCCGAT
>Ga0157373_10000752_pt1 | contig 25143 bp, 23 predicted proteins | sample C65metaG_FD_113460 | JGI IMG/M metagenome (GOLD analysis project Ga0157373, IMG submission 113460) | Corn rhizosphere microbial communities from Kellogg Biological Station, Michigan, USA - C6-5 metaG | ecosystem: Host-associated > Plants > Roots > Rhizosphere > Soil | place: USA: Michigan... | reverse complement strand
TGGTGAACGAAATCACCATCACCGAAACATACACGGTGGAGGCGAGTGCGGGGGCGGAAACTACGGCGGCATCCAGCTTGATGGAGCGTGCCAGGATAGGCAGCAGCGCGCCCAGAACAGTGGCGGAAAACACCTGCACGATCAGTGCGCAGGAAACTGCTACAGCCAGGTGGAGGAAATCGAAGCCTGCGCCCGTGGTCTCCTGCAGGTGCGGCAGGACAAAGGCGATGAAAAGGGACATGGCCAATCCCAGGGACAGCCCCAGAAACAACCCGGTACGTGCCTCCTTCCAGGCGATTCTTAAAGCATTTCCAGCGCTGATCTCCCCCAGCGCCATGGCGCGGATGACCATGCTCGCCGCCTGTCCGCCGGAGTTTCCTCCAGCCGCCACCACCATGGGCAGGAAAAGTGATAGAACGAATGCTTCGGAAAGCGTTTCGCTGAATTGATACATTACGAAGCCGGAGCCGATCGAGACAAAGGCGAGCCCCACGAGCCATGCCACGCGGCGGCGGTAGTGCAGGGCCACCTTGGTATTGAGGTAGGTTTCATCGGAGTGTTCACCACCGATACCGGAGAGTTTTTCAAAGTCTTCCGTGGATTCCTCCTGGAGGATTTCCAGAGCATCATCGTAGGTAATGACGCCTAACAGGCGATGTGCCTCATCCACCACCGGCAGTACAATGAGGTCATACTTGGAAAGCATCCGCGCCGCCTCTTCCTGGTCCACGGTGGCGAGCACGAATTCATCCGCCTCTTCCATGATGTCCCGGATGGGCGTGTCCCACGTATTGAATGCCAGATCGCGCAGGCGGATTTTTCCCACCAGCCGCCCTTCCGCATCCACTACGAAGATGCGCGCCAGCGTTTCAGCATCCTCACGATCCCGTTTCATCACGGTGATGGCCTGTTTCACCGTCATGTCTGCGGTGATCCGGCCAATGTGGGTGGTCATCCGCCCGCCTGCTGTATCCTCATCGTAGCGCAGGAGATTGCGCGTCAGCTCCTTGTCGCGCGGACCCAGCAGGCTGAAAAAACGCACCTGCGCCTCCTCACTGCATACTTGGAAGACGTCTACGCGGTCATCGTCCGAGAGATTGCCCAGCAGCACCCGGAGCTGGGCCGGCTTGAAGTGGTTCAGCGCTCCCTCGATGAGCGGGAAGGGGAGTTCCGCGATCAGGTCCGTGGCCATCTCCGGACCGATGGTTTTCAGAAAAAGATCCCGGTTCTGGTCGTCCAGGTCTTCGTAAAGGGCTGCCAAGTCCGCATAGTGGACTTCTGCAGCATTGGCCAGAATGGCAGAGCCATCGCCCGCCTCCAGCGCACGGCGCAGTTCCTCCATTGGATTTGTCTCCATTTCCTCGGCCACAGGCGGAGCGTGATGAACCAAAACCGGACGGGCAAGGAAAACGACGTTTTAAAACAAGAGCAGCACTGCGTATGCATCCTTCTTCTTTGGACGATTCCGCTCTTGCCCAACGCCCCGTTTTTCCAATGCTGCCCTGCGAAAATGTACGACGCGATCATCATCGGAGGCGGCCCAGGCGGCAGCACGGCGGGCAGTGCCCTGGCCAAGGCTGGGAAAAAGGTGCTCATTCTGGAGCGGGAGAGCTTCCCCCGCTTTCATGTGGGGGAATCCCTCATTCCCTACGGCAATGATGTTCTCAAGGAAATCGGCGCGTGGGACAAGATGATGAAGCTCGGCTTCATGGAAAAGCTCGGCGCGGAATTTGTGCTCGGGAATTCAAAGGCTGCCATCAATATCATTTTCGGCCGCTACCTGAAGCCAGGTTATGCACAGACATTCCAGGTGGAGCGCTCCCGTTTCGATCACATGCTGCTGGAGCATTCCGAATCGCTGGGCTGCGAAGTCTGGCAGGAAGCAAAGGTGAGCAAGGCGGAAGTCTCTGCCGATGGCGCCACCGTCATCTGCGAGCATGGCGGGCAGACCCACAAGCTTTCCTCACGATGGATCCTCGATGCCAGTGGCCGGGATGCCTTTTTGGGCAAGCAGATGAAACTGCCGAAAACAGATCTGGGGCTGCCAAAGAAATTCGCCACTTTCGCCCATTTCAAAGGAGTGAAACGGAATGATGCGCCCTCCCAGGGCCACATTACCATCGTCCGGCTGGATTTCGGCTGGTTCTGGATGATCCCGCTTGATGCGGAAAAAACCTCCATCGGCCTCGTGCAGACGCTGGAGCATTTCAAGGCCACCGGCCTCAGCCCGGAAGCGTGTTTCGAATATGTGGTTGCGAATTCCACGGAACTGCAAAAGCGCATGGCGAATGCCGAGCGGGTGAGTGACTACTCCTTTGCCGGGGATTACACCTACCGCCACCTTCAGAATGCCGGCCCATGCTGGCTGCTCATCGGGGATGCCGCTGGATTCATCGATCCCATTTTCTCCTCCGGCGTGATGCTGGCCATCAAGTCCGGCCACCTGGCCTCCCAGCAGGTGATCGCTGCGGACAAGACGGGCGGCACACTCAGTGAGGCTGCCCAGGCACGCTATACAAAGAAGGTGGGCAAGATGTGCCAAGTCTTCCTGAACATGATCCGGATGTTCTATGATAATCATTCCTTCGAGGTATTCATGACACCCCAGCCACCGCGTGGCATGGAGTGGGCCGTGAATAACCTGGTGGCGGGTAACACCCACCTCGGCTGGCGTTTGCAATTCCACGTCTGGCTTTTCTATCGTGTCTGCTGGTTGCAGCGGTTTTTCCGCATGGTCCCGAAGCTGGACCTCTCACAGCCGGAAGTGAAACCGGTGCCACAAGCCTGAGCAGCCTCACTCTTTTCTCCCATGAATTCAGACTCCCCGGAAATTGCTGATACCTATGATGTGGTGATCCTCGGCGGCGCACTATCAGGTGCCGCCACCGCAAATGTGCTGCTGAAGCGCAACCCGGGCATCCGCATTCTCATCATCGAGCGGACAGAACAGCTCTCCCGCCGGGTGGGGGAGGCCACCGTGGAGGTGAGCGCCTTCTTCATGGGGCGTGTGCTTGGCCTTACCCGTTACCTGAATGAAAACCACATTGCCAAGCAGGGCCTGCGTTTCTGGTTCAAGAACGAGGATGTGGAGAATGTATCCCACGCCAGTGAACTGGGCGCACGCTATCAGGTACGCCTTCCATCGTACCAACTGGATCGCGCCACCTTCGATGAAGAAGTACTGCGCCGCGCAAAGGTGGCTGGTGCTCAGATACTCCGCCCAGCCACCATCAAGAGCGTTGAATTGGTGGATGGTGGAGAGCAGGTCATCGAATTCAAGTATGAGGATGCGGTTCACACCGTAAAGGCACGCTGGGTGGTGGATGCCTCCGGGGTGGCGGCGCTGCTAGCCCGCAAAAATGGCTGGTGGCGGCGCAATACCGAGCATCCTACCGCTGCCGCATGGTCCCGCTGGAAGGGACTCAAGGATTGGGATGGCTTGGAACTCGCCCAAAAGTATCCGGAGTGGTCCAAGGTGATCCACGGTATCCGTGGCACCGCGACCAATCACATCATCGGCGATGGCTGGTGGAGCTGGTGGATTCCCCTCAAAGGTGGAGATACCAGCGTCGGAATCGTTTTCGATCAACGCATCGTCGATTGGCCGGAGGGTGGAAAGGTCGGAGAACGGCTGAAGGACTTCCTGATGGCGCACCCCGTGGCCCGGGAAATTCTGGAGGATGCCACCTATGATGAGGAGGATGTCCACTGGCGGCGGAATCTGGCCTACTACAGTACTACCTTTGCCGGAGACGGCTTTGTTCTCGTGGGGGATGCTGCCGCTTTCATGGATCCTTTCTATAGCCCGGGCATGGATTGGATTTCCTTTTCCACCACCAGCGCCGCTCACCTCATCACCCGCCAGCGCAAAGGCGAGTGCATGAAAGGAGCGGTGGCAAAGCACAATCGTGACTTCGCCATCTGCCACCGCCGTTGGTTCACAAGTGTTTACAAGGACAAGTATCACTACATGGGTGAGTTCGACCTCATGGCCTTGGCTTTCCGCCTGGATCTCAGCCTTTACTACTGGGGGGTGGTGGAACCTCCCTTCCGGGAAGGGGAAACCGCCCTCCACTCCCCGCCATTCTCTCCTCCCAGTGGAAAGGTTTTTGCCGGGCTGATGAGTTTATATAATAAGCGCTTCGCTGCCATTGCCGCCCGCCGCCGCCGCCTGGGGCTGCTGGGCCGCACCAATAAAGATCAGCGCTGCCTCATTCCCGGCTTCACCCTGGAGCGGAAGGATATGTTCCGCCTCTTCGGCATGCTGGGGGAGTGGGCCATGCTGGAACTCCGCGAAGGCTGGAAGAGCTGGGGAACCAGCGCCAGTGGCATGGCTGACGCTTCTGAGAAATCCCCGGAAATTTCGCCAGAAGTTCCAGTAGAGGCTGGCCGGTAATTGATCGGATAAGGCATCCTTTGGGATTTATCCACCCTCTGTTTTTTTAATGAAACGTACCGCCATCTTTTAACTTTGTCGTTTTGCTCATCGTCGGGTTCGGCATCGCTGGGCTGTCAGCACCGGTGGTTACAATGGATACCGCTGCTGCTGCGAAACCCACCGTGGCGGTCGCTGCTCAGCCCATCTCCATCACCGCTGCCGTGGTGGCGGATCTTCAGAAAAATTTGGATCATCCGCTCAGTCATCTCTTTGTGCAGCTACTCGTCATCATCGCCGCCTGTCGCCTGATGGGAGTGTTGTTCACAAAGTTCGGCCAGCCCGCCGTGGTGGGGGAAATGACGCTCTTATCTCCCGTAACAGCTTCTTCAGCCATTACGTTTGTTTTTTCCTTAAAAAAGCGCGCCAAGTCCCAGTCTTCCATAAAAAGGAACGCAGACAAGAATGTCTGCATCACTTCTCGGAACGATAAACGTCCTCTAACGAATGAAGATTCAGGCTCTCAGAAGCCGCGGCGGTAGCCCAGGCCCACGCAGTTAATTCCGCCTGCATCGAAGATGTGGCCACCGGATTGATGGGCGATGAATACGGTGAGCTGATCCTTCGGATAGGCTGGCAGGGCGAATGTCCACTGGATCGGCCAATAGATTTTCAGGTTCGAGCGGTCCTCACCTTCATGGGCAGCAGTGTCCATGCGGTAGATTTTCGAGGAGTAGGAAAGTCCCACACCGGTGCCGAAGGATGTGAGGATATACTTGTTCCATGGGAAATCCACCCAGCGCATCATGTAGGCGGCATTGTAGTCCAGAAAAGGGCTGCGGCTGTTCTCATCCACGATTTCCAGCGTCACCGGCAGTTCCATCTGCGGGTGGAATTCATGGCCGAAGACCTGCCAGTTCAGTTCACCCAAGCGGCGGGAGACGGTGAGCGTGTAGACTTCCCCGCCATTGTAGCCTTTTTCGATGTGGGTCGTCTGGGGGGTGAAAAGAATCTCCGCCACCGTATTGTCAGTCACGAATGCACAGCCGATCTCGTAGGCCCACAAGCTCCGGCCATCATCCTTGGTCGCTGGAACGAATGTCACCGTGGCATTCACCGCTTGCGCAGCAAACAGTGTGAGAAAACAGGACAGGGCGGTCTGGCGGAAACTTGCTCGGCGGAGTTTCATGCAGCCGTGTGTATCGATTTCAGCGCATCTTGCAATTGATATTGCACGAGCCTCCCAGTCTCATTGGGGCAGGCTGCTGAGGTAAAAGGAGCAAAGATCCGCATACATCGAGTTTCCGCCTTTTGCCAGGACGTTGTTATGATTGCCGTCTGGAATAGGCAGGTAGGTTTTCCGGGAGTGGGGGATCGCATCGTAAATGGCTTTCCCTTGGGCAAAGGGGATGAAGCTGTCCTTCATGCCATGAACAATGAAGGCCGGTATCTTCAGATGGGATGCCGCGTGCAGCGGGCTGATTTCTCCCGGGAAAAAGCCACCGCGGCAGCGGATGCCAAGGCCGCACGCCCCTGCAGTAATGGAGGCCAGCGGACCGCTGAACCGACGAGCGGCGCCCGCCACCGGCAGATCCAGAGAAGTAAAGGTGGCTGCGGAAACCACCGCAAACCATCTCTCACCGGGGCGGGCCGCCGTCTGGAGAGCAATCGCCCCTCCCTGGGAAATGCCGAAAAGTCCCATTGGCCCTGTCTTCGTACCCAGCCTTGTTTTCAAATCATCCGCCACCTCTTCCATCAACTCACATTCGCTCTTGCCAAAGGTGGCATGCAGCGCGCGATTTTCCCCATGGCCCGGCAGATCCACAAGAATGCAGCGGAATCCGGCGGTACAAAATCGTTCGGCAATGGGCAGGTTGTCCTCCTTTCTCCCGGAGTGACCATGCAGCATGATCAGGGTTCCGCGGATTTCCCCCACGGGGCGGGCTGCGCTCCTTTCTGTGAGAGCAACTCCCGCGCGAGCCGGCCCTTCTTCGCTTCCCCCGGCGTGGCAGATGGCTCCACCATCAGACAGGGTGTGGCGTGCGGGCCCTCATAGGCCGTGATCACCAATCCATAACGCTCCGGATTGCCAAGGATTGAGCGATGGTAGTCCTGAAGCACCCGTCGGTCCGGGCTCAGCAGGCGCCCAGCGCCCAAGTAGCCCAGTATCACCAAGCCTAGCAAACAAGCCGTCCCGAACAGGAATCCGATGCGAATCAGGCGGCGTCTCATCATTGAATTGCTGGAAATTGCCCTCATTCCAGCAGCTCCGCAATCAGGAAATCCAAGTCAAATGAGCCGCCTTGCGGGTTTTTCTTGAATATCTGCCGCCTCCCCGTCATATCGCTTCCCGCGACTTGATTTTCAACGGAGAGGTGGTCGAGTGGTTTATGGCTCCGGTCTTGAAAACCGGCTTAGGGTAACCTAACGTGGGTTCGAATCCCACCCTCTCCGCCATCTTTTCGCAACTTGCTTAAAGTCAGTCAATCTGCTTATAATCAAAGCACTCCGCTACGATTATGAGACACACAGATGGGACACAGACCGAATCGCAAGCCATGCCTCAAAATCACGTTCACAAACGGGGAAACACTTATTTTTTCCGCAGAAGAGTCCCTACCGAACTTCAAGAAACTCTTGGCAGGAAGGAGATCAAAAAAGCACTTGGCACTTCTGATCGGAAAAAGGCGGGGCGGCTGGCAACGATTGAAACTCTGAAGTCAGACGAGCTATTTGAAGCTGCTCGCCAAGAAAATTTGAAACTGGTTTCAAATTCCGCACCTAAGCCGATCACCTACGAAGAAGCTCTGCCCCTTGTGTCGAAGTGGTACGCAGAATTGGAAGCAAGCAGCGAAGAGTGGCTTGAAGATAATTTAGAGATCTTCCAACACCCCGAGGATCTAAAAGATGCGCTGGAAGTAGCCTACAGGGATCAGCATGCATTTTCCGGCGGTGGTGACGGCTACAAGGCGGCAAACGGAAGAAGTCAATTACGCACTCTGTTGACGGAGGGAGGTTTTGAATTCAATGGAAGTGATAGAGAATTCAAAAAACTCGCTGCCCTTGTAAGAAAGGCCCACTTGGAAAACGCTCAAAATGACATTGCGAGACTGACCCGCACTCCCGTAGGCCATACAGCACGCAAGTCGAGGTATTACATAAAAGAATTTCCGCAGCACCTCCCAATCGAAACGCCTCAATTTTCAGCGACGGTCTCAGAGATTCTAAATGAATTTGTAGCGGAGCAAAAAGAGAAAGGGCGATCTGAAGCAACGATCAGAACTTACAGCGTCCCCATTCGATTTTTGAGGGAAGTCTTGGGTGAGAAAACCATCCTTGCATCCGTGGATCGTGACCAGATGAAAAAGGTGCGTCAGATGATTCTGTCATTGCCTGCTAACGCAAAGAAACGGTTTCCCGGAAAAACCTTACAGCAGAGTATCGAACTGGCCAAGCAAGCCGGGATACCTTCCGTGGAATCAAAAACGGCAGACAACTATCTTGGCTGCATCCAATCCATTTTTAACTTTGCGGAACGGATTCGGAAAATTCCATACAATCCTATTGGAGATGAATTCTTCTCACGCAGTTTCACCAAAAGGGCCACTCACAAGGCGCAATTCACCATTGCTCAATTGAACCGATTGTTCTCGTCAAATCACTATACAAGCACGAGCGCATCCTCAAGCAAACCGGGTCGCTTCTGGGTTCCCTTGATAGCTTTGTTTGAAGGGATGCGATCTAATGAGATTTGCCAGCTTTATACCGAAGACGTGATTGAGGTGGATAGCATCTGGTGCATCCGAATTGATGACCTTCGCATAGATGGCAGCGAGTGCGAAAAAAACCTCAAGACAAAATCCAGCAGAAGGACCATTCCCATTCATCCTGAATTGCTAAAGATTGGATTCTTGGATTTTGTGGAAGAGCGACGAAAAGACCGTAAAAGCTCCAAACTTTTCCCGGATCTGACATTGGGAAAAAATGGCTACTACAGCGATCCGTTTCAAAAATGGTTTGGCCGCTTCCTTGAATCCACATTGGGAAAGCAGGCCGCTACGCTGCACTCATTCCGTCACATGTGGAAAGATGTCCTTACTGAGGCCAATGCTTCAGAAACCCTTGTGAAGCGTCTGGGTGGCTGGACGGGTGATTCCAGCGCATCTGCCAAATACGGCAAAGGCCCGTCAGCTACTGCTCTCCTAAATGCTCTGAAAACTGCGCACTATCCGGGGCTGAAAATTGATCATTTGGTGCCCTAGTTCAATAGCTGCACCTAGTTTTTGTTTTGACGCTAATTTTAAATCCTTCATAGTAGCAGTGTTCGCGCAAGCGAATGGAGCCTGAGAACTCCTGATTACAGCGGTATTGGCGTTGGCCGTGACAACGCCGCCACCTCGAATGGTTCGGGGGGGCGGCTACGCATGTCCAAGCTACCCCATAGGGCGGCTAAAGGTAGTCGCGGCTGGCCTGTAACCAGTTTCTCAATCCCCGAGCCACCTGTGAACTCTACGGTGGCTTGGTAGTAGAAACTCTCAACCCTGCCCCCCAAAACATGAACTTCAAATTTCTTTGCCCCGCCTGTAATCAGAGCATTTCCGCTGATTCGGAATGGTCCGGACAAACTGCGAACTGCCCTACTTGTAGTGAATCATTCGTTATTCCTTTCTCGCTTCAAGCGGACACTTCAATTGTGACAACACAACCGCTCATTCCTCCTTATCCAAATCCCATGTGGGAAAGGCTTTTTAAAATGCTACTTTTGGCGAAGACATGGATCAAATACGCAACTCCTGCTTGGGAAAGGTTTAAAAAAACGCTATTCTCGACCGATACGTGGACTAAAACGCGAAATCTCGTCCCAGAGAAAATTTCAAATCAGGGTGGAATACAACGCACCATCAATTCGCCAATCAAATCTACTCAGGCTTTGATCTTAGGAGCACTGATTCTTATACCACTCACTGGCAGTCTGATCTATCACAAAATAGCAGATCGGAATGCGCAAATGAAGACTCTCAATGGAAGAATCACCTTGATTTCGGAAGAGCCTTACCTGTGGTCACTTCATCCAGAATTTTTGAACGGAACCGAGTCTCCTCAAAGAATCAAAATTCACATGCGGGTGAATCAAGGAATTTTGAGTAAGAAAGACATTCGCCGAGGAGTAATGGAGGACATCCGCAAATTCATGGTAAGATTCTACGAAACAGGCACCTCGGAGGAAGTCGTCTACTTTTGGTTTAGTCCTGAAACCACTTTGGTGGATTCGTTTGGGAACGACTCCGAAGGTCCAATCGGAAAATTCGTAATCACCCCAGAAATTGCAGACCAAGCAAATTGGGAAAATATGACAGCTGAACAAGTTGAAAAGCTTTTCTCATCTGAATGCACTTACGACTGGCATCGTGCGATAAGGGATAACTGATAAAGTAAACGAAAGAAGAAATGCAATCTTTCGCTATTCAGTTCAATGGAACTGAATCAAAATATTATCGGGACAAGCTATACGCTACATACCTCATGAGTCTTTCACGACAAAAACGGAACGGTGCGGAGAATCCCAGTATTTAAAAGCGTCCAAAATATCGCCCCAGCTCCTGAAATAGACGATTCTCAATTTGAAACGATCAAACCGCGCTAATAGCTAATTTATGGATGACCCACACATTTGAAACTGATTTCAAAATGATCCATCTGAAACAATTGCCGTGATTCTTCAGATTGGAGCCTATTGACTTCACAGCTTAGAAAGTGTAAAAACTTAATCAGTAATGGAGAGCGGCAATCGCTCCCCATTTAGCTAGTGCATTAATTTGGGACTTCCCTCTACCAGAGGAAAGTTTTACGACAAAAAACACATGCGCCAGTTACCTCCTTTTCATTTTGATCAGACTATTTCTCCAGATGATGGATGGCACGATAAAGTGGAATGGAATTTCACCCCAAGGATTCTACACAGGGGCCAGGATTACCGAAGCTTCCTTTATCATTTGGCAACCCCTGATTCTGAAACCCGTGCTTCTCAGACAGTCGCAGAAACTTATCCTACATTTGGTTGGCTCCTGTCATCACCAAGTATCACACAAGGCTATAGGCTAAAAATCCGGAAAAGCTCCTATCGGCGATTCCCCTTGCCTATCCCTCTATTTACAGGAGATATGCGACTTCAAAAGAAAGACAACATTCGCAAAGTTTGTTTTTTTCTTAAGATAAATCCTTCTCGTATGGCTCATCATCAGCCGACACAACTACGGGACACAGATCAGCAACAAATCAATTTTTTTTGCATTTCGAGGGGGTGTCCACGGGTCAGCTTCGATGGAGAGTTTTCCCTAGATGGGCAAGATAACTGGATACCTCAGACATCTGAGTATCTCAACGTCTGGAGACGACCCAAAGCGCATGCGTTCAGGTGTTTTTTGCTTTTACACAATGCACTTAGAAGCGAAGTTAATAGGGCATGCCAGATTAGCAATATCAGTGGTTCGCCTATTTCGGAAGGAAGGCACAATTTAAGAAAATTAGAGACCTATTGGGAGTTCTTACATGACGACCCCACCCGCCTTGTCTCAAGCCTCATCCCTCATTTGAAAAGCTTTGGCAAGAAGCGGATAACCCTCCGCAATTATAAAAAAAAGAGCTTAGATCAAATGGAAATCCAATCGAATTCCCTGTCTTTTAACATCACGTTGGGACTAGGTGAAGTATTGGCTATTTACGCAAAAACGAATCGCCGCATAAGATTTGAAATTAGACAGGATTTTAGTAAAAACTCCAAATGCTTAAACGGTAGTCATACTGCATCATCATTAAATGGGCTAAATACTCTTATTGAAATGGCTCGTGAGCACTGTGCAGAGATTATGAACTCGCTCTTCACCTACTTAGACAACCGCACTAAAGTGAACCCAGATTCAGCATCCACAGTTTCATTTATTACAGCTTTGGCAACAGCGTTAAGAAAGTCTGAGCATTTCTCTGCAATATTCTCACTCCTACTTACGAATCACACTCTTAGAAGCAATCCGGCATTGAAAAACGAAATTCGCACTTTGTGCCGATTCGGCATTCTCGAATTACACGGCGTGAGAAGAAACGGCTGTTACAAGGTTGCTTCTCGCTATGCTGATGCACTCACGAAGCTTCAGAAGAAGGCACTCGCGTCTGAATTCCTGACACGCGAGCGATAAGTGTATTCAAAAAATCGTATCACGCCGTTTGGCCAAAAAATGCCGTCGTTCCATTACAAAATCCGCCTAAAAGTGTAATCACGAAATCATTTCTTTTTTTGAATACACCTGACATGATTTTGCCATGTCAGCACCGCTTCCCGTGTGCATTCTCGTCAGAGTATCCACCAACCGCCAAGAGACAGACCGCCAAACTGAAGAGCTGAGCCAATACGCTCACAAGAAGGGCTACCACGTCGTGGAAGTCTGCCGTGAGGAGGTTTCGGGCACGGCAGGCGAGGAAAGCCGCCACGGCCTCACTAGAGCGCTTGAGCTGGCTTCTACGGGCCAAATCCGCAAGGTGCTCGTCCATGAAGTCTCCCGCCTTGCCAGACGCAATAGCATCGCACACCGATTCGTTGAAGAACTCGAATTGAAACGGGTTTCACTTTACTGGCATCAGCAGGGAATTGAAACCCTCCTTGAAAATGGCAAACGCAATCCTGCTGCCGCTATCATGTTTGCCCTCCTTGCCGAGATGGCCCGTAGCGAGCGAGAAACCCTTGTGGAGCGCATCAAGTCAGGACTGGCCGAAGCAAAGCGCAAGGGGCGCAAGCTAGGTCGTCCTACAGGCACAACAGACGACATTCAAACTTTCCTTTCTAAGCACAAGGATATCGTCCGCCAATTGAGGGACGGGCAATCAGTGAGAAACACCGCAAAAATCACCAGTAAGGGAACATCGACAGTTCAAAGAGTGAAGCGTGCCGTTCTCCTTAAAAATACTCCCAAATGACAATCGACCTATGATTAAAACCAAATCAACTGAAGAGCGTATCGCAAAATCAGATGGCCTGAGATTGTTTATCACTCGCTATTGGCCGAGAGGTCACAAGCGCGAAGAATGTGATGAGTGGATTCCTAGTTTGGCTCCCAGTGAAACGCTACTTAGACAATTTCACAACGATGAGATTACATGGCCTATCTTCCAGCGAGAGTATCAAAACGAGATGCTCAAAGGCTGGTGCGACGAATCCGCACGCAATTCCCGAATACGAAATTCAGGGCAAAAATACTTTATTCGATTACTCAGAAAAATTGCCGAACGTCAGACGATTACGCTACTCTGCTCCTGTCCGCCAGATGCTAGAAGCTATCTCAAAACCCACTTGTACGGGAATGCACGATGTGTCATGCTTTGGGCATGGACATGACCAAAGCCCAATGGGAGATTCTTGAGCCTTTACTTCCGAGTAACAATACAGGCCCGACAGGACGACCACGGACGGACAGAAAGCAGATTCTCAATGGCATCCTGTGGATACTCAGAACAGGTGCACAATGGTGTGACTTACCATCGCGCTACGGCGCTTATCAAACGGTCCATCGCCGATTCCAGGAATGGGAGCAGGCTGGTATCATGAGAAAAATTCTTCGTGCTCTTGCCGACGATCTATGTGAACGCGGGAAGCTTGATGTCAGTGAATGCTTTGTCGACGCGACTTTCGCTTCGGCAAAAAAAGGGGCGATGGAATTGGAAACACCCGCAAGGGCAAGGGCGTCAAGATCATGGCAATGGTCGACCGCCATGGTCTTCCTCTCGCCGTGTGCACGGAAAGTGCTGGCAGGGCCGAAGTGAAACTCGTGCAACTACTCTTTGAATTCATGTTCATTGAAGCGCTTCCTGAGAGGCTCATCGGAGACAAGGCTTATGACAGTGACAAGCTGGATGAAGAGCTGCGCCAGCAAGGAGTGGAAATGATAGCGCCAAATCGATGCAACCGCTGGCAGTCGCAAGATCGAAGACCGCTGCGCCGATACAAGCGCCGATGGAAAGTAGAACGCTTCTTTGGTTGGTTACACAACTACCGTCGACTGGTGAGTCGATGGGAGCGAAAAGCCCGAAACTATCAGGCGTTGGTTGAACTGGCATGCGCCATGATTCTTCTCAATGCACTTTTGAGATAGCTTCTAGGCACTGTCACAGATTTGCTCTTCAGAACCTCCTTCAATCTCGAATTCAAACACCGTCGGCAACGGTAAAAAATCAAGCTGTTTCTTGAAGAACGGAAGCCCAATTAAAGTTTTCATGAGATTTCCACACTTTGCTAGATGGTGCGCTGTCAGCATTCATTAGTTTAGCGCACCAACTCGGGTTTGACGAATATCAGCTTTGGTTAAACGAATATTTTATTGCTAGACTTTGAAAGTCTCTTTCCGTTACTAATGCCTATTCACGTATTCTATGGAAAAGCGCAAGAAGACTGTTCGTTACCGCCGATGTGTTCTCAATGACAAAATTGATGGAGAGTCAGGGGAAAAAACGTTACAAGATCTTTTGTCTGAGGCGTTCGATAAGCTTTCTAAACCTATTACGCGCCCATTGGGAATCGGTGGCGTTTCCTACCAAGCTCTTACTTGGTTAAAGCCAAAACAGAAATGTCTCTGCGGGGAAGTAGTCTATTACGAGCCAGGGAAGCGAGTTCCACTGGTGGACTTTATTGGAGAAAATACGTGGCAAGGAGTAGCAGTTCCAAAGGATGAAGAAGGCAATCAACGTAACCTTCAAGAACATAATATTCTCTTCGCGATCCGAGAGAATCATGTGGCTTTAATTCAAAGCAAAGGATTCGATATAAATGATTTTCAAGAATTCTTGTGGTGGCTCTTGCAAGACAAAGCCGAGTTGCTTCCGTCTACTTCGCTGAATTTGATGAACTTACCGGCCAAGTCTGCTCTGGAAAAACTCAGTGATAAGGATGTGAAGTCCGTAAACATTGGAGCCACAGCTTACAGCGTAAAAAAAGAGCCTATTGTGGAGGGAACACGACTCCCAGAAGAAAAAGGCAAACGTTTACGCACAAAAATTGTGGAAAATGAGATTGTGAGTCAGATCTTGCGTGTAATCAGTGGAGCTGGCCTTGTGAACGTCCCCACTGCTGCACTTTCAGGAAATGTCGTATTGGATGTAAAAGTCAGTTACCGGGGAGACAGCGCAAAAGCCGGAGCAGAGACTGTAAGAAATCTTGCCCAAGTAGTTGGTGGGATTTCGAATATTAATACGTCCATTAAATTGAGTGGAGGAACCATAATCCGTCAAAACGAACTTACAATTGCTGATGAAATCGAAATACAGCACAATGAAAACGGTGTGATGATCGACGACGCATGGACTCAAATCGTAAAATGGCTGGTCGATTCGATTAAAGCGAAGAAGGTGTTTACGTGATTCGTAGAATATTGCAGGAAGGAAAATTTCGCCACATTGCTTCCATTGGTTTGGGAGCAGTGGCTGTGTATATTCTGCACTACCTTATCATGCACGTTCCAAGACTTGCGTCCTTGGTGCCGGAAGCAGTTCAGAAAGCTGCATTTGTGGCGGCAGCATTCGGAGTAACCGCTTACAATCTGCGAACTAGGGTAATAGATTTTGTTCTCAAATTGAAAGTGAGACCCCGGCGGATGGATGAAATTTGCAATATGGCAAAAGAATGTGGAAAAAGGCTAACTCACCTCGTCCTTCTTTTCACGCTTACTGCCTGTTTTATGGCAGGAGGAAATTTTCTTAAAGATGTCCGCTGGATTAGCGATTACTGGCCTTTAGCATCAGCTTTTCTTTTTGTTAGTTCTAGCATCAATTTCATTTACATCGTCTTTGGTTTTGAGCGCTTAGAAGCATTTATTCTCGACGAACACAAAGAACTCGCAGAAGCCGAAGAAGCTGACCGTCTCACGAAAGAAAAATAATTCTTAAAGCTACGCTTTTTTCAATAAGGTGAGGGTTTTATCCTCTGGCTTGTCCATTTTGGACATTGGAGGAATTAAAATTCCAAATAGGAGGCCCGATACTTCTTCTTCAGGGATGAAGAGCTCTTGAGCGATTTCCCTTTGAGTCACCTTTTCTTGCCAAAGCTCATTCATTACTTTTTTCCATACAGCAGAAACCTCACGTTCAATGCCCTTAGGCTCTCTGGTCCGGTAGCCTTCCCGCCCCATCTCAATGCAATAGTCTCGATATTTCCAGTCGCTGATTATCCCAAGACGATGGAGTCGATAAACAAGAGCTGCTAGAGAAACTTTCCATCTGAGTTTGGCCTCAATGAGTTGACCTAAGTAAGAAACCTTCGGAATAGCTGCCAAAACATCTGAAGCAGGCATGAGAAACGCCGATGCAAATTTGTTCGCTTGATCTTCAGCTTCCCGGCCTTTCACTTGGCAATCCTGATGTAAAACAAGATGACCGAGCTCATGTGCAGCATCAAATCTACTGCATTCAGGCGTTTTGAAAGTATTCAGGAACACATATGGTGTGCCTTTGCGCCAGAGGGAATAGGCATTTACTTCTACGGTATTTTCGGCAAGGGAAAAAATCCTGATCCCTTTCGATTCCAAAAGTCTAACGATATTTGAAATGGGCTTTTCTCCCAAACCCCATTCTTGGCGCAGGGTTCTTGCCGCCATTTCTGGCTCGAAATGATGAAGGTTCGGAATATTTGGTTCCGGCAAAGTAAAGCGATTCTGAACCCAATCTGAAATAGCAAAGCCAATGCCACCAGCTGCGAGTGATGCATCGCGTACCGCAGCGGACATGGCCGTCTGACTTCGAAAACTTGTAGCTTCGGAAGAAGGTTCATCGATATCAGCACCCTCGAAAAAGGTAGCAGGAAAACCCAGAACATTTGCGAAAGCTCTAATATTCGAAGCTGTAGGATCAGTCTGTCCAGTTTCCCAACGGGATACAGTGACAACGTTGACTCCTATTTCTTTCGCAAATTCTTTCTGTTTGAGCATCCTTCTCTTCCTCGCCAGTGCGAGTCTGGACGGATTAAAAGTCACGATAGTTTTCTAGTTACGGAAATATCGAATTCTTCACCAGCTCCTCCGTCATCATCTGAGAAGCGACGTTTTACGTAATCATCATGATCGTCCGGCCCTACGATAATGATGCGCTCACTAAATTCTTTAAAATAACCTCCCTCGCTCAAAGTGGGGCATGAAAGTTCAGCACGAACTAAATCTCCTTCAGCGTAAATGCAAAGGTACCATAAAACAGATTTGTCTTCTTGAGGTCCCAAGAGTGAAATCACGTTCATTGCTTGATCAAGAATATCTACAAAAGTTCCCTGATTAGACTGAATCAATCTATCCGTGGCCGAGCCTTTTTTTGATCTGTTTAAAGGTTGGCGGTCAGGAATTCCTGTTCCATCATCCGTATTTGCGACGGCGATCTTCACGTTACACTTGGCATTATAAACACACGCTATTTGCTCTGTATCGTCACGTTCCATTCCCATTTGAATGCCGATTTCACGTAGTCTTCTAGTTCCTTGCTGCCATGAAGACCATCCAGCTGAGCCCGGAGGATCATTTAAAGTACAGCCATTCCTTGCCGAGACAGCGGCATGAACCACCTCCAATAACTGGTCTTTCGTAAATCCCAATTTGCTGAGATGGTCTGAGACTTCAATGGGATCTGCAATTACGGCTGCTTTCATTAGGGTGTTATTTTTTGCGACCTCATTTGAGGTGAAGAAAATTAGCATTTCAAGAATAATCTACCTTTTGTAGGTTCTGAGTGAAAAGCGCTGTGCTTAATAACCGAAAATTCACGACAAATTGATTGAAAAATGGGCCGCAAAAGCCCATCACAGCTGTGTGTCCCACGCAAAATGATCACTTACTTCGAACAAGTTACGAAGACTGGAGGATTTTCCCACCCTCTCCGCCATTTTTTTGCAGGTAATTGAGCTGAAGTCCTTCTTGGAAGGGAAATTAGCTGCACAGCGCGGTAACCTGGCTGCACTCTTTTTCAAGCTGACTTGGGAAGTGTGCATTGAGAGCTGCTGAGGTGAGCTAGATTTTTGGACCAGCAGCCAATAGAATAAGCAAGAGATGAAATCCCGCAAACGCTACACGGCTGAGTACAAAGCTCAGGCAGTCGAACTGCTCTCGACAGGAAAGCGCTGGGATACCTTCGGCATCCCGGAATTTTTTGGGGGATCGTTCCCGGGGTGGCGCTCATGGTATTCGCTTACCCCGCGCTACCTGCTGTCATCCCTTGCGGGATGAGGATCGCGCCCGATGGGTATGGATAGTAGGCATGTGCAGGTGCGAGGGGATCAACGGGTCGCCGATGGGCGAATGAAATGGCTATCATCCTGACAGGATGGGGATCGTGCCTGATGGGCGTGAAATGATAGGCATGCCCAGATGCCGGAGGCATCACAGCGGGTAGCCGGTGATTGAGCCAATGAAATGAGCGACATCACCGGACCTCTCCCGAAAAAAAATTGCACCCCGGAGGGTGTGCCAGCAGGGTTTCGATATGGCCTCCACGCTCACGAGCCTTCATTACCATCTGGTTTTTGCCACGAAGAACCGGGAACCTTTGATCAGCCGTGAATGGTCGGAAAAATTATATGACTATCTGGGTGGATCGGTGCGGGGACTCGGAGGCGTTTCAGATCGGATAGGTGGGATGCCGGATCACGTGCACCTGCTGGTGGGTTTGAAAGCGACCCATTGTCTATCAGACTTTATGCGTGAGTTGAAAAAAGCGTCGTCCAAATGGATTCGTGAGAACGGCCATGGGCGCGATTTTCAATGGCAGGAAGGTTATGGGGCGTTTTCCGTGAGCTATTCCGCGAAGGAAGCGGTGGAAGATTACATCAAGCGGCAGGAAGAACATCACCGGATAAAAACATTCCGTGATGAATTCGTGAGCCTCCTCAAAAAATCCGGCATCGTATTCGATGAGCGGTATCTGGAGTGATGGCAGCGTCTGCTGGCACGCCCTCCGGGGTGCGTTTTCCCATGGCTCTGTGACCGGTGATGTCGCTCATTTCATTCGCTCAATCACCGGCTACCTGCTGTGATGCCTCCGGCATCTGGAGCATGTCTATCATGACAAGTCTATCGAGCGCGATCTCATCCCGCAAGGGATGGCAGCAGGTAGCGCGGGGTAAGCGAATGCCATGAGCGCCACCCCGGGAAAACGAGCCCGAAAAAAATATGCTGACCCTGTGTTGCTTTGGCCCGCTTTTTGCGAAAAGGCGGGGCATGATTCTCAAAGCAGGCTGCACTCTCAACATTCAATCATCTTCTCCTTCTCCTGTTCTTCTCATGATGCGGCCGGTGGCGGGTTCCGGGCAGAGCGTGATCACCAGTGCCGTGGGGATTGACCAGCCGACTCCGATCTTTGAGTCCGTGGATGTTTATGGAAACGCCTGCCAGCGTCTGATCATCCAGCCAGGTGCCGGCACGATCACCGCAACCTGCATTGTGGAGGTTTCCGATTTCATTGATGTTGAACCTAATGCGGATTTCACTCCGGTGGATCGCCTGCCGGATCCTGTGATGCATTATCTTCTGCCGAGCCGCTATTGCCAGAGCGACATGATGCTGGACCTGGCCAATGAAATCATTTCCGGGACAACGCCGGGGTATGGTCAGGTGGAAGCGATCCGTGCATGGATTCATCAGAATATCGAGTATCAGTATGGCACCAGCGTGGCGACCACCTCCGCGATCGACACCGCCAAAAACTGCGTCGGTGTTTGTCGTGATTTTGCACACCTGGGCATTGCACTTTGCAGGGCGATTCGCATTCCGGCACGCATGGTTTCGGGCTACCTCTACCAACTGGATCCCATGGACCTCCATGTGTGGTTCGAGGCGTATGTGGGCGGGCGTTGGTATACCTTCGACGCCACCCAGAGTGAAGCCAGAGGAAACCGGATCGTGGTGGCCTACGGAAGGGACGCGGCAGACGTGGCCTTCATGAGCGAATATGGTCCTGTGGAGGTCAAGGAGATGAATGTGTGGGTGAATGCGTGATTCCCTGACTGCCTGTCATCTCCACAACTACTCGGCTCCGGAAAAGCAGGCAGGAATGTCTGTCTCACTGCTAGACCTGGAGAAAGCGGTGCTGGGTGGCGTGCTGGATGCCCAGGGCGATGAGTGGGGTGGCATTTTCTCCCAGTTCGTGGGCGATGATTTCGTGCTCGCGCTTGAGGTTGGTGTGGATGAGGTAGGGGTTGTCCGTATTGATGCAGAAGGGGATTTCCTCATTGGCAAGGGTGCGGACGAATTGGGCGATGGTGCCTATGTCCGGGATGACGCGGGTGACGACGTTGACGGTGGGGCACAGTTCCAGGCAGATGTTTTCCTGGCGCAGGGCGGTGATCAGTTTTTCCCGGTCGCTGCCGGTGGCGCGGCGCAACTCGATGCCGTGGCCGATGCGGTGGGGGTGGATCGCCTCGATGACGCGGAGCATGCCTTCCACGCCGGTGCCTTCACTTTCGCCCACATGATAGGTGATCTTGAGCCCCGCCTGGCGGGCTTTTTCCATCATGGCAGCCACCTCGCTGAGCCATGGCCTGCTGAGTTCCAGGGAGCGGGATTCCGGGCCTGCCATGTCGATGCCGACGACGCCGTTCGCCCCATTGAGTGAGCCACGGCTGCGCCAGCGGATGGCAGCCTCGATGATCTGCCAATTTGCCTCCAGCGAGAGATCCCGCCCGAGGGAGAGGATGATGCCGGTGGCCACGCCGTAGTGGAGGGTGGCGCGCTCCAGCCCCTGCATGACGGCCAGGATGATGGCATCCATGGTGTGAAGGCCGTGGCGCATGCGCTTGTGGGGATTGAAGCGCAGCTCCAGCGCCCGCACCTTTGCCCGGCGGTAGGCCTTTGCCACTACCTGATAGGCGGAGACGCTGGCGGCGGATGGGGAAGATTGGATTTCCTCCGTGACTTGGAAGTAACGGCCCAGAAAGTCATCCAGGGATTTCACCTCATCCGGCCGGGCGGTGAGGGAGTCATGAAACGTGGTGAAATCCACGTATTCCGTGCGCAGGCCATTGTCACAAAGGATTTCCCAAAGCACGGACGATGGCACCGCCCCGCCCAAGTGAATGTGCAGATCGTGCATGGGCTGATATGTGACTCTATTCAGGGCAGTTTGGCAATACTGGAGACTTGCCATGGGAAATGGATTTCTAACATATGAAGCAGGCGGTTTTTTTTGTGGGGCATACCGTCTTCCCTGAAGGAATTGAAGAAACAGGATCAGCAAAGCAAAGAGAACTGCCAGGAAAGAGAGGGCATTCCCGCCGGAAAACAGCCGTAAGAAAATTTTGCGGATGCAACGGTGTGGAAGTGTGGGATCTTGGGAGGAACCCCTAAAAAATCCAATGCCATGAATCAAGAATCTGAAATCACTGCCCAGGTGGATGAGGATGCCTGTGCCCGCCATGATTCCACTCCTCCCAGCCGGGATGAGAACCACGATGAAAGCCGCCTGAATGGCTTTGACGAGGAGACTGCGGTGGCGATGGGAGCATGCGACAAGGGCAACTGCGGTTGTGCTGGATGATGTCCGGCACGGCAGCCGATGCATTACTCCACCGCGATACGATGGAAGCGGTGGGGACGGGATCTTGCACCCGGATGATCACCGGGCTGGAATTACCAGTCCCGGTGAAAAGGGGAAAGAAGACAGGCAGGAATGCCTATGTCACTTGTCACTTTTAGGGAAAGAAGACAGGCAGGAATGCCTGTCTCACTTCACTTTTAGAATTAGAATGGGTGGATCTCGAAAAGTGAGATGTCCGTGCCTTTCACGCTGGAGGGGTAGGTGATGCGGAGGTAGCGGGCGTGAAGTTTTCTTTCGATGCGGATGGGGGAGCCGGAGATGGCACTCTGGGTATGATCTGCCACGGTTTTCCAGGTGCTGCCATCCAGAGAGGATTCCAGGATGAAGTGCTGGGGTTTCCACGCGTATTCCGGGAGAATTTCAACGCCGGAAAAATCCCTGGCGGCAGGGAAGGTGAGCTGGAGCCACGCGCCAGCGGCATCGGGAGCAGCGGCCCAGCGGGTGGCATAGTTGTCATCGAGCGTGCGTTCCGCACCGGTGAAGTCGTCCTTGCTGCTGGAGGTGGTGGCTGTGGCTCCCACAGATGCAGCCTGGCGCTGGATCAAGGCGGGACCATTGTGGGTGGGGATGACTTTTTGGATCAGGCCATCCTTGAAGGTGAGGAGGTCCACACAGGTCTGGCGGCCGATGAATTTACGATCAAAGGGGATGCTGTGGCGGTGATAGAGGATGTAGGAGGTTCCATCTTTCGTGAAAACGGCGTGGTGGCCGGGGCTGATGACATTTTCCGCCTTGTCCGTGGTGAGGATGGGGCTGTTAGCCGCTTCCTGGAAGGGGCCGAAGGGGGTATCCCCGATGGCGTAGTGGACGCGGTAGCTGTCATCGACGGTTTTTCCCTGGGAGTAGGTGAGGTAGTACTTGCCGCCGTGCTTCACCATGAAGGGGCCTTCGAAGTAATTGGCCGGGGTGACGTCCTGCACCTCGCCATCGAAGGTGGTCATGTCCGGTTTCAGTTTTACGGCCCAGCATTTGCCGTTTTTCCAAGCCAGGCCGGATCCCCAGTAGAGGTATGCCTGGCCATCGTCATCGATGAATGCCTCTGCATCGATCATGTGGAAGCCGGGGCGGAAATTGCGCGGGATGAACGGTTTGTCCCCCAACGCGTTTTTCCATGGGCCTGTGGGGTGATCCGCTACGCCTGCCCACAGTTCATTTCCGACGGAGACGTACATGTGGAATTTTCCATCCCGGCCCTTGATGACGGAGGGTGCCCATACGCCGTTGTTTCCGCCTTGTGGGGTACGGCAGGCAGCGCGGGTGGGCCAGTCCAGCACCTTGTAGGTCCAGTTTTTCCAATCGTTGGATTCCCAGCAGCCGAGCGTGTTTCCGCCCCAAGGATCAAGGGTGGCATAAATGAAAACCTTTCCGCCATCCTGAACGATGGAAGGGTCTGCATAGTAGCCGGGGAGAATGGGATTTCCTGAATGCGGGGCGTAGCCGGGGATTTCGGCCCGGGTGCAGGGCAGCAGTGAAAGCAGCAGGGTGGAGAGATAGAGGGCGGTTTTCATGGAATGGCGGGAGATGAATGATTTCACCGGAGGAAGGGGAGTTCCTGCGGTCGTTTGGGATATGTGCTGAATGGTAAGGGATGAAGTGAGATGGGACAGGCAGAAATGCCTGTCTCATGTTTTGTCTTTCAGGGGGTGGTGAGGCGGATGCTGAGGACGCTGGCGATGCGGCCCTGGCGGGTGCCCTGGAAGCGGACGGTGATGTTCTGCTGGCCGGTGAGGGCTTCCTGGGGAAGGGGGGAGGTGAGTTCCGTGAACTGGCCGGGCTTGCTGGCAGGGACTCGCTGGGTGGTGATGGTGACGCCATTGACGATGACATCGAAGGTGGATTCCGCTCCGCTCCAGTAGGTGCAGGCAAGAGCGGGCTGCTTGCCGGGAGGCGGGAGGGCGAGGACGAAGGAGAAGGCTCCATCTGGATCTGCATCCCGCCAGGTCTGGCCGGTGGGGAGTTTTCCGGTGGTGCTTTTTTCCATGAGGAGGTCGTGGGATGCCTCGGAGGCGTCATTTCCGGGGATGACCTGATTGAGCGCACCTGGCGGGGCGACTGCGGTGGCGGCGGATGAGGCGGAGGGGGGCGCCTCCGTGGCGGAGTATGGCCAGTAAACGGAGTACCGCTCATGGTGGACATTGAAGAGCGGCTGGAAGGTGATGCCGGTGGCTGGCCCGGCATTGCGGACGCGGAAGGTGAGGGTGGCGGGGTCTTCCAAGGTGAGCCAGTCCTGAGGATTTTGGCTGGCATGGATGATGGGGGGCACCACGGCGGCGGGGATTTTCAGGTGGGCATCCTTGTCCGCGAAATCGGCGGGCATGTTCTGATTCCCAAGACGCCCGGCGAGGACGAGGGGGCCGTAGCAGAGGGAGAGCATGGAGGGGACATCCTGGGCCCGCTCAATGCGGAGGGCGGCGGGCAGGCGGAGGGTGACGACATCATTCTTCTTCCAGGTGCGATGGATGGGCAGATAGCTGGAAGGGGTGGCGGTAGCGGTGGTGACGGACTGGCCATTCACGGTGACTTCCACCGGCCCGGCGACCCAGAATGGGATGCGGAGGTGGAGGGTGGCGGCAGTGGGGCGGGCAGCTCGGGTGACGGTGAATTTCACCGTATCCGTGAAGGGGATGTTTCCTTCCTGTTTGAGAACGAGGTCTTGGGAGGCCCAGTTGAGGGCGGAGGGAATATAGAGATTCACCCAGAGATCTGCAGCATGCTGATAGTAGATGCCTTCATTGTAACGACCGACGTTTTCAATGCCGCTGCCCACGCAGCAATGGGTGCCATTGAGGTAGGTGCGGAAATTTCCGTAGAGCGGGAGGAAATACGTCATGGCTCCGGTATCCGGGGCGATGCTGGCGAGGAGGTGGTTGTAGAGCGCACGCTCAAAGTAATCGGCATGGACGGCATTTTCCGGCGCGCGCTCGATGAGGCGGCTGGTGAGCTTGAGCATGTTCTGGGTATTGCAGGATTCCGCAGTGGTGGGAGGCAGGATAAGGCGGTCCTGAATGGATGGGCCTGCCTCGACACCAGGTGCATCGAACCATTCCTTGAAGGAATTCCCCCCGATGACGAAGGAGTGGTGGGAGGTGACGATGGACCAGAAATTCTCAGAGGCGCGGGCGGTCTTTTCATCGCCGGAAACATTGGCGTAGCGGGCGATGCCTGCGACCTGAGCGACGTGGGTATTGGCATGAAGGGCGCGTAGGCGGTCCTCCCCGGCGGCCAGGGGATCGACGAGCCACGGGCGGTTGAAGAGATTGGCCAGCATGAGGTGCTTCTCATCCCCGGTGATGGAGTAGAGCTCCGCCAGGACATCTGCCATGCCGCCGAATTCGTTCTGGGGGTTCTTGCTCTTGTCGGTGCGGAATTGTCTTTCGATTTCCTCCGGTGTGAGGGCAGCCAGGCGTTTCTGAAGGTAGGTGGACATTTTCAAGGCCACCTCGAGCGCCTGTTTGTTACCGAGGTAGTGGTGGGCATCCACGAGGCCGGCCATGATCTTGTGGATGGTGTAGTAGGGGACGAGGACGCCGCCGGAGCTGTTCCCTTTTCCTTCCAGAAAGTCCAGGGCGGAGGTGGGGAATGCGGCGAGGTAGCCATCCTGGCCGAGTGCCTGCTGGCATTTGGCGAGTTCCGCGACGAGGTAGTCCGCCTTTTTGCGGAAACTCTCATCCCCGGTGGCGGCGAGGCGCGAGGCGGCGGAGAGGTAGTGACCTGCCATGTGGCCGCGGATGAAACCGCTGTCCCACCCGCCGTAGCCGGTGATGCCCTGGGGCTGCGGGAGATGGGCAAACTTGCGGTATTCAAACAGGAGGCGATCCGGGTCCAGACTGCCGACGTAGCCGGTGCGGTGAAGCTCCTGCCGCTCATAGAATGGGCTGCCGGGGAGCAGGCGCACCTGTGAGGCATCGATCATGCTGGCGGCGGGCTCCGCATGGGTGGGAGTGGCCAGGAGAAGGGCAAGGGTTAGGCGTTTCATGCGGATGAGTGCAATTTCGAGGAGTCAGGAAATGAAAGGCGGCTACCGAGCGCAGCGTGGAGCAAGAAGCAGGCAGGAATGCCCGCTTCACTGCTTGGTTTGAGCAGGTAGGAATGCCCGCTTCACTGCTTGGTTTGAGCAGGCAGGAATGCCCGCTTCACTGCTTGGTTTGAGCAGGCAGGAATGC